>JAEEGL017139149.1_pt1 | contig 13795 bp, 19 predicted proteins | sample 9134231 | NCBI WGS metagenome assembly JAEEGL01 (sample SAMN16246548, study PRJNA631951) | gut metagenome | biome: gut microbiome; feature: rumen; material: fiber-attached | host: Bos | place: Iran: Karaj | collected 2018-10 | reverse complement strand
CTTCCTCCTTACTACCGCCCGCGTCGCATTTCCGCCCGCCAGGCGGTAGTGTTCTTCCTCCTTACTACCGCCCGCGTCGCATTTCCGCCCGGCCAGCGGTAGTGTTCTTCCTCCTTACTACCGCCTGCGTCGCTTTTCTGCCCGCCTGGCGGTAGCATTCTTCCTCCTTACTACCGCCTGCGTTGCTTTTCTGCCCGCCAGGCGGTAGCATTCTTCCTCCTTACTACCGCCCGCGTCGCATTTTCGCCCGCCAGGCAGTAGTGTTTTACCATGAGACCACGGCTAAATCCGACGCTTCTCGCTTCCCAGGGGTAATATCTTCCCTCTAACGTTTCATTAATGTATCATCCCTCAAGAATAAAATAAAAAAAGGGGCAACTCATCGTTACCCCTAATGCGTTTCCGCCTTTCCATTTCCGATCTTATGAAATAAACTTTACGTCACATTTATCATTGAGAACAAAATCCTTTGGCTTTTCTCCAAATGCCTTGCACACAAGACTGTGGCCGTCCCAACTGCCAAATTCAACTTCATCCAAGTCAGGTGCATCCTTACAACACTGATAAATATCCAACCAGCATTCTGCTTCCACGGCCGTCATGGGGTGACTAAAATCCAGGACGATCACGTTGTTGGTGCAAGCCCAATAGCACCCATCCACTGCCATAAGATTATTTATCGGATTATAAAAACACTGACACCACAAGAAAGTCTCCTTAAAATCCTTCGGATACTCTCCGTAAGACTCTGCCGGAATATAATGCATGCATTGAAGATCCGCCAGATTCAAAACGCTGTAGCCGTACAGATCTTCATCAAAAATAAAATACGTGTTTCCGTCAGCATGATGGATCAATTTCGCCACGCGGGAATTTCCATCCGTATTCCTCCACTCAAACTTCGTTGAAATCATCCGTCAAAAAAAATCCCCAGGGATCACACTCCCTGAGGACTTCAGCTTTTTATCAATTATTTGCAGACTGCGTTTTATAATATGCCGCAAATTTCTTAAACACGTCAGATCCGAATCTTTTTTTGAGAATTTCCGTCATTTCATCCCTCTGAGCGGCTGATGGATCTCTATGGAACGTAGGATAAGCATATCCAGCCTTTTCCAGATCCGACAAATAATCCCGCAGGAAGGATTCTCCGTAGTTTTCCATCAAGACCTCACAGAGCATTCTGCCATATATGTAAGGTTCCATCACGTCATCGCCAGGACGCCCCTTGTAATCATCACGGAAAAGCTTCTCTGCACTCTTTGTTGTAATTTTATCTTTTAATTGACTTGACATGTTATAATTCACGTATTCCTTACTGCCTGCAAAGCTCTTGTAATTCATGTCATTTACGACTAACTTTGCGTAGAAATCAGCGCATCCCTCCTTCATAGTCATAGTCATGTTAGCATATCTATCGGTGAGTACGTGAGTTAATTCATGGGCAATGACATAGTACAATCCGTCACTTCGTACATATCCCGCCTTATGTTCATTCCACGTTTCCTCACTGACCAGCTCAGATAAGTTGAGTTCAACATATTCAGCACACCCATTTGGACTCAAATCCTTAAGTTCGCCAGCTACGCTTATAAAAATAGGCAATTTTTTACCAAAATCAAAGCCATCCCAAGGTTCGTATCCATAAACAAGAGTACCCCAAGAAAAACTATCGATCTTCCTGCCATTATTAAATCTCAGACCCGTTTTGCTTTCCAGGTCTTTCATGATCCGCTTAACGTTCTTTTCCAGATCGCCCGGGATGTCGGCACCCTTATCGATCAACAGGAAAAACTTGTCGCTCTCCAGGTAACAAAAACCATCCGTTATAACGTGATCCTTTTCCTTGCCGCTTAACGTGATCTTTTTGGGAGCAGGCGGAAGGATGGTAAACTGGATCGTGCTCGCCTTAAAGTAACTGCCGTCATACGCATAGCCGTAAACATACGCCTTATATGTTCCAGGCTTCAAATTCTCAATGGAAATCTTTCCGGAATAGCCCGTGTTCGTCTGATTGTCTCCATGGGAAATGCCCAATACGCTGCTGACTTCCTCGAGGTCATATCGATTGTACGCACTTAAAACTCCGGATTTTACTTTTGTGTTGTTCTCATCCCTAACGCGATACTCGTACTTCTTTATTCCACTGTCATTTAAGGCCCAGCCGCTTACCTCAAAGTACTCATCCTTCCCCGCTTCGAATCCTTCCTGCATCTGAATTTTCGATACATATTTCTTGTCTGGATTTAAGGACTTCGCTTTAGGGACCTCATTACCGGAAGCGTATTTTCCCGTTTCGCCATCCACGTTGATGCAAAACCTGGCGACCTCAAACTCCGTCGAATCACTTTCAAGCTTTCCCTTAACGATGACCAGCCAAGTTCCACTCCGCATTCCCGTCGATTCAATGTCCGCACGCCATCCGCTGTTGGTTTTTAAGTAACTCGTATCCGCAATGCTCGCATTTTGCTTAGAGGTGAATTTCCAGTCATAGACCTCCGCCTCCACGGACTTTACGTACGATAGCTTTGAAGCATCTGCATTCAGATCGCTTCCATACGAAAAATACAATGTGTAGGAGCTGACCTTCAAGGTTGACAACACCCAACCTCTTACGCTCAGTTTCTCCGTGCGGGGTGCCTCCATTATACCCTCATAAACGTACGCCTTATTTTTCACGGAACTGGTACTACCATCTGCCGTTTTTAAATACGAGCGATAGGTATGCTTGGTCTTGGCCTCTGCCTGCATTTCCGGCAACAAGCTGCACGCCAACGCAATCATAAATACAGTGACAATCATTACCCGGAATCTTCCGAATAACTTTACTCCTCTTTCTTTCATTTTTCCCTCCTCGGCATATGCCACGTTACGTTTGCAATTTCACATACGCACTTACGCCCATTCAAATTCCCGTATCGTATGCTATGTACAAACGTAATTTTGCAAATGTAAGCGCTTACATTTTCTTGCAAAAAAATTTCGCGCGCATTATAGGCGCAAAATTTTAGCTACGATGACAGTTTACCACGTCACCGTAGCTAAATCAAGAAAAAACTGTGCACCCATAAAACGAGTACTTTTTTGAAAACTGCCATGACAGCACTTTTTCAAAATCTTTTATATGATCACTCCCTCAAAGTGATCCATCTCATGCTGGATGATCTGCGCCGTGAAGCCATTATACTTTCCGTGGCGGGGCTTGAAATCCTTGTCAAGAAAATCCACCTCGATCTCGCGGTACCGCGTGCAGGGCCTTACTCCGTCAAGGGACAGACACCCTTCCTCCGTCTCATATTTCCCGCTCTTGGCAGTAATCACCGGATTAACCATCGGAAACGTGAACGGCCCCGCGGCAACAACCAAAATCCGTTTGTTGATGCCGATCATGTTGGCCGCCATGCCAACGCACCTCTCCTGATTCGCCTTCAGCGTATCCAGCAGATCCGTGATCACCTGCTTATCCTCCTCCGTAGCCTCCACGGACTTCTGCCGCAAAAACAACGGATCCCTTACAACCTTCTTAACCATATTCCACTCCAATCTACGATAATGAGTAACTGCTCATTTTAGCAAAGCATTCAAAAGCCTGTCCCTGTCATTGATAAACGTCTCCGTCACCTTATAGCTGTCCGTCTCTTCGTAACTGCAGGGATGCAGCATTCCATCGTCAAACGTCAGGATCTCTGCCCCTGGAAGCCCAAGGAGAATGGGGGAATGCGTTGCTATGATAAACTGAGCTCCCTGCTTGGCGCACTCCGATATCTGATACAGGAGCGAGAGCTGGCGCTGCGGAGACAACGCTGCTTCCGGCTCGTCGAGCAAGTACAGCCCGCTTCCGTTGAAATTCTCCAAGGCCATGGCCACAAAGCTTTCACCATGAGACTTTTGATGCAAAAACAATGGCCTTCCGCCAATCTCGTGACCATATTCATCCTCGGCGGTGGCAACGTTATAAAAGCTCTCCGCCCTGTAGAAATATCCCCATTTTGATCTGCCAAGACCTTTCGTCAGCCTTATTGCCTCATGTAGTTCTGAGTGCGAATTGTAGGTGGAGAAATTGTAATTCTTCGTTCCCCCCTCTGGATTAAAGCCATAAGCCACGGCGATTCCCTCAAGCAGCGTCGATTTCCCGCTCCCGTTTTCTCCCACAAAGAAAGTCACCGGGCAATGAAATTCAAGATAATCCAAGCCTTTGAGCGACGGTATGTTTTTCAAATATAAATCCCTGCTGATCACGTCCCAATCAATGCTCAGGCTTCTAATGCATAATTGCTGTTTCGGTTCCATGTCATCCTTCCCTATAGCCCAAATACTCTTCCACGTATCCGCGCAATATTTCCTGTAATTCTTCGTCCATGTATTCGTATTCGTCTGGTACGTTCATCGTTATCACGCGCTTTCCAGAGAGTTCCTGGGCATACCGTTCTTGCAAGCGTCTTAGGTGCTTCTTCTCGAAACAGAATATGACGTCCGCCCATCCGATTAGCCCCGCCGTAACTTTTATCCGCGCATTCTTCTCCGTTCCAGCCGACCGAACGCGGTGACCGTTCACTCCGTCAAACATTGTTTCAGCCGTCAAACTCCTTCTCTTGTTTTGACTGCATACAAACATAAGATTCATTCTGCCATCACCTAATCCCCTTCCCCAGCCAACGCCCAACTCTTTCAGCCTTCTCCTTTGCGGCCTCTTCCGGATTCCGATACTCCAGATACTTAATAATCTCTTTTCTGTCTTCTTCCGTATCTCCCCACCAAGAATACTTTGACAGGCACATGCGTTTCAGAATGCTTGGCTTATATACTTTCTGCATTCTATAGTTTTCTACGTGCTTTGAGCGCGTCACTATTTCCACGTACGGGCTTCCATGTCTTGGAGAACCAATGACCACAATATTCTCGTATCCGTCGCCCCATTGCGTCGGAGCACACAAAACCTTTGTTCCCGGGGCAAAATGCTTTGTCCCAATCATTATCTCGTGCTCTTCCCCATATTCGTGCTTCTCCGCAATGTTTCCCACAAGGCACCAGGTCCATGAATGTCCCTTTTCCAGGAAATCTTCGTATGATTCAATGTGCTCAAATCCATTATTGGGGAGTTTTAGACTTATCATAAGGGTAGTTTCTCCTTGTCTACGCCATATATCTGTTGCCGCTACCAAACTTGCTCCGAGCACGCGATTTGCATTTTTCTTCATCTCGCGTGTCTACATTCCATGTTCCGGCCCGCGGCGTCGCCGCCCTGAGGCAAGGATATTCTTTCGCTCTTCTCGAATTCCCTGACAGACTCTATTTCTCCGCATCCTTCTTATTCCTGAGAAACAAGCGGATGATTCCCATCCATGCACCCACATTGATCACCAGCAGCGGGATCCACAACTTGATGGGCTCAAACATGGAATAAATCAACAGTCCAGTACCAACCAGTGCCAATACGATCATTACGATATCCAAAATCTTCTTCATTTTATCTTCCTCCTGAAATTTGTTTTCCCTCTCGGGTGATCTTGTTTACAAATCTCATGATAAAGAAAGATTTTAAGGAATTCATTTACGTAATCGTAAGGAATTCATAAAGATTTATTACGGCGGAGGGGAATGATCCCCTCTTTACAATCGCCATGCGTGGCTACTGGTTACGCCGTCTTTCACCCTTGCGGCTCATATGCCACGCGCATACCGCAAGGGAGCTATGACCCTCTTATCTTAAATCCAGAAGTTGTTTGTAGGTAAAATCCGGATTCTTCACAAAGAACATTTTTTCCTTCCGCTCGGACAGGTCGCAGTTGATGACGTTGTAAACGTGCCATCCGTAATACCAATTCTGGCTGTCCGGATCGACGTATCGGTTGTTGTACAGGATCCTCCCATATTGGTTTTTCTTGAGGATGAAGGCCATCTCGTTCAGTTTGTCCCTGTGATAAAAAATCGAGTTGGGATCGTGAAATGCCTCGTTATGCCCGCGGCGCTTCGTTGGGCACCACTCAACGTTCTCGTCGCAAAACATGATCCTGTAGTCATCCTCTTCCCTGAAAATCCTGATGAACTTCAAAAGCCGATTATAATTGTCATACCTGTCCTTTGTGCCCTCGGTAAATATTTCTCTTCCATACTGCCGATACTCTTCCGCATAAGGCTGTGCCGGCGAAACCGCCCCGTCCTCGTCATATCTGAGACTAACGAGCTGCGCCATCACCTCGCATTCCTTGATCTGATTACAGTCAATCTTCCGAAACGCGTCGCCGCTTCGCAGCCGCGCGAATTCCGAAGACCGCTCCTGCTTATGATAATACGTATCTAATGATTGTACAAATAACATCTTTCACACCATTTTTATCGTTTGCTTACCCGCGGAAACCCGGCGCTTCAGTCCGCATATAATACGTCTGAGACCGGCAGCCTTTCCGTATGCCAGGTTTTAACGTCATGAATGATCACCGTGCCCTCGTCCTCTATAAAAATCGCTTCGTCGTAATGCATTTTCCTCGCATACTCCACGTCATCCTGCTCCGCCTCCGAAACGACGTCTGCCTCATGGCGATGCTCCGCATAATTTTCCTGAATCTTCTTCGCCAACTCGAGGTACTCAGGCTTGTAATATATTAAAGTCTTGCGCATATACCCTCACAATCCTGCCGCGGGGCCACTTATTCATTGCCCTACATGGAATTCTTCCTGTGAACTCGCCCAGGCACGCATATTTCTTTCTTTTCATTTTCCGCGTGTATTCAAATTTTTCCTTCTACACGCGTATCTTAATCTTGCTCCTCTGCGCGTGTCTCTTTTTCAACCTTTCCCGTCATTATACGCTTCATTTACACGCATTTCCGCATAAATGATCTTTTTTAGTGTCAACCTTTTCGCGTCCATGGCACGCGATTTTGCCTTGATTTTCCTCTCGCGTGCATCCTCTGAAAATTCCTGACACGCGATTTTTCTTATTATTTTGATCGGCGTGTACCTACTCAAAAAAGCTGACACGCGAATCTCAACTTCGCGTCCTTACGCGTGTATGCTTCAAAATCCGGGCACGCGATTTTCATATATCTTCAACTCGCGTGTCCGTACTCGACTTGCCAACCCTGTCGATATGCCTACTCCGTCGACTAGCCAGCCCTGTCGATATGCCTACTCCGTCGACTTGCCAACCCCGCCGACTTGCCAACTCCATCGGCTCGCCAACCCCGCCGACTCGCCATCCCATCCCCCACGCCCTAAACCAACCGTATTCCGTTCTCGGCCAGGTGCGCGAGGGTTTCTTCCGACACGTGCCCCGTATGGGTGATGGTCTGGGATTTTCTAAAGTAGTGGCGGCAGACGTAGTCCAATCCGTCGGCGACGCGCTGAAAAGTATATTCAAATCGGTTCGGATTAAAGATGCGATCCGGCATCATATTTGCGACCAAGTATGAAGTCATCTGCATCGGATACTTCTCGAATTCCGTAAACTGCCAGGCACGCACAAGGACGTCGTCGTCATACTCGTAATACTCCGCGTTTATGATGACGTCATCCTTGGCACTTCCGCTGCCCCGAAACAGTTCCGCGCTGATGAGCCTGCCGGCGTCATCATATTCATACCAATCAAAGTCACTAAGGCTTGGAGTCACGGTGCCCTCCGGACCTGCTTCAAGACGATAACAGATGGTCAGCTGTTTTGAGACGTAGACGTATGCCAGGTCATAGGCGCCATCTTCCCCGTAAAGTGCAGCCTTCAGGTTCCCGTCACCGTCATACTTCAACGTAACGTAATTGGCCGGATCCGCATTCTTTTTAAGCTTCGCGGAAGGTGCCTTTGGAAAGGTGTTCTTGCGGTTCGCAAGCCTTGTGATCAAAAGCTTTTCAAAGGGATTGAGCCCGCGCCAGGCATCATTAAACCTCGCGTATCGGGTCGTCCCGCCCGCCACCTCAAAGTCCGGCTTATAGGGCGCGATCCTTTCCTCGTAAATGCGCACATACTTCTCCAGCAGTTCCTCGCGTGGAAATTCCATGCTTTATCCCTCCCAATTCGTTTCTCCCAACAAAGCGACATGATCGCACCTGAGCGGGCACTACATTCAACCTAGCCCTCAAATCCAAAGTCCTAACAACGGCCTGTCATGATAGGGAATGCGCTGGATTACCTTCCATCTGACACGTTGACGTAGACGTATTCATCCGCGATCTTGATTCTCAGGGGGGCTTTCAAAATCGTTTCCACGGGAACTGCTCCCGACACGAAATAATAAAGTTCCTCCTTGCTCATTCCCACGATCTTTTTGTATTCCGCCCGCTCTTCTTCACTCAGGTCGTCCAGCATTCCTTCCTGTTCCGCTTGGGCCAGCTCCTCCATTAAGCTCTGGTAGAATTCCTCATACTCCTCGGAATCCAGGTCCACACCCAGATGGTTAGAGAAGACGATCTCCTGCGTTCCTGCTTTCAACTCCAGGTTTTTGCACTCATACTGTGTTTCTTCCCAGTCATTCTCCGTAAACCACTCAACGACCGCTTGACCGGTCACGTCCTCATTGACGTCCACCGTAAGCACTATTTTTCCGTTTTGTTCTGCAACCGTCGCATCGCCAAAATAGCGGACGTAACGGTATTCCACCGGCTCACTTTCCAAAATCATACCCACGTTCACCCTGACGGAATACGTTCCGTCAAAGGTTGACTGCGGAGAAAGTGCTATCGTTGTCTGCTCACCGGCAGCAACAACGCCAAAATCTCTTCCCCCATTACTTTCGATCCTGCCCGCCGGCTCTCCATCCTTGACCCAGTACGCGTCATAGATTCTAAGGGATGCCGTGCCGTCGTTGTAAATGGTTAGCAAGTTTTCATCCTGCCGGAGCCGGGCACTGACCCTGTCTCCACGGATATAGAACCCGCCGCAAACCTGCTCCTTTCCGAGCACAATGCGATACTCTCCGCTCACCCGCGGGATGCCCGATACGTCGAAGGAGAGCGTAACGTCCCTGTAGGCCGGGCACTTCACGCTTTTTATCTTTCTTTCATCCGATACCTTGACCCATTCGGTCCCATCCAGACGCTCAACGTAATAGCTACTGCCAGTGGAAACCTCTTTGTCCGTGTTATTCCAGAAAAAGCACTGAATCTCCTGCTCATCGGTATATCCCCTCATGTTTCCCGGCAGATAATACCGTCTGGAATACATTCTGAAGTCGTCAACGCTCTTGTCCGGCGTCATCACGCCATCCACCAGATCCCAGAGGACAACTCCCGTATCCGTCATCTGGAGATGAATACATTCTTCATGCCTGCCAGCCATATAAAAATCAAAGCGGCTTCCACGGGGCGTCATGTCATTGGACATGCAGCGCACTTCGTAGCGCGCGCCGTTTTCATCTTCATCCTCCGCGTCCTGCTTAATGGCATATTCCGGATTGCCGTCACCATCGTAGTCGTCCCAAATGAGTTCAAAGGACTTCCCGTATTGTTCCGTGCAGGCACCGGAATCATCCTTGTAATCAATGGGGGAGGAATAGGTCGACTCCAGCGCCGTACGGAAATAATTGTCATATACTCCGTAGGATTTGCCCTCCTGCTCCCATGTTGCGTTGTTCCGGGGGCAAATAAAGACATAGCCGATCTGTCCGTCTGCGAGCATAATGGGAGAGCTTGCCACCGCCGTTGCGGCCATCGGCTCGCTAACCTCCTTCATCAGCTTCTCCAGATTTTCCTTGTCATCATAAAACTCCCAAAACGTGGGATAGGGGCCGGTACCCGCACTGATTCCATTCAGATCCCTTGTAAGATTTGCAAGAAATGCGCCGGCAAGATCAACAACCTCGCAGTGACCATTCTCATAATGGCACCGCACGTAAACCATGGGGCCATAGTAATAATGATAGAAGGTATCATAGCCGTCCTTGCTGTAAAATTTCGAAGTGTCATCCTCGATATCCGTCTTAAAATAAACCGACGCACAGAACTCCGTTCCATTTCCGACGTAGCCTTTGGCTTCCAGCGTGGTATGATCCGGCGTATATTTCTTCAACGCATATTTGCCCTCTTCCGTCTTGAGCGTGTCAAGCCAGGAATAGACAAGTTGTTCCGCCAAGGCTACGTAATCCGCGTCCTCCTTCGGTTCATCGCATTGTATGGACTGAGTCATAAGGCGATTGATCACCTCATTCTCACGATCATCCGCGGGCGCAAACCGCTCCAGCCGCTCATCATAGGAGTAATAGGCATTTTTGATGCGAAGTGCATCCTTGCCGTCAATGTTTACCTTCTGGATCAGATAACTGTCCTTCTCCGTCTTGGCCGAAATGGTGAAACCCGTCCGTGCCTCCCGTGCCTTCACGGGATAGATCTGACCGTCTGCCACGATCTCATTCAGAATTTTGGCCAACTCCGCGCCATCATCGACGTTCTTAAACGTCACTTCCTCGCCAAATAAAAGAACTGCCTCGCCGTCTTCGTTAATCACGTTTTCGGCACTTTCTGCGCTGCCGCTCTCTTCCGTCGCACTGCTGACCACTTCCACGTCCCCTGTCTCAGTTCCGTCTGGCACGCCAGTCCTGGATGATGCCATGTTCTGACAGCCACATAAAAGCAGGCACGACAAAAGCACCAGATGAAAGCTTCTTGCATGATTCATTCTTTTCAATAACCGTAATTTCATTTTCGGCTCCCTCCGTTGTACGCATCCACTCAATTTATTCAGACAGTCTGTAAAATTCTCTGAATGAAATCATCTTCACTTTTTTCGGCAGCTTCAGTTCGTTGCCCTCCCTAAACAATGCGTTCTTCTGATCCAGAATGGTACCGTACCCATCCTGATCCGTGTTGCACGCGTGAACGATCTTATACCCGTCAAACTCATAAACTTGAAAAGAGAAATACTTGGTAGGTTTGACATTCATCCTACGGGCAAGATCGATGATCGCATCTTTGTCAAAATTCTCTTTGTCCGTCAAACGCGGTCGGAATTCCCACGTCTTAGGGTCTTCACCATTTGCGGTCACGTCTACGGAAAGCTCCGCGGGCTTAAAGCTCTCGTAATTGCCCCTGCCCTTGATCTTATAATACACGCTTTCCCTCATGACGTGAAAGTCATTGCCGTCCAAGGCAAAATAGCCCCTGTACGCGGCCATAAAGCCATTGTCGGCCCCTGCATAAATAAGATATTTGGGATTTCTTTTCGGGCGATAGCTTTTCGTCAAAAGATCAACAAATCCCTTCCAAAGCCTCGCAATGACAAGTACGGTGATCACTAATATGTTTTGCAACATTCTTTTCATCGCTTATCTCCTTAGGTTTTCTTCACCGCTGATTCGCACCTTGCTATTTTTTCCCGAACAATTTCGCAAAGAGGGATTCCTTTTTCTTCGGCGGTTCCTTCTCAGCTTCCTTTGTTGCGCCCTTATCCATCTGATCCTTGCTAATCTGAGGCACCCTGATCTTCGTTTCAGCGTCGGGATGCATAAAGTACATGTCATAAAAACCGAGACCGTGCTTGTAAGCGAGTTCCTCTAGTTTTTCAAACACTTCCTCCGGAGCACTATAAGAAAACCCCATGTAAATCAAGTCTTCCTCGAGGTTATACTCCGTCAGCAGCGGAGAATCCTCCAAGTCAGGATCCGCTTCAAATTCCTCTTCCGTGGGCGCATAAGGGCCATTCATGGCCGGACATATTTTCACCATCTCCAGAAAGAAATCCACGAGCTTTTGATCGGTACCCTTGATATCATAATAATCCCGGTCCCCGTCCCAGGTAGTTCTCTCATAAAACCATTTCAGAAATTCCTCGGGGTCCGTTGGCGCCTTTTCTTTGTTGTAAACACACAGATCCAAACTCATAGTCTTCGCTCCTTTCTCTCAACCCGTTTCCCCTGATAAGGACTCAAAGTTCAACGTTTAGCCACTACCATCATATCACAGTAAGTCCACTTAAGCCAGTAGTTCGTTTCCGATAATCAGCTTAAAATCTGCCTGATGACAAAAAATCCCCCTATCATGCATTGATAGGAGGATCTCCTTATTCCACGGTTTTCATGGTTTTCATGACGGTCTTCACAGCGGTTTCGGCAGCAGTTTTCGTAGCAGTTTTCACAGCGGTTTCTGCAGCAGTTTTCGTAGCAGTTTTCACAGCGGTTTCGGCAGCAGTTTTCGTAGCAGTTTTCACAGCGGTTTCTGCACCTTTACCAGCTTGTAGTCCCCGATCTCAAACTTTTTGCCGGTGATCCGTGCCGCCACCTGCCGAATCTCCATAAATTCATCGCTGACAATGATAAAAAACTGCTTTTTATCGTTCTCTGCAAGGTAAAAGGTATTATTCACGTTTTGCAGCGCATATACGATATCCGTACCGCTGTCAAAACTGCCTATTCCCGGAAGAAACGCGGTGAACAGCCGCATGGCCTCGTCCCTTATTTTTTCCGATTTGCTTAGCTTCTTTGTGGCAGAAAGGGGAATGACCTCGTAATCAGAAAACTTCTCTTTCACAAGAGCGTCCTTCGCCTTAGCTTTCTTGATCAGCCCCTTTGCCCCCTTAAGATCCACCGGCTCCCGGATGACTGACAGATCCAGAATATTTTCATCATCCAGAAGATGATCCACGCTAACGTCCAGCAATTTTGCCACGGCCTTAAGATTTGCCACGTCAGGCATGCCCTTGTCGGTCTCCCATTTTGCCACGGCACTCCTCGACACGCTCAGCCTCTGGGCAAGCTCCTCCTGAGATAACCCTGCCTTTACTCTTGCTTCTTTTAATTTTTCTCCAAACGTCATAATGATGACCTCCTTTTCGTTGTTCCGCCCTCAGCGGTCTTTTTGTGCTTTCATCATATGACCCTTCCGCTCAGAACCGCAAGAAACGCTCCGTAACAGCGCCGTTACTCTCCGTAACGTCTCAAAAATGGCTCTCACGGCACTCTTTTTTATGCATCCGCCACGCCTCCATTTCATTCTATATTTCAAAACCTTCTTACGTCAAGCCCGCCTTTTCAATCGTTTCTTCGCCTTGACACACCACCTCAAATTTTTTCCCTCACAGGCAAAGTATTTCCTGCCCCTTTTACTTGCCTAGATTCCATTTTTTCCTCACAGGCAAGTATTCCCTGTCTCTTTTACTTGCCTAGATTCCATTTTTTCCTCTCAGGCAAGTATTTCCTGCCCCTTTTACTTGCCTGGCGTCCTTTTTTCTCTCACAGGCAAGTATTTCCTGCCCCTTTTACTTGCCTGGCGTCCTTTTTTCCCTCTCAGGCAAGTATTCCCTGTCCCTTTTACTTGCCTGGAAGCCAATTTTCCTCCTCAGGCAAGTAAGCCCTGCCCCTTTTACTTGCCTGGATCCCATTTTTTCTCCTCAGGCAAGTATTCCCTGCCCCTCTTACTTGCCTGGAAGCCAATTTCCCTCCTCAGGCAAGTATTCCCTTCCCCTTTTACTTGCCTGGCGTCCTTTTTTCCCTCTCAGGCAAGTATTCCCTGCCCCTTTTACTTGCCTGGCGTCCTTTTTTCCCTCTCAGGCAAGTAAGCCCTGCCCCTTTTACTTGCCTGGAAGCCAATTTCCCTCCTCAGGCAAGTAAGCCCTGCCCCTTTTACTTGCCTGGCGTCCTTTTTTCCCTCTCAGGCAAGTATTCCCTGCCCCTTTTACTTGCCTGCATTCTTTTTTTCCCTCTCAGGCAAGTATTCCCTGCCCCTTTTACTTGCCTGGATACCATTTTTTCTTCTCAGGCAAGTATTTCCTGCCCCTTTTACTTGCCTGGATTCTTCTTTTCCCTCTCAGGCAAGTATTCCCTTCCCCTTCCACTTGCCTGGATTCTTCTTTTCCCTCACAGGCAAGTATTCCCTG
>JAEEGL011720663.1_pt1 | contig 13795 bp, 6 predicted proteins | sample 9134231 | NCBI WGS metagenome assembly JAEEGL01 (sample SAMN16246548, study PRJNA631951) | gut metagenome | biome: gut microbiome; feature: rumen; material: fiber-attached | host: Bos | place: Iran: Karaj | collected 2018-10 | reverse complement strand
AGATTTGCGCCAGCTTCTGTTGAAGCGCGGGATGATCATCGGGAATGAGCTTATCTGGAATATGCACAAAGCCTTAGCAAACGATACTCGTTTCGCTTGGGACGCCGATGGGCAACACGTATTTGTAAAGGTGTGATTACCTCGTGTATGGATATGAATGGACATCTGAATATGGCATTTTCCGACTGACAATAGATGCAAAAATCCAGAAGGAAATTCGCCCGGTGTTCCGAGAAGAGCTCGACTTCTTTGGAATGAACCAATACTGGGATTATCCTTCTGACACAGATCGACCTCTTATGTGGGCAGAAGGAATACGGAGGTATATCTTTAACGGAAAATGCGTCGCTGAAGCCTTAGGTGGTGGGTTTTATACTAAGCCAACTATTAAGCTCTTGACCGAAGAACGTCTTCACTTACAGCCTGTTGACGTTGAGCGGCTGTACGAGGTTAATCGTCCGCTTATGGTAAGCCTTGAACAAAAGGCGATTGAGTTCATCCGAACACAGTTTGACAAATACCACGAAGATGGATATGCATTTATCTGTGCTTTTTCTGGTGGAAAAGACTCTCTTGTGCTGCTAGATCTTGTTGCTAAAGCACTTGCTCCAGGGGATTTCTACGTTGTCTTCAGCAATACGGGTATGGAATTATCTGACACAATAAAAGCCGTCGAAGCCGCTAAAAAGCATTGGCCTAGCCTCCGCTTTGAAGAAGCAAAGTCCCACATGGATCCTACAGAGTCCTGGGACTTGTTTGGCCCTCCGGGAAGGCGCATGCGTTGGTGTTGTGTTGTACATAAATCTGCGCCAACGATTATCAAGTTGAGAGAGATTATTGGCAACTATAATGCGAAAGCTGTGGTATTCGATGGCGTACGTGCAGAAGAAAGTGCCAGACGCGCAAAATATGATGATGTAAGTGTTGGAGCAAAGAACATCAGTCAAATTAACGCGAGTCCGTTGCATAAATGGAATACCGCTGAGCTATATTGCTACCTACTCAAAAACAATATTCTGTTCAACAAGGCATATAGATTGGGGTTGTTTAGAGTAGGCTGCATGGTTTGCCCTTTGTCGTCAGACTGGTGGGACGGGATCGCAAACACATATTATCGAGATGAAATGCGACCTTTACTCAAGCGTGTTGAAGATTATGCGCGACAAACAAAACCAGAGAAGGAAGTAAAGAAGTACATAGAAGGTGGCGGTTGGAAAGCTCGTATGGGCGGCCGGGGTTTGCCCAATGGCGGTAATAGAGTAAGTGAACAAATACAGGAAAATGAGATAGTATTTTCAATCAATGCTCCCGTGCAGAGATGGTTATCTGTTGCTCCTGTGCTTGGGACAATCACAGAGCTGAACGATACCGAAGGGATTCAGCGCATAGATGGAAACAACTATGAGTTTCGCATCACTGAGCAAAACGGATGCTTAAGAGTCTCATATAAGCCCTTCTCAAGAATGGATAGATTTGTTATCTCTCACTTGCGCGGAGTTGCAAACAAAGTTGCCTATTGTGAGGGGTGCCGTGCGTGTGTTGTCCAATGCCCTACTGGAGCATATACAATTCAAGCTAACGGGCAAATATTGATTCGGCAGTCTCTATGCTGTCATTGTTCAAATTGTTTGTCTTTTTCAGAAAAAAGCTGCTTGCTTGCCAAATCTCTCAGCACAACAAATGTAGGAGGAAATGGTATGGACATGAAAGGATTAAACCCTTATCAGCACTTTGGCCTTCGTCAATCTTGGATGGAACATTTTATGAACGAGGGTCTCGATTGCTTCAATCAGGGGGTTTTGGGGAACCGTCAGTATGAGGCATTGAAAGTATGGCTTAAAGAGAGTGGAGTAATCGAAAGCAGCAAAAAAGACAAATCTCTGCTCGTTACTCCGTTAGGAGAGAAGCTGGTTCAATTTGGGCCTTACAACCCGTTTATGTGGGCAATAATCTGGGCAAACCTGGCATACAATTCAACAATTTGTCGGTGGTACTGCCTTAATGCTGAAATCGGAGCAACATATGAAAAAGGTGATCTTGTCGTAATGCTCGGAGAAAGCGGCTCTCAATCAAGCCGAGAGAATGCCGTAACAGCTTTAGCAGAGACCCTTCGCTTCTCACCAATTGGAGATGCCCTAAAACAAGGTCTTGCAATTGAGCTAAGCAAAAACACCTTTTCCTATTATAGAGCTGGATGGGACTACCCTCATGCTGTTGCTATTCTTTATGCACTGTACCTTTATGCGGAACAGACGGGGCGTCGAAGCTTCACCTTTACTGAGTTGGTGAACGCTCATGATAATCAACAGGCTATGGGAATGTCCCCCGCGGATATTTATGGCATCGAGGTAAAGAGCTTCCGCGAGGCACTTCAAGGCCTTGCACTTCAGTTTCCGAAGTATATCCGCGTATCATTTGTTGCGAATCTAGATAATATCATCCTCGAAAAGTTTTCCTCCTTGGACATTCTTGACTTGGCAGAAGAGTAAATCGGAAGGGAGCATACTGTTATGGCTACCGCTAAATACAGCAATTATCTGGAGATCAATCCCGCATTCGAATCTGTTGTAGATATCAATGCTGATAAACGGAATACCAATTTGTGGCGGGAGTATATCGTCGGCGATGATATGGATACTTTGATGGAGTATCTCTGTGAGTCGCTTGGCAATGAAGCTCCCGATCTCCGCCGCTCTTTCTGGATCCATGGCTCGTATGGCACAGGCAAGAGTTACGCTGCGGTTTTTGTAAAGCATCTTATCGAAGAAAAACCGGAAGTAATTGATGCGTTTCTTGCGGCCTCTGGAAGACTGTCCAAATATAAGAATCGTTTTGCCAAATGCCGCAAAAACGGAGACTATCTTGTCATCTGGAAAACTGGGTGTACAGGTATCCGCTCAGGAGACATGATGCTCCTAGAGGCAGAGAAGGCCATTCATGACGCTCTGATAGAGAAGTTCGGAGACAAAGCGTATTTGGGAAGCAGTTCCTTGATGGATGCGGTAAAAGCCAAACTGTCTGATCAGTCCATCAACTGGCAGTATGTGTTGGAAACCACAACTCTTGGTGATGACTATGGTTCCGTAGAGGAGCTGCGCCAGCTTGTCGAAGCAGGGAATTTGTCTGCATTACAAGCAACTGCGACCATCATCCGCCAAAAGGGTTACGGGCTGGTAAACAATCTGGAGACCTTTAAGGCGTGGGTCGGCGATGTAATCGATGGGAACCATCTTTCGAAAAGCGGCATCTTCTTCATTTGGGATGAGTTTACAGAGTACGTTGCCCACAGTGATGACCACACCGTGATGCAGCAGATTTCTGAATTCTGCAAAGAAAAACCGCTCTTCATGCTGTACGTTGTCCATCGGTCTCAGGAGATGGTGGACAGCATGGGAAAAGACCGGTATCAGATGATCACCAATCGCTTCCACCAGGTCGAGTTCCATGTTAGCGCAGATGCCGCGTTTGATCTGATCGCTGGATCGATCAACACCCGCAACGGCATGGAGGAGACCTGGAAAGAGGACCGAAAAACTGTCATCAAGTGCATCAAGCCATTTCTCCCGGACATGTCCGGGCTGGATGACAAAATCAGTGAGCAGATCGAGCTGCTCTGCCCGATGCATCCCATGACCATCCGGCTTCTGTCCCGCGTGGCCGAAAGCTTCGCTGCGGCACAGCGGACTATGTTCCGTTTTATGAAAGACCAGTCTGACAGTGAACTTGGGTTCGTTGGCTATATCAACAAGTATGGTCCGGATGATCAGGCCTGCTGGCTGACCCCTGACTGGCTCTGGGATTACTTCTTTACCCGCGAAAGCGACTTCAGCGACAAAGATACTAAGGCCGCTGAATTTATACATCACTACGAAGAAAGCCGCCATCTGGTTGAGAGTGATGAAAACGCCCATCGGGTTTTTAAGATTGCGATGCTTCTTCTGGCTGTCATGTCTTCGACCAAAGGCGTTTACGGTGGGACGAGAGCTCATGGTGGGATTTCTGCAACGGCGGATTGCCTTGAGACTTGCCTCGCTGGCGTGATGTCCAAAGCGCAGGTACAGGATCTTTTGGATACGCTGGAGGAGTGTAAGGTCATTCTCCGCGATAAGGGGGCCAACGATGTCGTTCGCCTTCAGATGCCTTTCAGGGGCGGCAGCGACGACGAATTCAAGATCAAATACGATGCGAATGACAAGAAGTACACTCGCTATCAGATGTTCTCCCGGGACGGCGTATTTGCTCAGGAATTCGAGAAAAAAGCCTGGGACGAAAACGATGCGGCGTTTAAGCGCATGAAGATCTGCGTGTGCTGCGCAGAAACGAACTCGATTAAAGTTCGGCTGGATGAGATCCAGAAAGAACTTGACAAGTTCCCGTATAAACTTGGACTGCTCATTGTTACAGTGCGTGACGATGCACAGTACATGGCCATCCAGAGCGATTTGGCAAAGCGCGCCGCTGAGTCTGGAGAGCCACGCTTGACGATAGCTCTTGTCAAGATGCCGTTTACCGATGAAATGCGCACGAAGTGGCTTACCAGCTTGACAAAGCAAGAGATCGCATATGGACGGGGACAGACTGCCTCCGGTAGTCAGCACAAGCTTGAAGCCAGCACGGTCATTGCTACATGGGTCGGTTCTGCGGTCAGCGGCAGTAAAATCATCGCGTGGAACGGTGAACAAGTGTTCAACAACCAGTATGGCATGCCGAATCTTCGGAAGACCATTCATACGAATGTACTCCAGGTGCTTTTCCCCTATGCGCCTGAGAGCGTAGTCGTCACCAACACTGCCTACAAACCGTGCAACGATTCTGCTCCAACAGCAGGCATTACGCGTGAGAGCAACAACTCCCAGCTCAAGAGCGTCCTCAACAGCCTCACGGTCGCCGGCCTCATCAACCTCACAACGATTGACAGCATGGTCGATGCAGCTGGTGGCAAAGAAGCTGCATCCATTAGTGCCCTTGCTCGATTGATCCGGGATGAAATGCTGTCTGGGCAACGAGTCGTCCTTGGAGACCTGTGGGATAAGCTGCAGCGACAACCGTTCGGGTACTACAACACAATTGCGTGTGGCGTACTATTGGGGTACGTCTTCTCCTGCTATAAAGATAGTGCGTTTAGCTGGACCGACAACGCTCAGAGCACACACGTTTTGGGTGAAAACACGCTTAAGACGATGGTTCTGAACATGTGCAAAGGCACCATGACAACGGACTATTTGTCTGCCGGGACGGTGACCTTCCAGAATTTCCGCCTTTATGCGCAGCGTATCCTTAATCTCACCGATGCCCAGATTGCAAATGAGACGGAATGCTGGCACAACATGCGCGAGGCTGTAACAAGAGCCGGAGCACCTCTCTGGGCGCTCAAGTATCTGCCTGAAGAGTCTTATGGCAGCGTAGATTTCAAAGACGCCGCTATGAAAATAGTGGATTATATGCAGTTGTTTATTGCTCAGGAAAGTGACAGAGAATCGGTCATGAGCAACGTCATTCAGCTGTTCAACGGGCGCGGCAAGCTCAGGAAAGTCCTGGAGAAGTCATTCCAGGACAAAAATGTGATGAACGCAGCATTCCGTACGTTCTTGTTTGATGTTTCGCCTGAGCTTAAAGATGTGGCCAGCCGTTTGTCTGTCCAACCCGAAGAACTAAGTGACAAACTGCATTTGGTAATGCAGAATGCCATCTATACTTGGACAGAGGAACAGGTAAGAGACAAGCTTCCCGATGTGGTAAGCGACTACAATTATCTTGACGTCCTCAATGGCGTGTTGGGCAAAGTTTATCATAGTACCGAAGACGCAAAGAAAGACCTGGCAAATCTGTTCCGCTTCCTTCGCATCTCTATGGCTGCGATTGAGAAGAGTGGTGCAAAGTGGTATCCCGCGCTTCGAATTCTTCGCAATGTTTCCATTAATGGAACTAGCCAAATGACCGCTGAAGAACGTGCTGCAGATGTGGCAATCCTTGCTCAGTACGGTCAAAACGCTATGGATTGCCTGAAGGATGCAAAACCTGTGCTGGCAGAGATCCTTGAAGCAAGGAATATCGAGTGCACACAAGATGAACTTAGTTCTGTATACTCTGGCTTGAAGGACATGACTTGTGACTCAACTCTTTCACAGTTTGAGAAAGAGCTGAACACACAGCTTAGCCGTATTAGCCAAGCTAGAAATCGCGTTCTTCTCAAGGAACGGTGGCGCAGCCTGTCTGGTGAAGAGACCGTTAAGGACTGGTGCAAGACCCATGGAGTACCGCTCCTTTGGATCCTCGACAGAAAACAGCAAAAAGCGATCAGCACGGTCATTGATGTTCAGAACGGCACGAGAACGTTGGACCAAGATGTCTTGAGCGCCATTAGTGTCCTTAGTGCAATGGATATATCTATCCTCTCCGATGATAAAAAGATAGCCGCCGCTTTCGTGGCGACAGTGGGAGAGGAATACAAGCCTGTCATTGAAGAGGATCGGGTTTCGGTAATGGCACAAGCAAAAATGAAGATCGGCAATGACATGAGTTTGTGGGATATTTCTGATCTAGCTGTGTTGCAGAAGATCCTCAAACGTGCTTTGCAGGAAAAAGCAAAGAAAGAGAAACTTTCGCAAGCAAAGAGTCGAACTGCAAATATGAGCTTAGACGAACTGCGAATGAGGGTTAATAAATTCATGGAGAACCACCCGGAGTTTTGCGATGACTTTCTGAGCTGAAAGAGGTGCAAAAAATGACCATTGATCAGTTAGTAAGCGAATTGGCAAAGGAAAAACAGGACGGAATAACATCCCGTTTCCCTTGCCGAGTCGTCATGGTCAAAAATGTTCAGCAATACAGTGAGCTGCTCTCAAAACTTAATAAAATCCCGGATATCGCTACTGTTCCTTCTGGTGATTTGTTCTCATCAGCTGATGTGATGCCGCGGTATGAAAACCTGAAAGATGCCAAGTATTGGGATCGTTGGCTTGTATTGCCTGGCGTTAGTGAATATCTTCGTCTGTTTAGCAAAAGCGAAGCTGAATCGCAGCGTTTTGCAAAACTTTGGAGCAACCAGGTCCCCGCTACAAGCCGTGGAAGAATCATTATTCCCCTTTGGGGCTGTGAAGCGCAGTGGCATGATAAATCTCTTCACCTTTGCGAAGACATACGCCAAGAGGAGTTCTATTATGACTGCTGTGACGAAAACGAAGATGAGCAGCAACTAAATCTAGTCGTCTTATCCGGAGAGTTCGAGCAATACATTTTCCAACTGTCTACTCAGCATGGCCATATGTGCATTGGACTTCAAGAATGGTATGAGTATTGGGCTGAACCATTCCGCATCAGAGATAATCAGATTTTGCTTACAAAGCGCTATTCGTCCATTCAGCCAACTGCTGGTAGTATTTCTATCCGAGTCATCCGGGATAGCTTTTCATTCATCCGCGAAAGTCTTGTGGGGGCACATGTTTTAACAGAAGAGAATTGCCCGAAACAAGCGCAGTCTTTTCTGTTTGATTCAGCATTACATGGTGGAACTCTTGACCAAGCAATTCTGGCTGCTCTAAATGTTGCCACTTTTGCCGGGATTGACATTATGAGCAAGTGGTCATCTTTGGATCTTGGAGAAAAGCAATTGGTCGTTCTTTGGCTTAAACTCCATCCGGATGATACATATCTCTGCCACTGTGTTACGGGGGCACCCTCGCTTGATAGAATTCCTGATCATGTTCTCCATGATGTGTTTGCTGTTTATAACACACACCCACAGTGGATCGCTGAGAGCCAAAAGCTAATAGATTCCATGGGCTTGCAGAGGGATGAACAGTACTTCAACTCGCTCGACACAGTCCCTGTGTATGAAGATCGCTTAATGTTCCTTTCGGGAAAAGCAAAAGACGATAGGATTTACTTGCTTCGCCTTGTTGGCAAGTGGATGCGCGAGGATTCTATGCAGGTACATGCCTCGAAGAAGCTTCGCCAAGTATATCCGGAGCTATACGCATATCTCGATAGCGGTGTATATGATAGCGATCTTGGAAGATACTTCTCGCTATACAAATCTCATAAGCTTGAAAACACCTTGCCATCTGATGAAGAGTTGTATTTCTCCGGGATAGAAATTGATGCGTATGACTATCGTTATTCATTGCTAAGCAATGCTATTACCGACAGTTGTGTAGTGCTGTGGATTGATGCCTTGGGGGTGGAATGGCTCCCATTGCTATCTTGGGTCCTAAAACAAATTGATTCTGGGTCTATCCAGGAATTTTCCGTTGCGCAAGCTACCCTTCCGACAGAAACTTGTTTCAACGACCAGTGGAACCAAATGGAGACGCCACACAAGAAACTGGATCGTTTGGATAAATTGGCGCACAAAGGCGTCGTAGATGCTCCAGATTATTATACTTGCATTGAAGATCAGCTTTCCTTTGTTTCAGGCCTGAGCAAAACAGTTCAAGGTTTGCTCAAAGAGTATCACAGAGTCATCATAACCGGAGACCATGGAACCAGCAGATTAGCAGCACGCTTCTTCCATAATAGAGAGGGTGCTTCAGTACCGCATGGAGCAACGGTCTGTAGTCATGGTCGTTACTGTATGCTACCCGAAAACGCCCAAGTTCTCCATCCTAATGTGTTGTTTGTGAAAGATAAAGACGGCAATAAGTATGCGGTGTTTAATAACTACGACCATTTCGTGCAGTCTGGATTTGCTGCTGGCGGGGATGACGAGAATGCAATTTATGGAGAAGTCCACGGTGGAGCATCTCCGGAAGAAGCTCTTGTTCCTGTAATCGTTTTCGACAGCAATAAAGAATTACCATTAACTGCATCATGGCAGAGTACGACGGTGAAGATTATGGCTAAAAAAGCAAAGGCCATGCTGAACTTTAACCGCCCCATCAATAGCCTTCAGGTAAGAGTTGGCTCGGTTGATGGGATTTGTACGCCATCTTTCGATAAGAAATCTTGGACCGTTGTATTACAAGGAGTGTCACCTAATACTTATTCTGCTTCGGTTGCAGCAAACGGAGCTCTGGTTCACGTTGATCAACTCACTATTATGTCTGCACTTGGCGGTGGGGACGGTGATCTTCCTTGAGAAAGAAAGCCTGTTGCGAATGCGGGAAATCCTTAAGAAAGGACGAAATCGCAATCACCAGGAAACTGATTGACGTCGACACAGAAGAGTTTTACTGCCTTGATTGCCTCGCCGAGTATTTGGGATGTTCAGTTCAAGACCTAAAGGAAAAAATCCAAGAGTTTAAAGAACAGGGATGCACATTGTTCCTGTGATGGAGGATAGCAATGCTTGAGGATAAAGTTAAAGAAGTATTTGCCGACATGGTGGTGCTTAAAGACCCCCAGCGCAGTGAGTATTTTTCAAACCTTAGTATTCCGTCATATATGCGCGACTGGCTCGTGATGAAGTTCTCTGACGAAGATGGCGAGGTAGACTATGACAGTGTGCGTCGTTACATTAAGCGATATATCCCGAGTCGCGAGGACTTTGAGCAGTATAAGTTTCAGATGGTCAATGGAGAAACGGTTCAGTTTCTTGCCAGAGTTCGTGTTTCTGTTGATGTAAAAAGCGGAAAAACCCTGTTCGAGCTGCCCGACTTTGGCGGCTCTAGGGGCGGTGCGGCTGGTGTTGTTTCCTACGACGTTGCGGAAGAATGGCAGGCTACACTCCTCCATGAGAGCGAAAACTGGGGCATCATCACCTTAACATGGACTATGGAGGGTACGCCTTCAAAACCGAAAGGCGTCATCAGCATGGTTGGGTACCGACCGTTTTGCCCTTATTCTGTTGACCTTGATTTCTACCGTGAAGCTAGAAAAGAGTTCGATATCCATGAATGGATCGATGTAATTATCAGCGCTGTCGACTATAATCCCGATGGGTACCGCGACAAAGACGGCAACATCAGTGAAGATACTAAACTTTTCTTCCTCCGGAGACTCCTTCCTTTTGTTGAAAAGCGAGTTAATCTAATTGAATTAGCGCCTAAGGGGACGGGTAAAAGTTATGTGTTCGAAAAAATCAGCAAGCGTGGCTGGCTGATTAGCGGTGGCACAGTATCTCGAGCCTCCCTAATTTACGACAACTCCAAAAAGACTGGCGGTCTGCTTACAAGGTTTGACTATGTTGGGTTCGATGAGGTGCAATCTATTACATTTGAGCAGCCTGGTCAAATCCAGCAAGCATTAAAGCACTATATGGAATTTGGCGAAATCAAAGGCTTTGACGCAATGCTTACTGCTGACGCCGGTGTTATAGTTCTTGGCAACATCAACGCGGACCGCTTTGACATCAACAAAAACATGGTTGAGCATATCAGCGATGTCTTTGGAGAGTCGGCAACGCTTGACCGCTTTCATGGCTTTATTCCCGGTTGGGAAATACCACGAATGACTACAGGAATGATCGCTCAAGGATGGGCTATTAACACGGAATACTTCGCCGAAGTGTTGCATTCCTTGCGAGATGACCTTAGCTACGCGGCCATTGTTGACAAGCTGATTGATTATCCCTCTAACGCTGACAAACGTCACATGACCGCAATCAAACGCTTATGCACCGCTTTCATGAAGCTTCTTTTCCCGAACGTTCAATCAGTTGATGATATTGATAAGCAGGACTTCATCAAATATTGCCTTAACCCTGCCATGGAGATGCGCTCTGTAATCTACAAACAGCTGTGCATTATTGATCCCAAAGAGTATGATGTTCCGAATAAGCGCATACCTGATGTCGTATGCGTATTATGATTTGAGGTGCGAATGAAGTGATATACGCCGATAATGCAGCGACCACAAAACTAGATAAAGAAGCATTTGAGGCAATGAAACCTTGGCTGCTGGATGAGTTTGGAAACGCTTCTCAGCCGTATTCTTTTGCGAGGAATCCAAAGAAAGCCTTGGCAGAATCTCGTGAAATAATTGCCTCATGTATAGGGGCGAAACCTGAAGAGGTGTTCTTTACCGCTGGTGGGACAGAAAGCGACAACTGGGTCATCAAAGGCTCTGCTTTTTCGGATTCCGATCATCTTGCTACGATTACCAGTTCTTTTGAACATCATGCTGTTTTGCATTCATGTGAAGCTATAGAACGTTTGGGCTACCCGGTCGTATATCTCGCACCAGGTTATAATGGTATTGTTTCACCGGAGACATTGGAAGGGTGCATTACGCCTAATACAAGACTCGTTTCCATTATGTACGCCAACAATGAGATTGGCAGTATCCAACCTATCAAGGAGTTATGTGCTGTAGCGCACAGAAACGGAGCGCTCTTCCATACTGACGCTGTTCAGGCAGTGGGGCATGTTTGCATTGACGTTGACGATCTTGGGGTAGATTTTCTTTCTGCGTCAGGGCACAAGTTTAATGGCCCTAAAGGTATTGGCTTCCTTTATTGCAGAACAGGCGTTGAACTTCAGCCATATATGGATGGGGGCGCTCAGGAAAAACGCCATCGGGCTGGCACAGAAAACATCGCAGCGATTGTTGGAATGGCTGTTGCATTGAAACGCAATTGTGATTCCATTGAAGAAAACAAATCTCACATCCTCTCATTGGAGAAACAACTGCTGGGAGCGCTGTCTGCTACAGGAGTACCATTCAAGCGAAATGGCGGAGAAGAGACACTGCCAGGATTGATAAGTCTTTCATTCTCGGGATACTCTGGTGAGGCTATTCTACACAGGCTTGACCTTGCTGGAATATGTATTTCGACTGGCTCTGCATGCGATAGCGTCAACACCGAGATTTCTCATGTTTTAAGAGCGATCAGACTTGATTCGGGGTATGCGAAGGGCACTGTTCGGATTTCACTGGGGAAAAATAACACGGCTGAAGATGTAGAAAGAATAGTGGCAGCCCTTGCCCGCGTAGTTGGAAAACAGTCTCATTAATGCCATATTCGAGTTGGGAGGTGGGACCATTTGAGCATAAATAAGAATATGCGTACACTTGCCCTAGCTAGAATCCTTCAGGAAAGGACAGACGAAGATCATCCATTAAGCACAAGCCAACTGATGGAGATACTGCAGGATGAATATGGGATTAGCTCGCATCGAGTAACAATTTATGAAGATATCGAGCAGTTGCGTTCATTTGGCTTCGATATTTACACAGTTAAATCAAGGCAAAACAAATACTTTCTGGCAACACGGGTCTTTGACCTTCCAGAGTTGAAGCTTCTGATTGACGCGGTAGAGTCATCCAAATTTATCACTGAGAAAAAAAGCCGGGTATTGGCTGAAAAACTGACCTCCCTTGCAAGCAAGAATCAGGCAATGATGCTAAAACGGAATATCAGTTTAGCTGATCGGGTAAAAGCTGGAAATGAGCAAATATATTACATCATGGATGCTCTAAACGAGGCAATCAATACCGGCAAAAAAGTCCGATTCCTATATTTTGAGTTTTCTGCCGGAAAGCGCAAAAAATTGAAGAATGCCGGGGAGTCATATATTCTAAGCCCATACACGCTTACATGGAATGGTGACAATTACTATGTTGTTGGTTGGTCAGAAAAGCATGAAAAAGTTGCTACTTTTAGAGTTGACCGATTCTACCAGGTTCCTGAGGTCTTGCCAGATAATGCGGTTCCCAAACCAAAGAAATTCTCAATTGGAGAATTTGCGGAAAAAGCGTTCCAGCTTTTTGATAGCGAACACTCAGATGTAGAGCTGCTGTGTGAAAACAGTATGATGAGTACCGTGCTTGATCACTTCGGCTCAAAGGTTAAGCCAAAACAGATAGACAAAGATCATTTTGCGTTTTCTGTTGAGGTTTCTATTAGCCCAACGTTCTTTGCGTGGGTGTTTGAATTTGGAGGAAAAATCAAAATTATCAATCCGCAAAGCGTGATCGATGAGTACTACGCGCTGCTGAAAAAGTCTCTTCCACCTGAAACCAATTAGCTAGAAAAACTGGAAGGAGCGTTTCCATGAACAAGAGTCCTCGCTGTTTATATCATAGCAGTCTTGCGGATTTTTCTATCGCAGATGAGACTGCTATTTGTGGATTATTATGCGACAACTACCATGGGGATGCTTTGACCACGACACGGGAGGCTTGGAAGTCAGAACTGTCGATTTTGAAGCGGGTTTTAGCTCCTTATCAAGCAGAAAATGGGCAAATCATTTTTGAGTATGATATCCCCCGGCTTGGCAAAAGGATCGATGCAGTGCTACTCCTTCGCGGAATCATCTTCTGCCTTGAGTTCAAAATAGGTGAAGCTCACATTTTGGAGGCTGATGTGGATCAGGTATTGGATTATGCCCTTGACCTGAAAAACTTCCACAAGTTCAGTCAGGATAAGATTATTGTACCGATCCTAATTGCAACGAATTATCGAGCATCTTCCACCAATGTCCAAATGTCTATCTATGATGACATGGTAGTTAATCCGTTGGTCACAGGTGAAGAAGGTGTTCACCAGATGATCAGAATGGTCATAGACAAGTACCCAGGTGAAGCCCCGGTCAGCCCCAACTGGATTATCAGCCCCTATGCCCCAACGCCGACGATTATCGAAGCGGCGAGAACTCTGTATGAGAATCATTCTGTTGAAAACATCACTCGGCACGAAGCGGATAAGGTTTCCACAGACCGGACAATCGCAACAATTCTGCAAATCATTCACGACAGCAAAGTGGCGCAGAAAAAGAGCATATGTTTTGTGACAGGAGTCCCCGGAGCAGGTAAAACCCTCGTAGGCCTAGACGTAGCTATCAAGCAGACCTACCAAGGCCATGATGATCCAGTGAAAGATGAAGGAGCTGTTTATCTGTCCGGCAATGGCCCTCTT
>JAEEGL011342142.1_pt1 | contig 13795 bp, 8 predicted proteins | sample 9134231 | NCBI WGS metagenome assembly JAEEGL01 (sample SAMN16246548, study PRJNA631951) | gut metagenome | biome: gut microbiome; feature: rumen; material: fiber-attached | host: Bos | place: Iran: Karaj | collected 2018-10 | reverse complement strand
GGCGGCAATCTCAAACGTCCGCTCGTATTCACCTGTTTTATCAGCAATAACTTTTGCTGCATTAAGGATTTTGTTCCTTTTTTTAGGTGTCATGCTTGTAAGCTTGTTATCAATTTGATACTGAGTGGGATAAAGCCGCAAATGCGGATTCTCTCTTTGAAAAGCATAATAGGCAATGTCCTTATCTGTGGAGGAATAATTTGGTTCAGGACCGTTTATTGAATATCTTTTCTTGTTGAAACAGTACCTGTAATACGCTTTTTGAGTATCGGTAAGCGTGTTGTAGTAATACTTGTGAGTGTAATCGTCGATGAACTCCGTGGAGCGTTTAACATCCTTCATTTTCTTAGCAGTAGTTTCCTTTGATTTTGTTGTAACGGCCGATGTCATTTTTCCGGTATTATAGTCACCGCCCGGAGCGCAAAGCGGATCATTTATCTCCGTCAGCATAATTTCTTCCATTGTCAGATTACTGTTATGATGCGGCTCGCTGCATCCGGCGAGCAGGATGCAGGCACACAATGCGATCTAAATATTCTATTCTTTTTCATAATGATTTCTCCCTTCGTCAATAACTATTAGAAACATTTGTTTCTTATAGTTATTATAGCATACTTTTGGTTATAGTTCAAGGGGTAAAATGAAAAAAGACCGTAAAAACGGTCTTTTTACAATAATATACAAATTAATTCCTATTAGCTACTTATATAAATTGCTGCAGAAAATTATTTTCCAAAAGCACGATATATACTTGACATTTCCGATTTTATAGGGTATAATAATCAAAAAGGAGGCGGATTTATATGCTGTGTCAGTTTTCTTTTGAGAATTTCAAGTCCTATCGTGACGAAACCACGTTCGATTTTCAGGCAGAAGCATTACCTGAATTCCAGGACACGCTGTTAACTACCCCTAAAGGTAGTGATCTTTTGCCTGTTGGTGTTTTATATGGGCCCAACGGCGGAGGTAAAACGAATCTTTTACAAGCCTTATGCTGCTTAATATCCCTTGTAGTTAAGCCAATTAAAGGATTAGATAAAAACCGCGAAGGAATGATTGTACAACACCACATAAGCAGAACACCATTCTTACTGGATGCAGAATCAAAAGATAACCCCACTGTTTTCCGGGTGTTTTTCAGAATAGAGACCCGAGAATACCAATATTATTTATCTCTTAAGGAAGAGATAGTTTATGAGGCTCTTTATTGGAAGAATATTGGAGGAAAACGTACAGGGGTTGTTTTCGAGCGCGACGGACAGAAGATAGAACTTGGACCAAGTATCAACAAGTCAACGATCAATCGTGAAGTTAATCCGAAAATGCCATATCTATCATTTCTTGCAATAAACTATGATCTGCCGGTAATCAACGAGGTGCAGGGATGGTTTGAATCATGTATTATTCTTAATTTCGGCAATCCTTTATCCGAATTAAAAATTGTATTTTCGCCGGATGGGAGTATAGAGAAAAGCACAGTTCACGCATTAAACCATATTGGCATTGACCTTTCCGGATATCGTTTTGACGAGGAACAGCAGCGGTTGTTTACTCAAAGAACTATCGACGGTAAAGTGTTTGAATTACCTTTTTCAGATGAATCCGACGGTACAAAGAAGATGATAGTTGCTCTGCCTATCTTGATGATAGCCTTGCAGCAAGGCAGAATGGTAGTAGTCGATGAACTTGATGCTAAGCTGCATCCGAAACTGTTGCGTTATATTATCATGCTGTTTAAGAATCCTGCTGTAAATCAGCACGGCGCCCAATTGCTTTTTACCTCCCATGATATGAGTACAATGAAGAATACTGTTTTCCGTAGAGACGAGATATGGTTTGCGGCTGAGGATGATGATCATCAGAGTAAGATATATTCATTGTCCGATATTAGGCAGGAAGATAATACGAGAATTAAGAACACGGCCGCATATGACAAGCAGTATCTCGAAGGTCGTTACGGCGCAGATCCGTACTTTTCCAACATGACTGGAGGCGATTGGGCGTGAGCTTAAAGCCTCCTAAAAAGAGCGATGTTGGTAAACGCTGGATGAATCCACGCCAAAGCAAAGAAATTCTTATTCAGCCGGAATATCATCTTATCGTGACCGAGGGAACTGATACCGAGCCTCAGTACTTTGAAAGCATAAAAACAAGAATAAACAGCAAATACCATGAGAAGATATGCCTTGAAATTTACGGCGAAGGTGATAATACTTTGAGTCTGCTGAAAAAAGCGCAAAAAAGAGCTTTAGGCAGCAGTACCATTTTTAAGCATGTCTGGATCGTATTTGATACAGATGATTTTCCGCCGGATCACATTAACCGAACCGTCGAAAAATGCTTATCCATGACAAATGAGGAAACAGAATATCATGCTTTGTGGTCAAATCAATGCGTTGAACTATGGTTTATGCTTCATTTCAATTATATTGACGCTGACCTGCATCGATCAGAATACTTCCCGAAACTGACGGAGTGGATGTCAAATATAGGTTGCGGAAAATATGGGAAAAATCGCAAAGATATGTTTGATATCCTGATGCCATACCTTGATAATGCTATAGATAATGCAAAGAAGCTAAATGCCATCAACAAAAATAAAACGCCAGCCAATTCTTCGCCCGGGACGCAGGTTTACAAGCTGCTAGAATTGCTGAAGCCTTATCTTAAATAGCTAAGGAGGAGCCGATATGCCAATTATAAGATCAAGCGCTGACCTTAGGAACGGTTACAATGAAATATCCCAATTCTGTCATACTTATAACGAGCCGGCATTCATCACCAAAAACGGAAAGGGCGATCTTGCTGTTATGAGTATCGAAACTTACGAGTCACTTGTAGGGAAACTTGAATTGTATACCGTTATTAAAGATGGTCTGTCGGATATTGAGAAAGCAAACACCAAACCATTTTCTGAAGCCATGGCAAATATAAGGAAACGTCGCAGAAAATAGCATATAGTATCCTTATTGCTAAAAGATTAAGTAGGTTACAGTCGATAGTTATTATTTGTCGTGCTATTTCATATGAACATATAAGGCGAAGATGCTCCCGGCGTGTACCGGAAGCATCTTTTAGTATTATGCCTGATCTGCGTGATCAATTAGAGCTTCGATGACTGCGAATATCCTGTCCTGCTCTTTTTGGGGAAGTGAGTTTATTCTATCGAGTAGCAACGAGCCTTTGATCTTGTAGTTATCATTCAGAACGCCGTGCAAGAGCATATCAGCAGTAACACCAAGTGTGTTCGCGATATCCACAAGCATAGCCAGTGACGGGGCTTTGTCACCGCGTTCGAGTATCCCGATATAGTTAGCACTTACGCCGGTTTTCTCGGCAAGCTCGTTTTGCTTAATGCCTTTTTCTGTGCGATATTTCTTTATGTTAGCGCCTATTGTTGTAAATTCCATGGTTTTCTCCTTGGCTTCAAGAATATTTTATGGTTTAGTTCTTATCTACCATGAAAAATCTTTATTTATATAGTGCAATAATCTCAATTTCAAATACTGGTTTATTCTCTATTTCTGATTCAACTATTGAGTTAAACGTTATTGCAGATTTTTGGCAGTATTCAACTATAGAGTTAATAATCTTATCTTTCGCTTCCTTGCCTTTTATTTGTGTGAATATTGTGTTTTTCATTAATGATGTGCCATTGTCATGTTTTCTTTTTATTTGACACAAACACCTAAATTTATTATTAAAAATGTCTGATTTCGTTGCTTGATAAAGACAATCCTTATAATAATTACCTACAACAGCATAATTATCATCTTTAAATAGCATTTCTTCACCATTACAAATTATTTTTATGGAATTGGCTATTTTCTTAAAAGAAGAAATATCGTTTTTACTATTATTCTGATTGTTTGTATTTAAATTCGGAATTAGTTTTATTATTTCATCAACCTCTTCTATTAATGCCTTGATTGAATTCAATTGAAAAGAAACAGACTCGATTTCTACAAAATCTCCTTCATGTGAATTCTGAATATCTTTTAAAATTTTTTTATCTCTTAATTCATCTATAACGATTTTAAGAATAGATGGTATAGTTTGAATCTTTTTTACGGATAAAGTAGTGCTATCAGCATTAGAACTTTCCTTTCCATCTGCCATAGCCCCACCTATTTTAAACAATTTGAAACCACCTTCTATTGACATATCTCCTTTATCAGTTTTCTTGGTTTCAGAATTGGATGAAAAAGACAACTCTTCATATTCAGAATAACCATGATTCAAAATTGCATAAATATCTAATAACCTTCCTTTATTAACATAATAAGGAAAAAATAGATCTTTCATTACAAAAGTCTCCTTAAGATATTCTTTAAATATCAAACCATTATATTTCTATTTGTTATAAGTGTTATAATTGTATGTTGGTTATAAACATCATTTTAATTCCACCCTTGATATTTAGCCAATTCGGCAAGACAAAGAATCACAGCTTTCTGTTGATGTTGCGGGTCAAGTTTAGTCATAGCGTCACACCAATCGTGGAAACCCTTTACTGCATTATAAACTTCCTTATCCTGTTCTTGCTGATATTGATATATCTGATTCTGTATTTGCTGGTAATAATTAGGGTTGTTATAGTTCGGATTAAACATCTGATCGTAAAACATAATTACACTCCTCCCTTTATATCATTATATCACACTCTAGAATACAAATCAAGGGTTTAAGGCGCTGATTTTGCTTGAAATACCACACATCCATATATTAATTGTGCCAAATAAACAACGCTCCCGATAGTGTCGAGAGCGCTGTTATACTATTACTGATCAGAACTATTCCTCAAACCCGAAGTTACTGATCTTAAGAGTCTTGCAGTTCTCCGATACCGTTCTGACAACAGGCTGTGAGAAACCGTTCTGCGACGATGCGGACACCTCCAATGTTATCTCGAGATTGCAATCATCTTCGTCACTGAGATGACTTATGATCTCTTGCATAAAAGTCTGTACATCGCGATTTATTCTCGTATTATCGAGCTTTGCGGACATAAAGAAGTGTGTCTGTTTTTTAGATTGTTGCGTGGTGTCAGGAGCCGAGTTGTCAGAAGCAGGCTTTACAACTACCTGATGGGAAGGGGGCGTTGCTTCGAGCATAGCTGGCTCGGAGCCCTTGCTTCTCATTTCATCAAGAAGCTGCTTGCTTGCAATATCAGGCTTAACAAGATATCCCGATATGTCAACCAAACCCACAAACTGATTGAATTTTAAGCCAATATATCTGTCTCCCGAAATGCCCTCCGCATAACCGAAATAGTCAGGGGAATTAAGTCCGGAAAGGATCGTTTCCTCAAGCACAGAATAGTTCATCAGCCTTGGCAGATAGCAGTAGGTACACAGATAATCCCATAATTTCTTAACGGGAATAGAGTCGCTGTCTTTCCACAAAACATTGTCAAGCTCCATTTTAAGCATCACCGGAGCCCACTTTTTTATAAGAAGTTCGTCCTGTTCCAGCTTATTCGCGGCTCTTGCAGCTATACTATCATTTCCACCGCGGATGTTCGAGGCTGTCCACTTTATTTCCTTTATATCATCCTGCATATCAATATAAGGAGAAATGAGCCAGCAATACGTTTCACCAATACGGGATCTTACGGTTTCGTCAGCTTTTTCGAGGCATTTTTTTGTTTCCTTGTTCTGTGCAGCGTCGAGGTTAAGCTCCTCGCTGTCGTCTCTCACCGACTTCCATGCAAGATACATACGCACTCCGTCCTTCAGCGACTGAATTGTGTCCTGATCGGGTGCAACGAAAACAATCATATTGCGATATATACGCGGTGAAGTACCACGATTATTGATAATATCAAGTGTTTTTTCAAATGCGGCACTCTTTATCCCGGCACTTGCCTTATATGTGCTCTTGGGGTCAAGGATAACGAGCTTCACGTTCTGTTCATCGGTAACATCAAGAGAAGACGACGGGCTCTTGACAAGTCCGGAGAAACGGGAGTCGTTTCTCTCCTTCTTGAGCCGCTCGTTTATCTCATAGATCACATCATTGTCAGTGTACTGCGAAGCACGTTCCTCCACAGTTTTGCGAAGCGTCGGGCGCGTATCGAACCAGAACCGGTCTCCGGCGCTGTTCGCATAAAGATATGTCAGCGTTGACTGTAACGAATTCAGAGCATCGTTGAACACGGGTATATTTTCACCCGGCATAATCGTTCCCAGACGCACTCTTGATGCCTCAAGTCCGCGTATTGCCTGACCGCGTGCAGACGGAGCGCTTCCGAGAAATACAGTCCTTGCCACTCTTCGTGCTGCGTATGTCTGTCCGAAACGCGGTTGACTCTTTTCGAGATTGTACGGCGCAGAATTCTTGCCGTCGATCTCGCTGTCGATGATAGCACTCCAATTATTATCATCGAGGTATCTTGTCAACTCATACGACACGTTCTGTATCGCAAGCGGCACAGAGCCGGGCATGATCATCGGGCTCGCATCGGCTCCCATCCACAGCTCGTGTATAACTGCCGCCATAAGTCGCAGTACACCTCTTGTACGCTGGAACTTTTCAAGAGTCGACCAATCATTGTACAGCCGGTCAAATACCTCGGGATGTATCGGATAGCATGACATCATCCTGTCCTTGTACGCAACCTCCGATACCTCTATCGGGAAATCGGTCTTGTTGCTGCGATACATATTGCTGAATTCCGAGCAGACATTCTCACACGCTGCCGGATCTTTGCAATCAAGGAACAACCTGCGCCTTACTACCTCAAAGCCCTCGTTTGCTGCAACAGGCTTCCATATGGATTCCATACGACCGAATGTGTGTTCGATACTTTCGAGCGCGATCTTTCCGGCTTCGCCGCCGACCTCAATATCGGATTCGGGAATAGATGCCACAACAAGGCTGTTCTTGCTTGCACGCGCCGCTTCGGTGATCTCCTGAATGAACGTTATGAAGTTATCGAACGAGCCCGCCGGGAGTCCGTCAACTCCGTACAGCTTCTTGGCGTATGCCACAAGCTCGTCCATAAGGATAAGGCACGGGCCGCACGCATCAAGCATTTCCTTCAGCACAGCTGACCCGGGCGATACGCCCTTCTTGTCCGCTTCCTTCACATAATCATACAGCTTCGGGTTACCGCTCGACTCGGCAAGCTGCGCCGCGATCTCGCCCCATATCGTATTTATCGTGATACCCGGGAAGTTCTGCGGACGACGGGATTTGGTCGGGTCAACGGCAGTTCCCACGATCACAGCGATATTCGCCTTTTTCAGCGTATTCAGCCCCGCTCTGTCAAGTACGGGCTTCACACTCGATATCTTGTCGAGCTGAACATTCGCACGGAGCAGATGATACAGCGCAAGCATGCTGTGCGTCTTACCGCCGCCGAACGCAGTTTTCAGCTGTATAACAGGCTCTCCGCCCTGTCCGGTAATGCGCTGCAAGGCCTGCACAAGAAGCCCCGCCATACCGTCGGTTATGTATGTGCGCTTGAAGAACTCGACCGGGTCACGATACTCGAACGAACCCTCGCCGCGTGCGACCTGCGCAAGATCGGCAGCGAACTCTGCGTGCTTGTATCGACCTTCCGCAACATCAGGGTGCGGCTGTATAATATCACGCCAGCTCGGAAGCCCGGAGCCCACCTTGCTTATAATGCCCGAAGCTTCAGTCTGAACAGGAGCAGGCGCGGCTTTTATCTCGGAGGCACCGCCCGCAGCACCATAGCGCAGTTCGCGCTGCATCGTGCGTATCTCCTCTGCTGTCTCATCATCGAACGCGTCACACAGCCTCGCCATTGTATCGAGAGCGCGCCATGTATCATTCTCATTCATATCTTCCGAGCCGATATGTGACACCTTATTGCGTACACCCATAAGCTCTTTGCTCCACGTTCTGTAATCAAGCGCCAGTTTCAGCCTGAACACGTCATTCCACTTGCGGTCGATAAGCCGCAGACAGTTCGCGACATCAAGCGAATCCGTGAGAGTGCCGAAATCTCCGCCGGTGGGAAGATCGTCACGCTGGTCGGAGAGCGTATCCCACACCTCGTCCCACCAGCTGTCGCCGTACTTTCTGCTTAATTCGCGACCGATGTATCCTGCCATAAACGGAAGCATCTTCGCGAACGCTTCCTGGACGATAATATGATTCTGTGCCATTTGCTCCACCTCAATCATCAAATGTTATCTGCTGTGCAGAATCTCCGAGTCTCGTCGCTGCTTCCTTTATCGCAGCCCACGAGGTCACAAGGTTGTTGTACGCATACGCCTCAGCGTTCCAGCCCTTCCTGTCTGCGATCGTGAACAGTCTGTACGCGAGAGCCTTTGCCTGTTCGCAGGCACTGTCGCTCGCGGTGCGGATAAACTCCGCGCATTGCTGTATTCCGCCGTTCTCGAACTCGCGGGTCATCTGCTGTGTGAGCAGCCACAGGATATTCTCGTTTTTGGTCTCGTTTATCTCGTCGCGCCCGAGCAGCCTTACAACGCCTTTTTCGGCAAATACAACGCCCGCGTTTTTCAGCGCATCGACCGAGGTATTCTTCGCTCTTGCGAGCGTGTCTGCATCGCCGAATTTCACGTCGTTGAACGCAAACTGCGTGTAGAGATCGACGCAGAAGCGGCTCTCCTTATCGAGCGCGGTATCCTGCTCGTTGAAGTAAAGATCGAGCTCCTGATTGATTATCTGCAGAGCCGTGCGTATCGTCATTTCCGTTCCGTCGGCTTCGAGCACAGACTTATACTTCGAGAACACCGCCATGCCGGGGCCGATAGCCGACTGTGCCAGATCGACAGGTGCGATGTTACTGCTCTGGAGTTTTTGCAGAGCCGGTTTCAGCTCGCGTTTAAGCTCGTTTATAAAGTTGCGGCGGGTCACGCTTGGCGCATCTTCGGGGCGTTTGCGGCAGACGAGGACGATAGATGATGCGAGGGCATTGGTGTTTGAAGCAATAGTGCGAACAGCCCTTTCTGTTTTTATAGGCCAAGTTCCTGTAATGGCAAATCCAGCTTTAATAATAGCATTCAGCATCGTTTCCCAGCCCGTTGAAACAGTTTGATTGCTTTCACTGTCGGTATCACTTTGCTTATATGCGTAATAGATTGTTACAGGAATATCCTCTCTTGAATATTTATATATTTGCTTACAAGTATGTAGCATTCCGGTTTCAAAATATTCTTGAGCCTTATGCACGTTTCCTTCATGTCTGTATGGCGTTGCAATAAGTTCTTCAGATTTTGGGACAAGCATAGTTTTGAAAACATTAGGATAAACCGTTTTTAAATTTTTTCGTAACCAGACATAGAAAAAGTCTGATAAATCTGCATATCCTATGTTATCATAATAAGGCGGATCAGTTGAAACCATAATATTGCGCAATTCACAATCACTTTGAGCATCAAACTGTGTTACGAATGAATGTCCGTTTGCAGGAAATTCCGATATACACTTTACAACCCATTCAAGCATATTGGTCAAACAACCAGTCGAACTTGAAAATGGATTTGCTTCTGCATAATCCCATGTCATAGGTATTGCTTGTCTTGCAAATGTGTTCCTTATAGCGCCTATTTTATTTATCCAAGACGCAATAGATGAACACACATCCGCTTCTCTGTCTATAGCAAAGGCCAAATAAACTCCAATCGCTTCGCCATAAGCCTTGGCACCCTTGCCGCCCTCTGCTATCGGTACATTGTCATCGAGCCTGCCTGCTTTTATAGCATCCTGTTCTGCTTTTGCCTGTGCTTCTGCAACAAGGTCGCTGAATGTGGTGAGAGCGGTTAACTGTCGGTTGGTGAAGAGTTTATGAAACTCGTTCAAACCGTAAACATTAGTATTAAGGTGACCGGGATAATACGCAAGACTGCCATCGGGATAGTTTTCAGGTTTATCAACTTTCGCACAATTTATTTGTTCTTCCGAAGCCGGAATATACAAACGTCCGTTTCTGCCTTCGGCAACAACAGCTACAAGTGAGCTCCCTATTCTCTCGTTACAACTTTCTTCACGAATATATGGATACTCGATAGGCGCTTTACAACCAACGCATATTGCACCTTTCCTGTCAATGGTCCCGTCTGTTGTGGGCTTGCCTCCACTATGTAAATTGAATTTCAGAGTTTTGTCTGTATCATAAACAGGTTCAGCCCATATCTCCTTGCCTTTTTTCTTGGAAAGATAGCAAGAGTGCATAAGCGGCATCTCACATCCGCACGCTGGGTTAGGGCACTTGACCGTTCTCGCCCATATCCACGCGATAACGGTAGCCTCGCCGCCGCCCTGATCGTCCGGTACTTTCACCTTCGGGTACAGATGCCCTATGCGCCTGAACGCCTCGTCGCGCATCCATTCGCCATAATAGCGGACGTCCGCAGCAAGACCCTTTGTCCCCGGCCATGCACCGACATTCTGCTGTGCGCTGTCCCGCGGATTCACCGGCGGCATATCCGCAAACCTCGGCGGTATCTCGATCATTGCCTTGTTTATCATGACAGCGACAGGGTTTAAGTCGTGCGCGTGAGCTTCAAGCCCTAACCTCTGCGCTTCAAGCGGTATCGCGCCGCCACCCGCGAACGGGTCAAGCAGCGGAGGCGGGTTGCCGCCGGTGGATTTCATTATCTCGGCTTTGGCCGCGTCGAGAACTGCCTTGTTATTGCTGTTCTCCCATACGACAAGGTCTTCGAGAATACGGAAAAGTCGCTCGCGCTCCTTGTTCTGTTCCTCCTCGGTCGGGAATTCCTCGGGGTGTGATGACGGGTCATCAACGAGCGATGACCATATTACGGCGCGTGCCGCCGCGAGCGGTCGTCTCGCCCACCACAAGTGCAGGGTCGAGGGATGACCGTGGCGTATCGACTTTTCGCGCGCGGACTCTTCGTTTATCTTTTCAAGCGGCAGCGCCACCTCGATCAGTTTTTTCACAGCCATTTCTTTTTATTACCTTTCAAGAAGTATTTCCGACGAACTTATCAGGTCGGCGATGTTGTATGTTATGCCCGTTGTCGCGAAGTCGGGCTTAACGGTGAACGGACAGCGCATATATACGGTCTTTGTATTGTCTCCGTCCACCTCAACTATTGCAAGAATGAACGATTCGGGCTTGTTGAGTGCGGTAAGTATCTCGTTTCTCGTGACGGTCACGGTATCTGCGCCTTTTGTCCTGCCCTTGACCTCGATGAAGCGTATGCTGCTTTCGGTGCAGCTCCGCTTTTCATCGGGTATCACTGATTCGATATCATATCCGCAGTTCTCGCGGCTTACGTCCCGCGGGATGAACCCGAGCGAGTTTTCTATATCCGTGACCGCTTTCATCGCGGCAAGCTCTACGGCTTTTCTGTCGCCGCTCCCGAACATATCGGGCATTTGTTTTCCTGTGAGCTTATAAAGCAGTCCCAGCGGGATAACGAGTGCTCCGCCCACGATGATCGGCGGGGCTGCGGACACAGATTTCTCTTTTTCGAGCTCCGCGAGCCTGCGGTGCATACGCGCTTCAAGCTCCTCTGCTTTTCTGTGCGCATTGTCGGAATTCAGCCTGGCGTTGATCTTTCCGGCATTCTCTTTTTCTTTGAGTTCTGCCGCTCTGTAATCCCAATACTGTATCTCCGCAGTCAGCCGCGTTTGTACAGCTTTTGCGACCTTGCTCACCATTTTCTGCCTGTGTTCGCGCACCTCGGAGAAATGCCGCGGGATGATTTCGGATATCGCGTAACCCTTTGCTTTCTCCTCGACGCCCTTTGTGAGCCAGTCCTGAGTGTCTATAAACCCGCGTATCGCTTTGTATTCATCTTCGTTCACGCTGCGATAATCGAGATACGGCGCATAGCCCGCGTTTATTGCAGTGCCGTCCTCTTTCAGCTCAACGAAATGCACATTCTTGGATATGACGCGCTTCGAGCCGTTCGGGAGCACAACGCCGTCCTGTATGCAGTCCTCGATATAGAACAGCAGACGTGCGTCCGTGCCGAAGTCGTTTTCGTCGATGAACACCGCGCCCTGCTTCATAACGCTGCGATACTGTTCGCGGATAAGGTCGCTCGTTGCTTCGAGAAGCGGGTGTCCCGGACATATCAGTGCCGCGGGTGCAAGCGACGGGAGATTGCAGTCGGCTTTATCGAAGCATATACGCTCGTATTTCGTCAATACAGATTCTCCGAAGCCTATCTGCATATCGCGGTTGCGTATCTTTCCTGGAACATAAGTGATCTCGTAGCGGCCGTGTTCACGCTTGTATAGCTTGCCGCCGAGATGACCGAAAGCCTCAATGAAGAACGATTCGATAAAGTGCGGCTGGAGCTTGTGCGCCTCGATGCGCTCCATTTCCGCGCGTATCGCCATGACCTTGCCCACATCCATTGTGTCCTCGGTGAGCGCGTTCTCGTCTATAAGTTTTCGTATCTTCTCGATATCTATCGAATTATCCACGGACTGCTGCAGCTTCTTGCGTACCTCGGGGTCGTTTCCGTAGCGTATCGCCTCGATCAGCAGTTCGCGCAGCGGACGGTTGTCGAACATGATCTTTCCGAGTATGTCGAATACCTTTCCGCCCAGTGCTTCGCGTTCTTCTTCGAGTTTTTCAAATAGCCGCTGGAATACCGCACCTTCGCGGGTCTCCTTCGATACGAGATTCCACAGGTGGCAGACCTCGGTCTGTCCGATACGGTGGATTCGTCCGAAACGCTGTTCGAGACGGTTCGGGTTCCACGGCAGGTCGTAGTTTACCATTAAATGCGCGCGCTGGAGGTTGATACCTTCACCAGCGGCATCCGTAGCTATAAGTATGCGAACGTCCTTATCCTGCTTGAACAGGGCTTCGACCTTACGGCGCTCGTCTCTTGTCATGCCGCCGTGAATGGTGACAACGCAGTTGTCGTCCCCGAGCAGCGAACGTATCTTATCCGAGAGATAGCGCAGTGTATCGCGGTGCTCGGTGAAGATGATCAGCTTCTCGCGCTGTCCGTCCTGCGAGTACATACACTCGTTATCCTGTAGGAGTAATGACAGCTCCTCCCATTTCTTGTCCTTACCGCTTGCCCGCACCTCGCCGGCAAGCGTTTCTAATTTCCTCAGGGTAGCAATCTCGGCTTCAAGCTCTTTTATTGTGGTGGAAGCGGAAGCCTGATCTGCTACGCGCTCCTCTTCTTCCTCCATTTCCTCAGAGGGCATGTCGTCATCATCAAACTCGTTCTGAGACGTCGCTGATACTATATCTTCATCATGCCTGCCGATTCGTTCCTCGGCAAGCCTGTGTTCAAGACGTTCTTTTCTGCGGTGCAGGGATTGATATATAGCTTCCGGCGAAGAAGCGAGTCTTCGCTGCAAAATAGTCAACGCAAAGCCGACCGTGCTTCTGTGGCTCTCGTCAAGCCGCTCGGCACGGTTGAATTCTTCCTGTACATAATCGGTCACATTACGATATAGCTTTGCCTCCTGTGGGGACAGATCGTAGTTTACAGTATATGCACGTCTTTCGGGAAACAGCGGCGTTCCGTCAAACTTCAACAGTTCTTCCTTGACCAGACGGCGCATAATATCCGAAGTATCTATGGACTGGTTGCTTGAACGGGTAACGCCCTCGAACCTGTCCTGATCAATAAGCGACAGGAATAGCTGGAAATCCTGGTTCTTTCCGTTATGCGGAGTTGCCGTCAGCAGTAGCATATGACGAGTAAGCTCTGACAGCATTCTGCCGAGCTTGAAGCGAGCGGTATATTTTATCTCTCCGCCCCATACGGTCGCGGACATCTTGTGAGCCTCGTCTATGACCACAAGATCCCAGTCTGTTATACGGAGCTTTTCCTGTAAATTTTCATTTCTTGCG
>JAEEGL010686890.1_pt1 | contig 13795 bp, 8 predicted proteins | sample 9134231 | NCBI WGS metagenome assembly JAEEGL01 (sample SAMN16246548, study PRJNA631951) | gut metagenome | biome: gut microbiome; feature: rumen; material: fiber-attached | host: Bos | place: Iran: Karaj | collected 2018-10 | reverse complement strand
ATATCATCCTTTAAATCTGGCTTGCCATGCACTTTCCATGGGAATAATAGATGATGAAATAATAGCAGGATGCCTGTTACACGATGTGGTAGAAGACTGTGATATAACTTTAAAAGAACTTCCTGTAAGCGACGGAACGAAGGAGATTGTCAGACTAATGACTCATCTCAAGGAAGACGGGGCTGATAGAGATAAAGTTATGCAAGCATACTATGATGGCCTTGCAGGTAATCCAAAGGCCGCATTAGTAAAATGCCTTGACAGATGCAACAATCTGACAACGATGTCCTGGGGATTAAGCAGAGAGCGAATCTATCGAATGATAGTAGAGACAGAGAAGTACTATCCCAGACTTCTCAAGGTGCTTAAGAGCACGCCTGAATATGGAAATGCATCATGGCTTTTGCAATACCAGATAGAGAGCATGTTGGATATTTATAAGAGACTGATGTAGGCTTAGACTAAGGGCTATTTAGAGGACTATGTATGGAGCAGAAATACACGAACTCTTTTAGTAAACTACAAATTGAAAAAGCTTCTATAAGAGAACCCCAGTGTGGAGATATCATATATCAAACTGAATACGGAAAAGGTGAGATTGTAGAAGTTGGATATTCGAAAAACGGTTTAGTCAAAGACTTTACTGTGTTTTTTGAATCTGAGAATATAAGGGACTTTTCTTTTCCCTTTGCATTCTACAATGGAATGATTTATTGCGACGAAAAAAATGAAAAATCAGAAAATCAACCATTAAAGAAAGAAGAGTCATATAAGCTTGATTCAAAGGGATTATTTGAACAGTTAAAAGCTTTGAGATTAACTATTGCAAGAGAAGAATCGTTGCCTGCGTTTTGCATCTTTTCAAATGAAACGTTAGTTGATCTTACTGATAAACAACCAACTACTAAACTGGGTATGATTGAGATTAGAGGAATTGGTGAGAGTAAATATATCAAGTATGGGGAGCGGTTTTTAGATGTAATTCGCAGATTCAAGAATCAAGAAACATCTATTCAAGAAATTAACTTTGAGAAAAACATTAAAAATACTGTATCTTCTCCATACACGCACCAGCCAATAAAGAATCATTTTGATCCAAAGAGTAAACCGGTTGCAACCTTAAAGAAAGCAACGCAGGAGCCTATTAAGAAGGCGGAAACAAACCAACCGGTAAAGAAGAAACGCGAACAATATACCATGGATGGCAAAATCTATTATCTGATGAATGGAAAATGGGTTGATTCAAGTTTTACTACGGTCTCAAAGGAAGAAATGTACAAATTAAATTCAATGCGAATTAAGAACATTAACTTTGATGATATTGAAACAAAGGAACTTATCGAAATCGCGCAGGAAATGAAAGATAACGACGATTATATTTTTTCAAAAAAGTTGTTTGAATCATTATTAGAAAAATGTGATGACAGAGAAGTCGTACGTAATACCTTATCCAGGTACACATCTATTTTAAGAAATCTGGAACAGCCTGAGAAAGCGATTGAAGCGGCTGAGAAATATATTTCTCTATATGGGAATTATGTATATACACCTGCACTCTTCACATCCTTGGCGGGAGCGTATTGTGATATCGAAGACTATTTTGAAGCCAGAAAGAAAGCTAATTTTGCAAATGCGATGAGTGCGGGGAAAGCTAGCGCAGAATTAATAAGCGTTTATGCCAGAATTAAAGCTATGGAGAAGTAATTTCAGATAGAAATATTGTGTTATTTGCGAAGATCGGTTTTGGGCTTATATATAAAATTTAGGAGAAATCAATATGAACGATTCTTATGTTATTAGCAAAATGAATGAATATATGCATCTTTTATCAGGAAGAATGGCTGATTGGATGACTCAGAAGTTTCCCCAACTAACTGATGATTGGTGGGAGGAATTAGTAATAAGCAACCTGAGTGTTATGCAGAGAGAGCAGGTTTCTCAACGTAACATAACAGATCTTAGAGGATTAGATCTTTCTGCTTTATTGCGTGTTTTTGATAGGAACTGGTATGTTATTACCGGTAGATATTATATGAATTCTAAAGAACGTTCAAATATTAAAGATATGTTTGAGGTTCGTAATAGCTGGGCCCACATTTCAAACGAAAACCTGAGTAAAACAAAGGTTATTCATGATATCAACATTATTATTGATTTGATGCATACTTTTGATGCATCCACTGAAGATACCAGAGATATGGAAGTTTTTGAATTGGATGTTGAAGAAGATAAAGATATAAAACAAACTTCGGCTGCTCCTATAATAACTACTATCCAAGTCGAAAAAATCGAGACAGAATCTAATGATATTAAAGTAGGCGATTTAGTTTCATTGGCTAGTGATTCTAGCAGTGTGGGAGCAGTTGTTAATATAGTTGATGAAACCTATTATGTTTTGGTTGGAGGTACCATCCAAACTTTTTATAAAGAGCAAATTGTAAAAAAGGTTGTTGAAAAACAGCAGGATCATGTATCACTCTCCGAAGTTAGAACTGCACTTACTGCCCATGAAATAAATAATCCCGGATCTAGTAGTTTGTATTCATTGAATTCAGCAAGAATTGATTTTGTACCCTATCAATTTCGTCCGGCTTTAAAAATGATAAAAGCGGATAGCCCACGCTTATTAATAGCAGATGATGTTGGTGTTGGAAAAACAATTGAGGCGGGATTAATTCTGAAAGAACTGGAGGCAAGAAGTTCCATCAACTCTGTATTGGTTATTTGTCCCAGACCACTTGTGGCTGAACACAAGTGGGAGTTAGAAATGAAGCGTTTTGATGAGAGTTTTACTCAGTTAGATGGAAAAGAATTCTTACAGGCAATTTCAGATACTGCAAGAGATGCTGAATGGCCTGACAGACATAAAAAGACCATAATACCTTATTCATTATTTGGTGAAGATTCTATTATGGGAACGGAGTCTCGTTCGGATAAGAAACGTAAGGTAACAGGACTGGCGCAGCTAGATCCTTTGCCTAGATTCGATTTGGTTATTGTTGATGAAGCACATACAATAAGAAATGCGAATACATGGGCGTATGCGGCGGTAGAACTATTCTGTAGAAATGCGGGCGCTGTTGTTTTCATGACTGCTACACCTCTTCAGAATGGAAATAATGATTTATATACCCTATTGAACCTTTTGAGACCGGACATTGTATTTGACAAAGATACCTTCCATACAATGTCTGAGCCTAATGAATATATTAATAATCTTGCGAGAATTATTCGAAATCAGCCGGATAATTGGAAAGGACTTGCGAGAGCAGAAATAAACAAAATACTTTCGACTACATGGGGTAGAAACGTTATTCAGCATAATCCCAATTTTGAAAGAGTATATCAATTGCCTGATAAGGATAAGCTGTCTCGTGAAGAAAAGGTTGAGGCATTATCTATGATTAAAGGCCTCCATTCTTTCAATGAAATAATAACTAGAACGAGAAGAAGAGAGATAGAAGATTTTTGTTCAAGAAGAACTCAAACAGTTAATGTTCCGTTTACAGAAAATCAAAGAGATTTGTACGAAGCGTTGATGGAGTTTGAAAGTAAGGCTTTATCATTAATGCATGGAACAAAAGCTGTTCGTTTCATGATGTGTACTATTATGCGACAGGCAGCTAGTTGCATTTATGGACTTGCTCCGTTTATGAATGATATTGTAAAGAGAAAAATAGATCAGGTTAATGAAGACGGTGAACTTTATGAATATGATTTTGTCCTAAATACTGATGATGAAAACTCGCTATTTGAGTTAGCGGACGAGATAGCAGATTTTACTGAAAATCTTTCGGATGATGATCCAAAACTTGATCGTTTATATGAAATTATAAATCAAAAACAGAAAGAAGAGAATAATCGAGTAATAATCTTTAGTTCTTTTAGACATACACTTAGATATGTTCGCGAACATCTGCAAAAAAAGGGTTATCGTGTTGCACAAGTGGATGGTGATGTTCCTGATGAAGAAAGATTTAAGATTCGAGAACGTTTCTTACTCGAAAGGGATGATAAGAATGCTGTAGATATTCTTTTGTTCAGTGAAGTAGGATGTGAAGGTCTTGATTACCAGTTCTGCGACACTATGATTAATTATGATTTACCTTGGAACCCAATGAGAATAGAGCAGAGAATTGGCCGTATTGATCGTCGTGGGCAAAAGAGTGATGCAGTAAAAATATATAATATGATTACTGAAGGGACAATAGATGCGACTATATATGACAGATGCCTCAGTAAAATAGGTGTCTTTGAAGCAAGCATAGGAGATTGTTCTAAAATCCTTGGTGATATCAGTGAAAAGATATTCCAAATAATGTTTGAAAGCTCATTGTCACAGGAAGAAAGACAGGAAAAGATTGAACAACTTGCTGATAATGAAGTAAGTAAAATTCAAGAGATGCGAATGCTTGAGCAGGAAGAAAAGTCATTATTTGGATTTGATCTTTCGCAGTATATGCAAAGTAAAGATGTACAGGATGCGGAGAATGAATGGATTAATCCGCAAATGATAAATGATCTGGTTAATCAATTTCTGAATCATTTTCTAGGCGAAGCCGAATATATTTTAGGCAAGAATAATTTAAAAACACTACGAATTGCAAGCGACAAGAGACAGCTTTTGTATGACGATTTAAAGAAACTTGATATTCCGGTTAATAATACAACATATAAAAAATGGGTTAGTTACTTAAGAGGAGAAAAACCTAATCTTCAAGTTACATTTGATTCTGTGTGTGCAAAAGATAATAGAGATGCTACGTTTTTTACTCAAATGCATCCACTGGTTTTGCAGGCGGCAAAACATGAAAGTAAAAGTTTTCCTTGTATTATAGGGCTATCGGTTTCTGATGAAAATATACCTAAAGGTAACTATGAGTTTTTGATATACGTATGGAAATATGTCGGTTTGAAGCCGGATGTAAAATTGGTTGCAATAAGTGAGAATAAGGAAGTTCAAACATCAATACTTAAGATTCTTCAATATGCATCTGAGTTTAACTTTATGGATAGCGTATATTTAGAAAAATGGAAAGCCATGGATAAATTACATTATTCAAAATGGCACGATTCTCAAATGGACTATATTAACTTGGTGAAGGCGGAATGCGATTATCGTATTGAACAAATATCTCAAACGGCAACAAAACGTGAGAGGGTATTACGAAACCGCCTTGCGACAGAAAAAGACGAGAAAATCATCAGAATGAAGCAGTCTGAATTAGACCGATTAAATGGAGAACTTGAACGACAGAAGAAGTCCTTAGAGGAAACGGTTTCGAAAGCAGATATACATACGATGCTTTTGGTAAAAGGTGTTCTTAAAGTTGAGTAGAGAATAAGGAGAGATATTTGTGAGTTTGGTGACAGAATTATTTAAAGAGTTTGGAAACATAAACGCTGGAGATATAACTAGCAATCAAAAGAAAGAATTGAGAAGACTTTTGAGTTCCGTTAAAAAAGAAGATGTTTCTACACTAAAAGAACATGAGGAATTTATCAAAGTGGTGCAGCTTTTTAGAAAGGCAAATGCAGAAGATGCTGCACTTTATGGAAAGAACTTTTTGGAAACCTTAAAATCCTTACTTTCTGTGGGTGAAGATGGTGTTTATTCAAATAGTAAACGTTTTTTGTATGAGTTAATCCAAAATGTTGATGATTGTGAGTATGATTACATTGAAGATTGTCAGTTAAATATCAGATTTGATTATGAAGGCGATGTTGGGAAAATTATTCTTACCTATAATGAAAAAGGTTTTACTCCACGAGATGTATTCGGAATTACCGGAATTGCTGAAAATAACAAAAATGTTTCTTCTGAAAAAATGGAAATCGGAGAGAAAGGTATCGGTTTCAAATCGGTATTCGGTATAGCAAATAAAGTTTTAATAGAAAGCGGAATGTTTTCTTTTGAACTTGATAGGGGGGATTTTACAATTCCTATTCCAAAATATGAGGGTTATGTTCCTGTAAATGGAACAAGAATGACTCTTATAATGTCTCCGGAAAATGCAAAAAAGGCTTTTCGAAGCATAATGGAACAGTATAAAGACAGAAAGGCGGTTATTAATCAGAATCCTATTTTGTTCCTTAATAAACTTACATATCTAAAGATTTATTTCGATGACTTTAGATATATAGAGTTTAATGTTCAAAGAAAGAATCCAACAAAACGAAATGGATTGAATATAGAAGAAGATATTATTATTTCGACAGATATGAAAGATTATGTTGCAGGACATGATCGAGTTTACAATATGGAATTGCATTGCTCAAGATATGCGATGCCGATTGTATATGGAAAAAAAGAATGTGAATCAAGATATGGTTCAGATATTCAATTTAAAGAACGGAGACATAATATAGTCGCTGTATTTCCACAATTGACTGATGAAATGAAAGACTATGAAAAAGGCGTTCTATATTCTTTTTTGCCTACACAGATTAAGATTAATGCCCCGGTTGTAATGCATATTCCGTTCAAACTGGATGGTTCTCGAGAATTTGTGGATTCACAAAATAATAACCTTTGGTTTTCTTATACTTTAGATAATGTTTCAAAATTTTTAAAGAATGCATATATTGATTTAGCACATTCAATTAAACAAAATGCAATTTATTACATACCTTGTAAACATAGGTATTTTTTTAATAATGACAATCAAAAGGTAGACTGTTTATGTGTTAAAAATCTTAAATCAGATGAATTTCTATCGGAAAAAGTATTTTATGTTTCTGATGGAAGCTTTGAATCTAGCAGTAATGTAATGTCTTTTTCTGAGGATGTGAATATCAAAGATCCTATAGAAATATATAAATTATTACAACCTTCCAAAAAACTCTTTATTCCTACCAAACAAATAAATATGGAGTGGTATAATTGCACAGTGCAATTTGATGTATACCAGGAATTATTTAAGCAAGGGATTTTACATGAAGATAAATTTGAAAGAATTGCGGATATACTGGGTGATTTGGAAAAGGAAATTGATTATGACCGTTCAATACAAGGATTGGGATTAAATGTAAATCTTACTGAGAAACAATTAGTCATCATTTCTAATCATAAAAAAATGGCGGAGGCTTTTATAAATCAACATAAACAACAGATTATTGCCAAACATTTGCCGTTATTTTCTTTTGATGATTCTATGAAAGAAATTGATGAACAAACGGCACGAATGCTCAAGGAACTAGTTGAAAGTGCTGATTTGCAACCAACATTGAGTAGTTATTTATCTACCATTGGATTTAGACTGCTCGTGATAAATGATGCTAAAAAAGGCTTTGCATTGGCTGGAAAAAATGGGCTTGCTCTTTCAAAGACGGAGATTTTGAGTGCATTCAGCAATTTTGTTCAACCTTTTGATGATAATAGGATGTTTTCGGCATCATTACAAATACGACAGGGATCAGAACGTCTTAATGCGATTGATGATTCGATTAGTAACGACGAATATTTACGTCAATTAAGAGATGTTCGAAGAAGCTTAAAGGATGCGTATGGCCCGAAAACTTATGAAAGTTATATTCGAATTATTAATAAAGCGGGTGCAGATAAAAATAGATTTGTAAATGAGTTGCTTCAAAATGCTGATGATTGTGAATACAATTCCGAAATAAAACCAGAGTTTTCGTTAAAGAGGTTAGGCGACATTATTGAAGTAACATACAATGAAAAAGGATTCACTAAAAACAATGTTAGAGCGATTACAGCTATAGGTGAATCCACTAAAAATGTATTACTTAGTGGAGAAAACACTATTGGAGAAAAAGGGGTAGGTTTCAAGTCTGTTTTTGGCGTTGCTAATGAGGTAGAGATTCATAGTAATGGTTTTGATTTTAAGTTAAACGGGAAAACGCCTACAATTCCGGAAAAGTGTGAGCATATTTCTTGTTCAGGAACTCTTATGCGTTTCAAAATGAAGGAGAATATTTCAAAGGCGCTTACGGATGATCGGATTCTATCCTTATGTCTTTGTCTTAGAAAATTAAAAACTGTCAGTATCGACGGGAAAAAACTTCAAATCGAAGATAAAGATGATAAAAGAAGTATCTCTTATAATGGAAAAAGGTATCATTTTGACAAGGTTGAAATGTGCTTTAATGTAGATGATGAAGAAGCATTAAAAGAAAGATCTGATAATACGAAAGAGGTAACTAAGGAACAGAGAATTATATGTTATCTTCCCAAAGAAACACGTTCTGTATCACCTAGATTATATGTAGGACTTCCGACTGAAATAAATTGCAATATTCCTATCCTTATAGATGCACCGTTCGAACTTACAACGTCTCGTGATGGTGTGCTAATAAATAAATGGAATAACGTGATAAGAGAGAAAATGTACGAGGCAATACTAAATGTTATGGAGGTAAAAAAGGAAGAATTACGCATAGATATTTTTCAATATATCAAACTAGAAAAGGCTCAAAATGGAAATATCTCATTCTCATTGTTTTCTAATCAGTATTTTAATACATGTGACTGGGCTAAAGAACTGAGATCAAGAGAGTTTATGCCGTTGGCTTTCAAAAAACAATTTGTTGCGCTTGATAAATACCTTTGTGTAATGATATCAGATGTTGTGTATTCATTGGGATGCGAAAAGGATCTCAAAGAAGAGACTGAAGGATTGATAATAGATACTTTTCATAAGAGTCAGTACGCTCAATTGCTTGAATTCTTGGGAGTAAAGAAGATGAGCATGGAGACGGAATTGATTTGCATTGAGAAGCATGCGGATATGATTGCGTCTGATTTGGAATATAGGAGAGATTTTTATACCTATTTATATTTATCACTTCAAGTTTTGAAGAACAAAGAACGAGTACATCAAATTATAAAAAGAATGCCCATATTCCCTATTAAAACGAAAAGTGGAACTAGATTTGTTCCGTTTAGCAAAGATATATACATTTCAAAAACTCGTGTTTCCGATGATGAAATTTATATATTGAACACTTCTGTACTTCCTTTAGACAGAATATTCATGTATACAGGCGAACATATAAATGAATTGACAGCGGAAGTATTTGATGCAAAATATCAACAAAAACTATTACAATTTATTCAATCTGGGGAACATGCTAAAGAAGAAATAGCGCGTTATGTTTTAAGAGAATTTTTATCTAATAGAAATTCTTTTGATAAATGTAAACCCACGCTAAGGGGAATAGTTGACGAAATCCCGATGAAGATGGAAAGTGGAGTATATCAAGTAGGGCATAAGTTTGTTAATAAGAAAGGCTTGAATTTATACGGTGAGATTCTAAGGGAAATGATTGTTGACAAGAAGTATCAGGAACTAGCGGAGTATCTTGGATGTGAAGATATTTTGTATATTCATTTCGATGATATAGATTATAATACGGATTACATTACGGATACTGATATTGAAGAAATACAGATGTATTTTGAGTATTATACAGAAATACTAAATGGATATATGGAAGCAGGAGCAATAACACCAGAGCAGATAGAAAAGTTTAATCTCCAATATTATGTGGGTGCATCAGATGATGGCGAAGATATTTATGAGGAGTTTCCAGGAAAATCAGTTAAAAATCTAGCTTATTTGCGTAGACACATCCGTGAGCAATTCATAAATAGTCCTAATCCATATATAAAGAAACAAATCACTAAAAAAGTTCCTCAGAACCCTATAGATGATAAGGTATATACGCTTTCTATGTATAGGAGTCTAAATAATGAAAACAAATGCTTTTGCCAAATGTGCAAAAAAATGGTTCCTACAAAATACATAGAAAGAAATAACGTTCAAGATAATCCCCAATATGCTTGGAATCAAATGTTTTTGAGTTTATGTTTGACGTGTAGTAAGGATTATATTTTAGCACGAAACAATAAAGCTATATGGAAACGTTTCGTAGAAGCTATAGAAGATGCGGACGTTTCTTCGAAAGAGACTGTTGAAGTAGAGATGGGAGATAAAACAATTACTTTTACAGCAACGCACTTAGCAGAGATACAGGAAATCTTAAAGGTAATGAATGAGGCATAATTGGGAATGATTATATAATACTTAATTGCCGTTTTGAGATTCAACAAAGTGTTTAAGAATTCAACTATATGTGAGTGGTAGGGCTCACATACCTATTTTATGATTAATTCATAAAGGAGGTGACCAGAATGGATGGTAGAACAACAGCAAAAGAAATAGGAACAAGAATCAGAAAATTTAGAATGCTTAAGGGATGGAGTCAAAAGGAATTAGGCGATAAAATCCAGACGACATCAGCTGCGATTTCTAAATATGAAAAAGAGGGCGTTCATGATATTGAGGTTATTCAGGAACTCTCCAATGCACTTGAAGTTGATTTGTTAAAAGATGAAATGGATGTGGAAGGCGAAGTAGGAGAAATCGGACTCGAGATACTTTCATTAATGCTGCCTGTGTACGAAGATTTTGAGGACGATGAAGGGTTTATGCCTATTAGCTATCTATTCAGAGGAGATATCGCGGGGGAAATAGATTTTGAAGATTTATTTAGCGGAGACAATTTATTTGGATTAAGTAAAGACAGAGTTTTACATGAACTCTCCAAACTCGAAAACCTGGGACTTTGTGTGAGGGAACAATTTGTTGATTATGATGGTGATAATAGAGATATTATTTTTATTACAGCTAAAGGAATAATTGCTATTAAAAGAAGAATTCCTGACTTTGTAATGCCGGAAAAGTTTAAATCATATGAAATGTTTTGCGAAAACTATTCAAGTGTTCAAGAGTATATTGATTCCAGTAATATTCATAAAGAAATAGAGTCAATAGAACTGAATTCTGCATTTAGATATAATTTTTTCGCATTTATGGCAAGGTCTTTAGTTAACAGAGATTTTAGCGAAAACAAGACATTTCACAACAGTTATTTTATAGGACTAAATTGTTATGCAGATATTTTGTATAGTATGATGCTTGAAATGAGTAGAGCGGATGCAGATAGGTTGGCTTTAGATAAAGTAGAGTTTGAAGAGGAGGAAGCATTAAGTAAACTTGCATCACCTGATGACGATTATATAGATTATATCTTAAACTGTGATCCGGACCATTGTCGCGATTTTACAGAAGATCTGTTTATTAGCTATTTGGGTAATATGGTAAATAAAAAATACTATATTCCTGCTAATGAAAAGGAGCACAAAAAAATGCAGAGGGCTTTGTCAGAGGAGGAAAAGAGACTTAAAGCCCTTCTTGAACCCAAAATGGAGGAGCAGAATGATTTTTTTGAAAAATATAATAACAGGGTTAAAGAGATTGGTGAAGATGGTAAAAAAGTAGATGTCCGAAAGTTATTTAGCAAAGATAAAATTGAAACTTGGGTTAAAAGCAATATCTTATCTCCTGATGGCGACGATGAGAAAGCCAAACAATTACTTATGGAAAAATGGCTTAATGAATATTACACAGCAAGGAAGTATTTTCAATTTCCGGATGAGTGGGAAAAGAACGGCTTGGCGGATGTTGTTAGAGATGCATATGGAATATCAGATATTATGATGAAACATATTGGCGAAACATATGAAGACAATATAGATGATCGCAATATAATGAGCACGAGCTGGACCAGTATATTTTATGAATGAGATAGATAGTACTGTTGAATAAAAAAGGGAGTTTGACTCCCTTTTTTTATTCAACAAATCATTTAGCGATTCAACGATTCGTAGACACAAATATTTCATGATTGGAGTTATTATTAAGTCAGAAAAGGAAAGGCAAAATAAAGTGCCGAAAAGGAAGAATAAAGGGCATAAAATGCAGAACTTTATATATTAGTATTGATAATTTTAATGAATAATAATAAAAAGAGGGCTTGGATTTTTATGGAGGGGTTGAGTATGAAGGTTACGGTTCGAACAAATTGTTTATCAAGGAACTTGAATCAAATGATTGAAATTGTTTTCAGCTATAAACCGGATTCTGATGTGTTGAATGAGTTGAAGAAAAATGGCTGGTGGTGGATAAATAATAAAGGGTGTTGGTCTCATTATTATAGCGATAAAAATCTTCAATATGCAATGTCTTTGAAAAATAGGTTTAATAATCAGTATACATACACTAGCAAACCCAAGAGCAGGAGTAGAAGTATTAAATTCTATAATGATGACGATCCGTTTGCTTATTTACGCAAGAAAACTCCTATGCGTAAAAAATTTGATTATGGTGTGTATAAAACCGGGGCTAATATGACGAGCGTTTATGATAGCAAGACGCGATTGGTTAGTCGGGTTAGTTAAAATAATCTTTACATAATTGGGTATTTCTTTGAATGAAATGATTCTCTTCCTGAGTAGTAGAAGAATGCCTCGTGGCTGCCACGATATCAACCGGGTTAGGAAGATATAAATGAAATCAGACTCGGGTCCTTTCTAATAAAAAGTTAATTATTGATTTATAAATGAGGAAATTGAGATGAGTAGTATTAAATCAAATGATCCTTTTGAGATAAAATTTGAATTACAAGATGGTGAGATTGTCACGGTAGAAGGAAAAGCTATGCCAGAATATAGAGGTAAGGTGACAATTGTAGGTGATTGCAATAACTATTATTCTTATGAAGAAGCAGAAAGAAGGGGAATGGCTCCGGGAGAGATTCCATGGATGCTTTTACCATATGGAGATTTGGAATTTGAACTTTCTGGTGGATTTGTTATTTTAAGAAGAGACAAAGAGATTGTTTTCATGGAAATGCGGGATCGAATAAAGAAAACGGTGACCTTAATCAATGGCGAAGTTGCAGGAGAATAAAAGCCGATTACCTCGGCTTTTTTCTTTTTGGAACTATTTCTAAGGGCGTTAAACGGGACAGCGGTTTGATTCTTTTATGATATTATGAGAAAAACGGGATATTATTGAAAGAATTTTGTTGAGGTAATAAATATGTCTGATTATGTTGATGAAAGCGCTGATTTTGAATCTAGTATTCCTCCGGGAACTGTGATTATAATGGGTGACCCGGCGCCTGATTTAGATATTGAAAAAGCACGGGAATTAATTTTGAAAATAAGTTCCGAACAGGAATTGGCGGATCTTTATGCAGATGTTTGTAACAAAGCATTTTGGATAGAAGATGAGGAGTATGATTATGATGAGGGCACCGAAGAACATATAAAAGCATGCCAAATATCCGACGAGTGGTTTTATGAAGAAGAAATACTTCGTGAAATAATATTTTATATATTACGAAACGAAGGAATTGAAATACCTGAACGTGGTTTTATAACAGTCCTTTCGATTTTCATGGAAAGAAACGGATATAGAGATGGCAATGGATGGTGGATAGAGAAGGAGGAAGAAGTATGAAGTATAATGAATTTAATCATCCCGGCAGGAAAACTTGTGATACTCTTCGCGATATACGTCGAAAAATCGCAGCAGCCAACGGAATTCCTTTTGAAACAACGGATTGTCATGCTACCGGACCTTGCAGAGGGACATGTCCCCTTTGTGACGCGGAGATTAATTATTTGAATGACCAAATCCGAAACAAGCAATTGATGGGTGAAGAAATCATCCTCGATGGTCTCGGAGAGGATGACGTCAAAAAGGCAGGATGTGATATTGACCCTGATGGCGAGGAGATTATGGTTGGCAATATTCTGCCGCCTGAATATTTTAAAGATTTGGATTAAGTTATGAGCTATTTTTGAGGGCGGTAAACGGGACAGCGGTTTGATTTTTTTATGATAATATGAGGAAAAGATGATGGGAAAGGAGTTTGCATGAGCAAAAACACCAAACAATTTCTCCTAATTATGGGGATATGT
>JAEEGL010209435.1_pt1 | contig 13795 bp, 10 predicted proteins | sample 9134231 | NCBI WGS metagenome assembly JAEEGL01 (sample SAMN16246548, study PRJNA631951) | gut metagenome | biome: gut microbiome; feature: rumen; material: fiber-attached | host: Bos | place: Iran: Karaj | collected 2018-10 | reverse complement strand
GGTTTACAGAACTGCTCCGCTCGCACTACCCCATCGGGGAAAAGTCCTCACACCTCACGCAGGCTATCATGGAACTGGGTGAGACCGTATGCCTTCCCAACGGTGCCCCTCTCTGCCAAAGCTGTCCGCTCCGCGGTCTGTGCATGGCACACACAGCCGGCACAGAGCTCCTCTACCCGGTCAAGTCTGCAAAAAAGCCCCGCCGCATCGAGGATCGGACCGTTCTCCTTCTGCAGTGTGGCCTCCGTTATGCCATCCGAAAGCGTCCCGGCCATGGTCTTCTTGCCGGTCTTTGGGAGTTTCCGAGTTTGGAAGGGCGTCTTTCACCGGAAGAAGCCCTTAAAGCTGCAGAGGCCCTGGACCTCACTGCAAAACACATCGAATCCTTCGGCGAAGCGAAGCATATCTTCACCCATGTGGAGTGGCACATGCTGGGTTACCGGGTCAACTGCGTTGAGGAATCTCCCTATCTCTTGTGGAAAACCCCTGAAGAGATTGCCAGGGACTTTTCCCTTCCGACCGCTTTCCGAAAATTTCAGGAAAAAATCAGCGGAGTTCAACCCTGATGGATTGACTCCGCTTTTTTCTTTTCTTTAATCAAGTTTCATAACATCAGAAATCCGGCTTCCACTGGTCATCGTTCCACTTTCGCTCCAGCGCCCCAATCGGGATCTGCAGGAGTTTGTCCGCCAGTGTCACGAGCAGGCTCTTTTTTTGCTTTTTAGGCTTTTTCGTCTTTGCCGGCTTCGGTGACAGCAGCATCTTCCCTATCTCCAGAACGCTCATGTCTTACCCTCCTCGAAGAAGAAATCTCCGCTCTTTCCTCCGTGTTTTTCCACCAGATGGATTTCCTTCAGGACCATGCGCTTGTCGATCGCCTTGCACATGTCGTAGATCGTAAGCAGCGCAACCGAGACACCGGTCAGTGCCTCCATCTCCACACCGGTCTTGCCTTCGGTCTTCACCGTACAGACTGCCTTTATCTCACATGCTTCAGGAAGGAGTTCGAAGGTCAGCGTGGCATTGGTGAGGTTTAGCAGATGACACATCGGGATCAGCTCTGCGGTACGCTTGCAGCCGAGGATCCCTGCCACCTGGGCAACTGTCAGGACATCGCCTTTCTTTACGGTCTTCTGCTCGATGGCCCGGTAGACCTCGGGACTTACCTGAATGGTTCCCTCCGCCACTGCTGTTCTGGCAGTAACAGCTTTCTCAGACACGTCTACCATACGCGCGTTTCCCTGTGCATCAAAGTGGGTAAATTCCATGGCTCTCACACCTTCTCCGGTATTTCTTTTCTATTTTATCATAACGGATGCCAAAAAACCATATCAGCGGTTCAGAAAACCCCGGTCAGGAATATCTCCAGTCCGATTCCGATAAGGATCACGCCGCCGAGGATCGATGCCTTCCCGGCCAGCTTCATACCAAAATATTTCCCAATGCGCAGACCCGCCATGCAGATCACAAAGGTCACAATCCCAATAATCAGCGCTTCTGTGAGTGCCGCTGGAAAGCTGTACTCTGCGATCGTAAAACCCACCGAAAGTGCGTCGATGGAAGTGGCAACCCCCTGGATCAGCAGGCCGCCCCGACTGACCGCAGTGGTTTCACCCGTGCTGTCGCCGTCATTTCGCAATCCTTCCAGCAGCATCCTGCCGCCGATATACCCCAGCAGGATCAGCGCGATCCATGGAATCAGCCGCTGGAAGCTTGCAAACGTCTCTGCGATTGTGTGAATACAGATCCAGCCCAGGAGAGGCATCAGGATTTGGAAGAGGCCGAAAGTCCCGGCGATGAGACACATGCGTCCGGTTTTCATTTCTGGCTCATGAAGGCCGTTCGCCATGGAGACGGAAAAAGCGTCCATCGCAAGCCCGATGCCAAAAAGCACACTATTCAGTAAAAACAGCAAATTCCACTGCACTCTTTCTACCTCTTTTCTGTAGCAGCTCAAACCTTATCATGGGTGCATCTCGCTGTCAAGGGGTTGACGTTCGTTTTCCTGATAGCACCTGAAAAACCGTGCAGATGGTTGAATTTACCTAAGGCTTTTGTTATAATAGTATATTCAAATTTTAAGGAAGTTGCAAATGTCTGAGTCAATCTGGAAAATTCCATACACAAAACCAGACAGCTGCGCTCTTATCGGAGAAGGCATTCCTCGGCTCCTGGCAGAGATCCTCGCAGCGCGTGGCATCACTTCCACAGGTGAAGCTCATGCCCTTCTCTCCTCCGGGCCGGACAGCCTGTACGATCCGATGCAAATCCTCGGTATGCAGGAAGCCCGTGACCGGTTGCTCAAAGCCATTGAGCAGAAGGAACGGATTACTGTCTACGGCGATTATGACGTGGACGGAATCACCTCCACCTGTCTCCTGACAGATTATCTCCGCAGCTGCGGTGTGGACTGCGGCTGGTATATTCCCGACCGCAATGACGAGGGCTATGGCTTGAATGCAGCTGCTTTGCAGAAACTCCGGAACGCCGGGAACACCCTCGTTATCTCCGTTGACTGCGGAATCACAGCCGCTGAAGAGGCGGCCTTTGCGAGAAGCATCGGCCTCGACCTGGTGATCACGGACCACCACGAGTGCAAGTCTGGCAACATTCCGGACGCCTGCGCTGTTATTGATCCCAAACGCCCGGACGACTGTTACCCGAATTCGGAACTGGCCGGCGTAGGTGTGGCTTTCAAACTGGTCAGTGCCTGCCATGGAGACCAGCTGACCATTTTGGAGCGCTATGCCGATCTGGTGGCTGTCGGGAGCATCGCCGATGTGATGCCCCTGAACAGAGAGAACCGCTATCTGGTTCAACGGGGTCTCAGGAAACTTGAAGTGAATCCCCGTCCGGGTTTTTATGCCATGATGAATGAGCCCGGAACGCTCCCCAGAAAGCCAAATGCCGGCTTCATTGGCTTTACTCTCGCCCCCAGGCTGAACGCTGCAGGCCGGCTTGGACAGACCGAGAAAGCGGAAGAGCTGATGCTCACCGCTGACGCAGAGGAAGCCGCACGGCTCACCGCTGAACTTGGAGACCTTAATCGGGAGCGGCAGAAGATAGAGAATGAGATCTGGCGGGATGCTCAAAAGCAGCTCGAACTCCAGCCTCCGGACGGTCCGATCGTTCTGGCGGAGGAGGGCTGGCATCAGGGCGTCATCGGCATTGCGGCCTCCCGTCTGGCGGAGCAGTACGGTTTGCCGACGGTGATGATCAGCCTCAGCGGGGAAAACGGGAAAGGTTCCTGTCGCAGCTGTCGCGGCTTCAATCTCTATGATGCACTTTCCGCCTGCAGCGAATACCTGGACGGCTTCGGTGGCCATGCGCTTGCAGCCGGCCTAACAATCCAAAAATCTCAGATCGCAAACTTCCGTCTGGCGCTGCGGCGTTACTATGAAGCTCACCGCCCGGAGCCCCAGCCGGATGTATGCTGTGATCTGCTGCTCTGTGACAGCAGTCTGCTCAGCATCGCGGATGTAAAGTCGCTTGATCTATTAGAACCCTTCGGCAGTGCAAACCCGAAGCCGGTTCTGTGCATTTCCGACGCAGTTCTTCTCTCTGCCTACGGGGTCGGTGCGCAGAAGCAGCACCTGAAATTCAGTATCGAGTTTGACGGGATTCGGTTTGACGGGATTTTCTTCTCTCATACCAGAGATGCCCTCGGCATACAGCCCGGTGATCGGATCGACCTTGCCTTCACTCCCCAGATCAATGATTACATGGGCAACACCACTGTCCAGCTGACTGCCTGTGCCATACGTCCGCACCGTCCTCACGGGCTTTGCGCCCGTATTCTGGAGAAAGACTGTTCCGCACTCTGGGCTGCCGGTTCGTTCACGCCGAGGCGCAGTGATTTTGTCTCCATCTGGAAGCGTTACGGGGCCACACTGCGTGTCGCCTCCTGCCTGGAAGATGTATTGGACCTTTGTCCTCCCGAGATGAGTCCCGAGCGTTTCTGTCTCTGTCTCGCTGTCTTTTCCGAAGCCGGACTTCTTCAGAGTGATGATGGAAGCGTTTATCGAAGCTGTTATACACAATTGGAGAAAAAAGCCGATCTCGACGCCACGGAAATCATGAAAATACTCCGTGATCTGTAAAGAGGTATCTGCTATGGCTGACAACACCGCCAATCTACCGACCAATCAAATCCTGGATCCGGATGAGATGTACACTGCCCTGGAGGAGAAACTCCGCCAGCTGTCTCATCCTGTGGATCTTGGGCGTATCCACGCCGCCTACGAGGTGGCCAAGACCGCCCATTCCGGGCAGAAGCGCAAAGACGGCAGTCCTTATGTCACACACTGCGTCGCTGCGGCAGACATTGCCGCCGACATGGGCCTGGACGAAGACAGCATCGTTGCCGCGCTGCTGCACGACGTGATTGAAGACACCAACCTTCAGCACGAGGATATTGCCCGTCAATTCGGTACTTCCGTGGCCGATATTGTCGAGGGTGTTTCCAAGCTGACCCGTGTTCAGTACACCAGCAAGGAAGACGAGCAGATGGAGAATCTGCGAAAGATGCTCATGGCCATGGCCAAGGACATCCGCGTGATTCTCATCAAAATTGCAGACCGTCTCCACAACATGCGCACCATGGCTTATCAGTCTCCGGAAAAGCAGCGGAGCAAGTCTTTGGAGACCATGGAGATCTACGCCCCCATCGCACATCGGCTCGGTATGCAGCGGGCCAAGTGGGAACTGGAGGATCTGTCCCTTCAGTATCTGGATCCTCAGGGTTACAAAGAGATCATGGATACGCTCGACCGACGTATGCCTGAACTGGAAGCCTTCATGGACAGCATGAAGGAGAAGATCCGCGTCCGTCTCGAACAGGAGGGTGTCAACGCCTCCATCTTCTGCCGCATCAAGCATGTATACAGCATCTATCGCAAGATGTACACCCAGAAGCTGGCTCTCAACGGCATTTTCGATCTCTGTGCTTTCCGTGTCATTGTCGATTCCATTCCCGACTGCTACAATGTTCTTGGCATCATCCACGATATGTTCAAACCGGTTCCGGGTCGTTTCAAGGATTATATCTCCACCCCGAAACCAAACATGTACCAGAGTGTCCACACCACTGTCATTGGCTCGGAAGGTATTCCTTTCGAAGTCCAGATCCGCACCTGGGAGATGCACTACACTGCGGAATACGGTATTGCGGCCCATTGGAAATACAAGATGGGTGACGGGAGCAGCGCTCTCCGTACCGGGGATGAGGACAAGTTTGCCTGGGTACGCAGGCTGTTGGAGACCCAGCAGGAATCCGATGCGACAGACTTTGTACACGATCTGAAGATCGACATGTTCGCCGACGAGGTCTTCGTCTTCTCTCCCAAAGGTGACGTCATCAACCTGCCCGCCGGTGCAACGCCGGTTGACTTTGCCTACAGCATCCACTCCGACATCGGCAACCACATGGTTGGCGCCAAGGTTAACGGCAGGATCGTCCCCTATGACTCCGTTCTCCAAAACGGCGATATTGTAGAAATTCGCACCTCCAAGTCCGCTCCCGGCCCCAGCCGCGACTGGTTGAACTTCGTCAAGAGTGGCTCCGCCCGAACTAAGATCAAGCAGTGGTACAAAAAGGAACGGAGAGAGGAGAACATTCTTCGAGGCCGCTCCATGCTGGAGGACGAGCTGCGTCACATGGGTGTGTCTCTGGATGAGGCTCTGAGCGAAGAAATCCTCAATCCTGTGATGAAGAAGCTCTCCTTCAACGAAGAGGACGACCTCTATGCCGCCATCGGCTACGGCGGCATCACTGCCATTCGTGTCGCCAACCGTCTCCGGGATGATGTGAAGAGCAGCAAGCCAGATCACCGCAGCGCCATTGAGAAGGTAAACGATGCTGCCGAGCGACGCGAACAGCAGGCCAAGCGCAACGCCAAAGCTGTCCACGGCATTCTCGTGGAAGGTCTGGATAACTGTCTCATCAAGTTTTCCCGCTGCTGCACGCCTGTCCCCGGAGATGACATTATTGGCTTCATCACCCGCGGTCAGGGGGTTTCCATCCATCGGAAAGACTGTCAGAACTACCGTAAGCGCGACACCTCTCCGGAAAACGAGGGCCGCTGGATCAAAGTGGAATGGGCCGACACCATCAGCGATGTCTACACCACCACAATCACCATCTCCTCCAAGGATCGTAACGGTCTTGTTATGGACATTGCGACCGTGCTCAACTCCATGAACGCAAAAGTGCGTAATCTCTCCTCCCGCAGCGTCGGTTACGGTCAGGCAGTGACGGTGATCACCCTCGAAGTCAAAAACGCGACGGAACTCCGCTACATCATGAACCGCATTGCAGGTGTCGCTGGCGTATCCAGTGTCATGCGCAACGGAAATTGATTTCCCCGTCGGTCGAAAATTAGAAGGAGAACATGATATGCTCATCAAGACCCTGCCCGTCGGGCAACTGGAGACAAACTGTTACGTTGTCACCAATGAAGACACTCTTGCCTGTGTCGTTATCGACCCCGGCGATGAGAGCAACTATATTCTGAATTATCTGGAAGACAACCATCTCAACTGTGAAGCCATTTTTCTGACTCACGGTCATTACGACCACGTAGGCGCTGTCGAGGCCATCATGGAGGAGACCGGAGCACCTGTCTATCTCTGTGCCCGGGATGATGCCCGCAACACCGGTGACAAGCACTATTCCTACCTTCTTCCTGAGGGAGGCAGATATTATGACGATGGCGACATTCTCCGCTTTGCAGGGCTGAGTTTCGAGATTATTGCCACACCCGGTCATACCCCTGGCGGTGTCAGCATTGTGTGTGAAGATGCTCTCTTCACCGGTGATACACTCTTTCGCGGCAGCTGCGGCCGCACGGACCTTCCCGGCGGCAGCATGGACGAAGAGCTGAAGAGCATTAAGCGGCTTTGTGACCTTCCGGGAGACTATGAGGTCTATCCCGGCCATATGGATAGCAGCAGTCTGGAGCGCGAGCGCAATTTTAACTACTATTGCAGAGAAGCAAAAAGGAGATTTTAAGTTATGGGCGAACCCTGTCTTGTGATTCTGGCTGCCGGTATGGGCAGCCGTTTCGGCGGTCTGAAACAGATTACGTCCGTGGACGACCATGGCCATGCCATCATTGATTTTTCTCTTTATGATGCTTACCGTGCAGGTTTCCGTAAAGTGGTTTTTGTGATCAAGCATGCTATCGAAGCGGACTTTCGGGCAGCGATTGCAGACCGAATGGCAAAATACTTCGATGTCCGCCTGGTCTTTCAGGAGCTGGACAAGCTCCCGGCGGGGTTCTCCGTTCCGGAAGGGCGTGTAAAACCCTGGGGTACGGCTCATGCCACGCTGTGTGCTGCTGATGAGGTCGACGGCCCCTTCGCCGTCATCAATGCCGACGACTTTTACGGTCCAGGTGCCTATCGTGCCCTCTATGATTTCATGACCGGCAAACGCACTGAACATGAGCACGCCATGGTGGCTTACCGCCTCCGCAACACAGTCACCGAGAACGGCACCGTTGCCCGGGGAATCTGCAGTGTTCATGACGGTTGCCTTACGGATGTGGTAGAGCGCACCAAAATTGAAAAGCGGGGCAAAGACGCCGCATTCACCGAAGACGGCGTCAGCTGGGAGCCTCTCTCCGGCGATGTCCCTGTCAGCATGAATTGTTGGGCTTTTGGGCCTGAGATGATGGAGGAGCTGCGGAACCGTTTTCCTGCCTGGCTGGAAGAGAATCTCCCCGTTAATCCGGAGAAGTGCGAATATTTTCTTCCCTTCGTCGCCAATGCTCTTATTCAGGAAGGCCGCGGCAGGATCCGCGTACTGGACTGTGATGAGACCTGGCACGGTATCACTTATCGAGAGGATCTTCAGAGCGTCATTGACTCCATCGCAGAGATGCGCAAGACTGGGACTTATCCGGAGGCTTTATTGGATTAACCCTCAATGCCGATCTCATCCCGCCGCCTGGCGGATGATAAGATAAAAAGTAGCCCAGCCATAATCGGGCACATAGAAGAAAGGAATAATATTGCCATGACTGTACTTGTTACCGGCGGCGCCGGATATATCGGCAGCCACACCTGCGTAGAGCTTCTTGAGAAGGATATCGACGTCGTCATCATTGATAACCTCGTCAACTCCTCTGCCAAGGCCGTAGAGCGTATCGAAGAGATCTCCGGCAAATCCGTCACCTTCTATCAGGAGGATGTCCGCAATCGCGCCGCTTTGGACCGCATTTTTGAAAAGCACGACATCAACTGTGCCATCCACTTTGCCGGACTGAAGGCAGTGGGTGAATCCGTCCAGATGCCTCTGGAATACTATGACAACAATCTTTTCTCCACCGTCCGTCTCTGTGAGGCTATGCGGGACCATGGCGTCAAGAACATCGTCTTCTCCTCCTCCGCGACGGTCTATTCCGGGGACAATGACATGCCCCTGAAGGAGACATCCCGCACCGGCATGTGCACCAATCCCTATGGCTGGACCAAGTACATGTCCGAGCAGATCCTGCGCGATACCGCCAAGGCTGTTGAAGATTGGTCTGTTGTGCTTCTGCGCTATTTCAATCCCATCGGGGCTCACAAGAGCGGCAAGATCGGTGAAGACCCACGCGGCATTCCCAACAATCTCATGCCCTTCATCGCCCAGGTGGCTGTCGGCCGCCGGGATCACCTGAATGTTTTCGGCGACGACTACGACACCCCGGACGGCACCGGTGTGCGCGACTACATCCATGTTGTTGACCTTGCGCGCGGTCACGTTGCCGCCATCGATTACATGCAGTCCCATCGTGGTGAGAATGTCTTTAATCTCGGCACCGGTATGGGTTACAGTGTACTGGACATGGTCAAGACCTTTGAGCGGGTTAACGGGGTCCCCATCCCCTATGAGATTGCACCTCGTCGCGCAGGCGACCTCGCCACTGTATATTCCAGCCCTGACAAAAGTGCTGAGCTCCTCGGCTGGAAAGCCGAATACAACCTTGAGGATATGTGCCGCGATACCTGGAACTGGCAGTCCCACAATCCCATGGGTTACGGAGATGCGGAATAATACTGTAGAACTATAAATAATGAGTGTAGAACAGCAGCCTGCTCGTTTTCACGAGCAGGCTGCTGTTCTTAATTCTCTGTCTTGCTTTATCCCATTACAACTTCGACTTTTACTGTGCTGCCCGCCGAAGCCGGTGCGAGGATCTTGCTCTCCTGAGCCACACCGTCGACCAGGATGCGCTTTATTCCATGCTGAACACTGCCCGGGTTCTGCACTGTGATGTGGTACTCCGCACCGCGGTAGCGTCTTGTCACGGTAAACCCCTTCCAATCTGCCGGGATGCACGGATCTATCATCAGGCCATCCAGCGTCGGCTTCAGACCGAGAATTGCCTGGCTGATGCTCAGGAAGGTCCAGGCCGCCGTACCGGTAAGCCAGCTGTTCTTGCCTTCGCCAAAGCTGGGGGCGTCTTTTCCGGCAATCATCTGGCTGTAGACATAGGGTTCGGTACGGTGAATCTCACTGATGTTCTCAATGTAGGCCGGTGCCGTTCTCTTATATACCTGGAAAGCGCGGTCTCCGTGACCGAGTTCTGTCTCCGCACAGACGATCCAGGGATTGTTGTGGCAGAAGATGCCGGCATTCTCTTTATATCCGGGGGGATAACTGGAAATCTCACCCAGCTCTAGATGATAGCGGGTGTAGGCAGGCTGCAGCAGAACGATGCCGTACTTGGTATCCAATCGTTCTTCTACGCTCTTCATTGCTGCAGCGGCTTCTCCGGTCTCCTTACCGATCCCGGCCATGACACACATGCCCTGTGGCTCGATGAAGATTTGGCCCTCTTCACATTCCTTCCCGCCAACAACATTCCCGTAGGCATCGAATGCTCTGCGGAACCAGGCCCCGTCCCAGCCGGCGCCCAGAGTTGCTTTCTCCACCGCGGCAACAGCCTCTTCCGCTTCCGCCGCTTCTGTTTCAAGGCCGAGGTGCCGGCAGATGCGCACATAGGCACTGCCGTACTTGACAAACATGCCGGCGATGAAAACGCTCTCTGCCACCGGACCTTCGCTGGGTCCGGTGATCTGGAAGCTCTCACCCGGATGTTCGGAGAAACAGTTGAGGTTCAGGCAATCGTTCCAGTCCGCTCTTCCGATGAGTGGCAGACCGTGGGGGCCCAAATGGTTCCTGGTGAAGTTGAAGCTGCGACGCAGATGCTCCATCAGAGGCTGTCTGAGTGCAGGATCGTTGTCGAAGTCGACTTCTTCGTCCAGAATGCTCCAGTCTCCGGTCTCGCAGAGATAGGCGTCTGTTCCGGCAATCAGCCACAGCGGGTCATCATTGAAGCCGCTTCCGACTGCAAGGTTCCCTTTCTTCGTCAAGGGTTGGTACTGATGATAGGCGCTGCCGTCCGGGAACTGGGTGGCAGCGATATCCAGAATGCGCTCTCTGGCGCGTTCCGGAATCATGTGTACAAAACCCAGCAGGTCCTGGCAGGAATCTCGGAAGCCCATACCACGCCCCATACCGCTTTCAAAATAGCTGGCGCTGCGGCTCATGTTGAAGGTCACCATGCACTGGTACTGGTTCCAGATGTTGACCATGCGATCCAGTTTCTCATCCCCGCTCTCTACCTGATAACCGGAGAGGAGTTCTGCCCAGAATTTCTTCAGCGTGTTCATTGCAGCATCAAAGGTTCCGTTATCAGAAAAGCGTGCGATCATTGCTTCGGCTTTTTTCTTGTTGATGACACCGGGGTTCTCCCATTTTTCTTCGGCAGGATTTTCAATATACCCCAAGCCAAGAATCAGGTCGTACTGCTCGCTGGGCTGCAGTGTCATGTCAAACTGCTCTGCAGCAACAGGCTGCCAGCCGTGGGCAACACTGTTTGTACATCCGGCTCCGAACACCGCTTCAGGTCTAGCCGGACTGCCATACACCCCAATGAAAGCATCTCTGGATGTGTCAAAACCTTGGGCTTCGCGATTAGCCCAAAACACGGCGTAGTGATCACGCCGTTCTCTGTACTCGGTCTTGTGGTAAATCGCAGAACCAGCGACCTCTACCTCGCCGGTGGAGAAATTGCGCTGGAAGTTGGAAGCATCGTCCATTGCATCCCAGAGACAGAACTCCAGATATGGGAAAACAGATAGCTCCTTCTCTTTCCCGGAGATATTGGTAACCGTAACCCGAATCAGCATGCACTTCTCGCCCTTCGGGACGATGAATTCCTGCTTCGCCGTGATTCCGTCTTTTGTTCCTTCGATCACGGTATATCCCAGACCGTGTCGGCAGCTGTAGCTGTCCAGCTCTGTCTGCACCGGCTGCCAGCCCGGGTTCCAAACGGTGTCCCCGTCTTTTACATAAAGGTGGAAGCCTTCCTGATCCAGCGGGCAGTTGTTATAGCGGTAACGGGTAATGCGGCGCAGTCTCGCATCCCGATAGAAGCTGTATCCTCCGGCCGTATTGCTGAGCAGTGTGAAGAAATCTTCGTTTCCGAGATAGTTGATCCAGGGCAGCGGAGTACGTGGTGTTGTGATGACATATTCGCGGCTCGCGTCATCAAAGTATCCATATTTCATGTTCTTCATACACTCCTTTATCTCTATATCGAAATCGTTTAAGTCCTTTTGTTATTAGAATAAACGATTTCGATGGAAAATGCAAGCTTTTTCGTTTTATTGTCATTCGTTAATATGCATAAAAACGGCTTATAAATTTGTGCATGTTTGCTAAAAATTAAAAACGGACTTGCTTTTTCTTGAAAAACGCGGTATCTTACGTGTCGAAAACGATTAAGTTTTTTCTCTGCAAGTGATCCTGTGTTTCTTAGCATCTTCTTTTGCAATTTTCTTTCATCCCGATTTCATAAATTGTGTTTATAGAAGTACGCTGTGTTTTCTTCCTTTTCTTCGTGATATCGCACAAATTCATCTTTCTTTTATTGTCTATGTTTACCAAAGTTTCTTAAGCTGCTTGATTTTTATTCTTTGATGCTGTATCTTTATGTTGTGCCTGAAAACGGTTAAGTTTTGTCGAGCGATGCGTGGAAAGGATGCGGGGCGGAACTGTGGTCTCTCTCAAGGATATCGCTAATCGTTGCGGCGTTTCGATCGCCACAGTAAGCAAAGCTCTGAACAATCAGCAGGACATCAGCCAGGAAACCAGGGTTCGCATCCGCCAGGTTGCCGATGAAATGGGCTATATGGCCAACGCTGCTGCCCGTGCCCTGAAGACCAACCGCAGCTACAATATCGGCGTTCTTTTTGTCGATCAGCGAAGCAGTGGTCTGGCCCATGAGTATTTCTCTTCTGTTCTGGACAGCCTTCGTGTGGAAGCGGAAATGCATGATTACGACATCACCTTTATCAGTGGTCGAGTTGGCTCAAATGCCTCGCGTTCTTACCTTCAGCACTGTTTATATCGCGGCATTGATGGCGTGATTATCGCTTCTATTGACTTCTCTGATCCCATGGTGATCGAACTAGTGGATTCTGGTTTGCCGGTTGTGACCATAGATCACGTTTTCAACAACCGCATCGCCGTTGTCTCCGACAATATTCAGGGCATGCAGGCACTTACACAGTATGTGATTGAAAAGGGGCATCGAAAGATTGCTCTCATTCATGGTGAAGACACAACCGTAACGCAAAACCGTCTTGTAGGATTCCATCGCGCATGCCGGGAAGCCGGAATCACCGTTCCTTCAGAATGGATACGCTACAGTCCTTTCCACGATTCCGAGAGCTGTTACCAGGTTACAAAAGAACTCCTGTCTTCCCCTAATCGCCCAAGCTGTGTTTTCTTTCCGGATGACTACTCCTATATCGGCGCAATGAACGCGATCAACGAATTGGGTCTTAGAATTCCGGATGATATCTCCGCTGTTGGATATGATGGCATTCCTCTTTCCCAAATGGTGAGTCCCAGACTCACAACATGGAAACAGGATACCAGAGAGCTCGGACGAAGCGCTGCTTCTCGTCTGATTGAACTCATCGAACATCCCAAAACCGCAATCCTTGACCGGCACATTGTACATGGTTCTCTGCTGGAGGGCGAATCCGTCCGGCAGCTTTGATTCCCGGTGATTGGCAGGTTTTCCTGCTGGAAATAAATCACATTATTAAAAATCTTTTAGGAGGAACCAAAATGAAGAAACGTCTCGCACTGCTCATGGCTCTGGTAATGGTCTTCTCTCTGTGCTGCTTCAGCGCTCCCGCAGCGTTCGCAGACGGGAAAACTGTCATCAACGTGATGTCTTTCACGGATGAAGTTCCCAACATGATCAACCGTTACGTTGAGACCCACCCCGATTTCGCTGACAAGTACGAAATCAACACCACAATCATCGCTACGACCGACGGTCTGTATCAGCCCGCTCTGGACCAGGCTCTGGCTTCCGGCGGTGCCGATGCTCCCGATCTGTACTGCGCCGAGGCCGCGTTCATCCTGAAGTATTCTCAGGGCGACATGGCTGAGTACGCCGCTGCCTATGAGGATCTGGGCATTGATATTGATGCTGAGATCGAAGCTGCGCAGATTGCCCCTTACTCTGTTGAGATCGGCACCCGTCCCTCCGATGGCAAAGTTGTCGGCCTTGGCTATCAGGCCACCGGCGGTGCCTTCATTTATCGTCGCTCTATCGCACAGGATGTTTTCGGTTCCGATGATCCCGCTGTTGTTGCTGAGGCGATCGGTGCCGGTACCCAGAGCTGGGATAAGTTCTTTGAGGCTGCTGCCGCTCTGAAAGAGAAGGGCTATGCCATCGTCTCCGGTGACGGCGATATCTGGCACGCCATTGAGAACAGCTCT
>JAEEGL016367315.1_pt1 | contig 13796 bp, 14 predicted proteins | sample 9134231 | NCBI WGS metagenome assembly JAEEGL01 (sample SAMN16246548, study PRJNA631951) | gut metagenome | biome: gut microbiome; feature: rumen; material: fiber-attached | host: Bos | place: Iran: Karaj | collected 2018-10 | reverse complement strand
GTTGTTGATCAACATTCGGTTCACCTCGTTTGCAATAAATTATCTAAGTTGATAATTTATTATACTTCAAGAATCCTTTGAAGTCAATGGGTTTAACGAAAAATAATCCGCGCAGGGATGAGTTTTTTAATGGTGCTTCGTAATACAACAAACCAATAATGTGAAAATGCCCCCGCTTTTGAGTGAGGGCGGTTATCATTATCCCGTCAAACCGGAATTTGTTGAACTAATCTTTGTTCTCAACTATTCCCGTACGAATGTTGACCAACCTGTGTCCGATATATCCGACGGCCAACTGTGTTCCGACAGAATAAAGATCAAATGCACTTTTGCCTATAATCACGGAAACAGTATGGTTTCCGTCATTGATATATAAATAATGATTTACTCTCATCTATCGCTCATCAACTCGGATACACCATCGAACACAGCCACGACGTCGCGGAAATCTATATCGACCTTTTGTTCCTTATCTGACGCAGGCGTTCCCGGACTTTCTCGAAAAGCACGGTATGCGGCGTATCCGCTTCCACGATCTGCGTCATTCCTGCGCGAGCCTTCTTTATGCGAACGGAGTTGCGCTGAAGGATATTCAGGAGTGGCTCGGGCACAGCGACATTTCCACGATGAGCAACATTTACACCCACCTCGATTTCAGCTTCAAGGTGGCGTCCGCGCAGGCGATCATGGGTTTCTTCCCGGAATAAATGCGCGAGGTCGATTTGGAGGTCGAAGCAGGCAAAGTCAGACGTAACAAACATCAACCAAATCCGTATTATCTGCCATAGACACAATAACGAATTTGGAGGATATTATGACAAGAAGCGATTACGAAAAGAAGTTCAGATCGTTTCCCGACGTGGTAACGCTCAATGAGTTTCGCGCCATGCTCGGAGGCATATCTGAATGCACGGCGAGAAAGCTGATCAATCAGTATCACGTCAAGCACTTTTATATCCGTTGCACCTTTTACATACCCAAGCAGTACGTGATTGATTATCTGCTCAGCGACCATTTTATGAAATACAGATTCAAGCTGAAACACAAAATAAAATGGAATGAAACCTTCCTCAAGTCATCCGCTCCCTACGTGGATCTGACAGAGGACAAAGGCTGAAAATCGCATAATTTACAGAACTCCTCCTTTGCGGTACAATGAGACCGCAAAGGAGGATTTTTGATATGAAGGATAATCTGAAAGACGTAGGGATCTGGGGACAGAGGCACTATCAGGACCTGAAGGAAGCGAAGCCGAGCGTGATTGGCGTGATGCGATTGAACGGCAGCCTGAACGCCTACCTTCAGCAGGTCAATGAGCAGGCGGACGAGATGTGCAATCGGCTGGTCAAGCAAATGGCGAAGACCGAGGGCGTCACAGAGGAACTGAAACGCCGCGATCAGCTCGCCTAGGTCGGTGCGATGAATAACATCCGCGACCGGGTCAACGAGATCGTTCTGAACGAGGTGATCTTCGTATGACGGTGCTGAAAGATCTGTGGTACGGCAATATCAACACGCACGAAACATTTCTGAACGGCAACTGCCGGTTCAAGCACCTGCTTGCCTTGATGAGCAAAAACCGTGACAATCTGAGCGACACGCTCACCGAACAGCAAAAAGAATTGCTCGAAAAGTATGACGAGGCGGTCAACGAAATGCACTCCCTCGCTGAGCAAGCGGCGTTTCAATGTGGGTTTTCACTCGGGGTTCGGTTGATGATGGAAGGAGTATCATTAGGCTCGGATGTGAAATCTGAAATTTGATGAGAAGTTTATTCCGAAAAGCCATATTATTGTTTGGAGCACAAAACTCTCTTGTGCTCCAAACTTCTTATAATAAACTAATTATCAATTTGTGATAGTTTGTGTCTGATTATATCAAGGCTTCTCTGTGTTCTTTGATCTGAAGTAAAACTATTAATAACATCCGTCATAATCTCTGCATCCCAAAAGATCTTCAGTTTTTTCTTGGCTCTCGTAATGGCAGTGTAGAAGACACCATGGGTTATTTTTTCCGAGTTGCTCCTTGGTATAATTACTTTAACAGAATCATATTCAAGTCCTTGAGCTTTATGTATAGACACGGCATATGCAAGTTGAAACGGAATAACAGACATCATACGCGATGATTCGTTTTCCTCATCATCATTATCGTTTGCGAAAACCGAAAACTTAATTCTTGTAGAATCTTCACTCGCAGATACGAATTCAATACCATCATCTTTACAACTCTTTTCTGTCAAGTTTATATTGACATCAACAGTAAAGGTAATCTCTTTTTCACTTTTATCAATATTAACTATCTTGCCTTTTAGATTATTGTATAACAAGGTAAATCGTTTTGACTCATTAAATAATATGTGATCTCCGATTTTATACTTCCATTCACACCAAGAAACTTCTTCACTTTGCTGGTTTCTGTTTTGAAAATAGCTATTCATATTATTTAGACCAAATTTTCCATCATAATTAAGGCATAATACAACTTCGTCATCGTCTGCTCTGTCAAAGATTCTTTCGCTCAATTCATCCGAAAAAGGGCCGTCCATAGCTAATTTTTCAGTTATTATAGATCCTCTGTTTCTGACTTCATTCCAAAGGCTTATAATACTTTCGTCTTCCGTCCTCCAAGTGTTTAATAGTTCAATATTTGCGCCCGGTGTTTTTATTATATCCTTTGCATAAAAGAACCAGTTTCCAAACTCAATGGATTCAATCTGATAAATGTCGCCTGCCAACACTATAAAAGTGTCATCAGAAATCTTTGACAAGAATTCGCACATTGTTTTGTTATCAATAGTGCTACACTCATCAACAAATATTATATCATAATCAGGTAGAGATACTTTTTTTGTAAAACTATCAATACTAATAAAATCAGAATTAGGTCCCGGATTGTCAATTCTTCTCTTTAAGTTCTGCTTAGCAGAATGCGTTTTTGTAAGAAAGAGTTTTCTTTGAGTACCAGTAAGATTGGAAATATAATTCATAAGAGTTGTTTTTCCAGTTCCTGCTGCACCGTAAATCAGCAATATCCGCGAATTAACAAACACATCTCTTAAGGATACTTTCTTTAATTCATCACTGAAATCAATTCCACAATTTCTAAGATAATTCTGGTTAAGCTCTTTTTGCCCTTTGTTGCCAATTTTTGAGAGTTCAATAAGACGTTTTAAAATAGATAGCGTTGTCTTTTCATAAGAATCAATACATACAACCCCATTTTCAACGTTTATACGATACCCTTGACCTAATTCCCAAGAATCCAATTGTTTGTTGTATTCTTTGATTTCTTCTTCACTGGCAATCTCCGATATATCAAAGTAGATTTCGCCGGTTTCATTTATTTTTCTCTTTGTCGTCAAATACGGACGTACTCTTTCCAAATCGGTTGTTCCCGTGATATCAACAATACTCTTAATTCTGTTTACTGCACTTGTGTTACTGCCTGCTAAATTAGAAATAAACGGGTTTTTTTCGAAAGGAAAGCATTTGGATGACAAATACAAGCCCCCAAGCTTTTTCTTAGAAAAGCCTGAATATATTACGTCCATTATTGTTTCTTCATGCAAGCTTAAAAGAATAAATCTAACAGTATTTTTGCCTAAAACAGTTGATCTTTTTGAAAAGCCTCTATTAAGCGTATACAACATATCTTTAAGATAAGAAGTGTTGCAATTTTTGAATATAGGTTCAATTATCGATGCAAAAGTTTCCTCGTTAAGGTCTATCAAATCAACAAGATTAACCCCGCTTTGAGAGAGAAAACGCATCATCGATGTATACTCGTTATATCTTGAGCTGATTCGTGTTCCAATTGTGAGTATTTTACCAAGCTTATTGATTGACGAAGGGTCAATCGAAACTGACCAGTTTGTTATAACTTTAATATTGGTCGTGATTCCCCATAGTTCTATTGGGATTTCAATATAGCCGATTTTTATTGAGTAATCACTTGAAACGTTCTCTTTTGTATATGCTGTTATTCTATTGTATTTTGTAGCATATGCTCCAGCCAACTGTAAAGTGATTTCATAATACCTTTCAGTATCAACAAAAAACGGGGTAGATTTTATAATATAAAAACGAGATTCACTGAGTTTTTGGCTTTGTAATTCATATGACTCTATTGCAGTTGCAACCATCTTGTAGTATTCTTCATCGAGTTTGTCCTTTTGAAGCGGGAATTTTTCAAGATTTTGCAAAATGTCAATCCCGAAATCTTTTTTTAGAAATGCCCTGATTTGCCACAAGAAATTGTAATATTTTAGCATTAGACGTTCCGACTGGCCGTCGTCGGGAATTCGGTTGTCAATATACCTTAATCCTTTTAGAAAAGACGCAAGATACTTTGTGTTAATATTTAAGATTGCTTGTTCCCACGCAAGTTGAAGAGATGGTTTTTGTGTGCCAAGTTTAATTGAGTTCAACAAAAGTGCAGAGTTACACATATCATTTAGTCGCGGTAAGATTCTTTTAGATACATCATCTCTTGTGCGATTTAACGAACTCATCAAATCGATGCTTTCAACAATTTGATCATTGCACGCATTAATAATACGGCGAATCTCATCTTGCGAAATTCCTTTTGAACTCAATTTGTTTACAAACAAATGGTGTGAAGTAATTGATTTGAGCTTATTAGTGAAATCAATAATGCTTTCTTCCGTATTGAACAATTCATCTTCGCCGTAAAAAGAAATTGTTGTACTGTTCTTGCCAAAATCTATTGAATTTAGAAAATCAACAGACATGTACTTCCAAAACACTCTTTCATTATCTCTGCAATCAGGATTAAGCACAACGAAAAGAATGCACGGATCCAGAGTTACTTCACATGCAGAAAATGCAGGAAATGCCAAACTGGTAAGCGAGTACTTTATTATCCCGTTTTCCTTTTTGTATGTGTGAGAACCTTTGACCTGCACATCACAAGACTACGATGGCTGTCGAGACACATCAGGATCCGGAACAAGTTCAAAAGTTCCATCATGATTAGGCAATTTATCATTTTTAGAAAAAACAGTATTAATTCTTCCGCCGGATCTAAGATAGAACTCAAGAGTGCTTATTGCGGCATTATCTTCTGCCGAGCGCTCACTATGTGTTCGAAGATGCCGTTGTATATCATTTTTTGAATGCTCTATCATTGTTCTATCCTCTTTGGTTCTTTTTTGTGTTACATTTGGCTTCTCGACCGAATATCGTTCAGCCATTCGCCTTTGTATTTGAAATATCGAGGACCTGCTAATGCCCATTTTACATCTCCGAGAAGATGCTTTGCAAGCGCAGTCAATGACCAGGTCTCGCCATTGTACTCCACATGCTTATCGTCAACAACGGTGCAGGTCGTTCCGGATTTGTCGCATCCGTTGTAGCTGAATTCGATCTGTTCCCCAACAGCAATATTGCACATGGAAAATGCAAACGGTGCAAGGCGCTCCTGATGCGCTTCGCTGATTTCTTTGGCGGTTTCTTCCTCTTTTTGTTCTTCTGCAGTGGCTTTCCACTTTTTCAGGCGATGTTTAAAACCGTTAATTTCAGCGATCGCATCGAGAATATCATAGGCATCTTCCGGTGTCATTGCGTAAAACTCGCGAACGCGCTTCTTACCGTTGATTTCTTCGGTAGAACGCAGTTCCGGATTCAGCTTGTCCAAAATGGAATGCAACTTCTTATCAGAAAGCTCCGAATCCACCTCATATGTAGAGTAAATACGGAAAGCAAACGGTACCGCCGAACTGCGATTCAGCTCGTCAAGCCGTTGCTTAACATCTTTTGCATATCCGATCTTTACGTATTCCGGAAACGACGGGTTTGTCATGATATAGATATATCCCATAATAGTCCCCTTTGCTTAAATCTTAATTGTTAGCTTGGTATCATCTTGTTTGTTAATAATTTACTACCATAGGATTCGAGGCAAGCGTAACGATGCGTTCTTTTTCACATTTTTCTCTAATAAGGTCCATAACATATTGCTCTAATACGAAACAAAACTCATCAAAGCTGCCACCATTGTCCTTTTGTCTTAAACGTGTTAGTTCGCTATCTAAATCTTCAGGAGCTTTAAGTTCATATTGCTCTATGGCGTTTCTTCGCTCTGTATTTAAGAATTTGTCGTCCAAACCTAATACACGTACCAATTCTTTCCCTATTTCACCTTTACCCTTAACTGTGCCGTCCTCAAAAAAGGATAATACACTTTCAATTTCAGCGTCAAGTGGAGTAATTGGAATATCTTCGTTTTCCTTCTTTGAATCACAATGAGGCTTATGTTTGGGTTCTACCCTACCTTCTCGGTCTTCTTCTCCACCATCACAAGAAGCCAGCATGTTGTTAAAGTCTAATGCCAATTCACTATAATATTTCTGGCTCTTTATATGTTCAATTTTTGTGTGCTTATCGTTGTTAATTCGTCTTCCGCAATAACAACATATGTAACCTTGGTCTTCAAGCAAACGTTGACGCAAGGCTTTTTTGGGTTCGCCCGATAGTCCATAAAATGACACTCCCGGCGTTTTTAAATATTCAAGGAATTCTTTAGGGGGACTTGTTTTTATTATGTGTCGCATTCTATATCCTCCGAAGAACAAGTCTCATTTTTATAAACAGAGGGTCGTTTTCATCCAGTATTTCTGTTAGTTCAGACATTATAAACAAAGCTCTTTCTTTGTTTTCATCAGCAATACACTGCTTGAATTCATCGTATAATCGCTCTACATTAGGAGATCTCATTCCCACATCCATTTGCTCTTCCATGATTTCATTAAGTGCGCGATTATATGTTTCGCTATTGGTAGGAAAGACTTGACCGCTATCCATTATAAAGACATTAATATGTTTCATCCCTGAAATTGTCGCAGGCGAATGGGTAGTAAACAGCACTTGCCCATTTGTCTCCAAACCCGCAAACATACTGGAAAAGCTTCGTTGCCAGTTTAGATGAAGAAATGAGTCAAACTCGTCAAACAAATACAAACAATCATCCATTGCGGTTATCTCAGTAAGTAATTTCATCAAAAGAATCTGCTTTTCACCTTCACTCAAGTAATCCCAAGTAACAAGTTGATTATCATTTCGAAAACTCACAAATGCTTTTTCCAGGTATCCAGAGTTTTTAAGTGCTTTCATTTTTGCGAAGAAATCGGATGGCCCACTTGCAACTTTTTTCAATTCATCAATCTCAGAAAAGTGCATAGCATACGCTTTTCGTCTCTGATTAAGATAGTCATCTAATTCCTCGGTGCGGGAGACATATTTACGCATTTCATCTAAAAAAGACTTTACAAAGCCCACAGCACCAAAGTATTCTCCACCCGGAACAGAGCTCTTCTTTGGGTTTGCAATGATTAATGAAAATAGTTGATAGAATTGTAAGCCATTAGTGTACTGAGCTACAATATCCGCAAGTTTTCCTTGATAGATGGCAGCGGTCAGCAAAAGAATATCAAGATCCTTTACAGAGAAATACTCGATAAACTTATAACCATTAAACTTATCTTTCCTAAGAGCGTAATTATAACGATCATCGATTGTTCTTGACTCAACTTCCGCGAGACGTTTTGTTTCACCAGAATAATAGAGAAATATTGATTTCGGTAAGATATTCTCGATTTCACTTTTTTTAACTATCTCTGAAACGCCACGAACAAATATTACACTTCCTTTTTCATATTTCAAAGAATATTGTTCACCATTTAGTATATAGTCAATTTCACATTTGTTCAGTTCGTCTACCAAAGGATAATTCTCGCTCTTTGCCAGGCAGTTTTTTACATAAGCAAACACCTGTGCGATCACTTCCAGAAGGTTTGATTTTCCAGATCCGTTGTTGCCGATAAATGCAATCATGTTGGAATCAGGAAATGTCATATCGATATCATTAAGATTGCGATAGCTTTTTATTATCAATCGATTAATCCTCATAAGTCACCTCATACAAATTAACAACTGTTTTTGGTTTTCCGTTCTGTTAGACAGACAACCTTTCCATCTATGTAAGACAGTATCCCAGCTTAACCATCAAAAGTATCAAAGCTTCCCTGAAACCCATAGCGCCGAAGCTTGCTCTTTTTCTTACCATATTCTTGAGCATTTTGGGCCTCATATGATGTAAAGAACCATGTAGCATTTGGAGAAATACGACTAACAACTTCTTTAATATATGGGCTGTCTACTTTGGAATAACTGAATCCATAAGAATAGACCTTATTTATACTGTGGTTGAGCTTTTTAAAGAAGTCGCTATACTTCTTGAGTTGTTTGTCCGTGTCTTTCCTTAAAAACTGAATAAAATCATTTAAAAAAGATGAACTGACTGGTGATCGCCACTCTTCGTCATAAGGCTCATCATACTCTGCACGATCATTACCATGACCGAAGACCAGATTCTGACCAACTCTATTATGAATATGTTTGACAACACGTACTCCGTATAAATTCTGCAATGTTTTGGTGTAATTAAATGACATGAATTTGGCCGTGGAATCAGAAAACAGTGCTATCAGCGACGGTTTGGGAGAATATACACCTTTTTCAATCTTCTCCTCAACGGTTTTTATCCACTCGCTGAAAAACAAAGGCCAGCATTCTTCCGCGCTTTTAATTATTCCATTTGAAAACGCATCCATACGGAGCAGGTATTGACCCATTTTCTGATTGTGATCCGGATCATCTTCATTGTGTTCTTCGTCTGTCGGCCCCGGAAGCTTATGGTAAAAGTTTATTCGGCTAAGAGCATCTTCAAAGTCATGCCAGTCGTCTCCAGATGCATGATCCATGGCATAAACCAGCGTTTCAGCGGCAACCTCATCAATGGGAAGCTGGGCGTATTCTTCAAAACTAATGGTTGTTTCTCTAAAAGGCAATGCGTCCGGATACTGTTCTGTGACCCAGTTTCTAAATTTATTGTAGGCTGTTGGTATGCCGTGAGCTATATCAAAACCATTTCCAATTATAAACAGTGAGCTCATTTTTGTTCTGCTCTCCCACTCTCGTTTCACATTCTTTTAAGCTCGTCTACTCTGTCGTTAAAAGCTTTCACATCTTCCATCTGCATCAAATGAATTGCTGCCTTGAACGTCTGATCGTAGAGCTTCATTCGTTCGGGCTTTTTCAGTTTCCATTGCTTAGAATTCTTGTGCCGGATAGATGCATTGTTGAAAACTGCAAACAAGTTTTCACACAAACGATTGTATTCCGTCCCATGATAGCACTTGTCCTTGCGCTTTTGTTCTAAATAATCAGCAATAGCTTTCAAAACCGATTTCTTTGCGTTTTCATCATTGCGGTTTCTCACATCGAGATAAGACAACAAAGCTTCAGATAATTCAGGCACAGATTCAATTACGGCGTCCACGTCTGCATCCCTTTTCGATATGACGTATTGGGGCGTCTCTTCTGTGGTAATCTCACGAACCCGCATATTTACCATTTCGAGCTTGTACTCTATATTCTCAATACATCTGTTGCATTCTTCTTTAACAGTTGAATTATCAAGAAATGGAATATAATTCTTACTTACGACATCATACGAAGGCACCCAATGTAAGAGATTCAGAAAAAGCTCATAGTTATAGAGAATATCTGTCTCCTCATCTATATCGAATATATCGAAACCCTTTGCACTTGCATAAGAGGGGATGCTATTTGCGCCTTGTCTGTATGGCCATGTTTTTATGCAATCATTAAGCAACTTTAGTAAGCTCATTTTGCCCAATGATTTTGTTGTCACATTAGTCTTTTCCAAATCTTCCACTGTAAATCTGAAATCCGACACTATATCATTACGTCGTTCCAAGTCAAAGATGGTTTTTCTCGATGCACTCATACTCCCTCCGTTAGTATCCGTTTTAACAATTCTACGGCGCTTTCGTCATTTGGATCGTTTGTGCCAAGCTCACCGCGGAAGGCGCGGGCGAGGATGGCTTTTTTCATGGTGTCGATCTGGTCGATGACCCGCTCGGCTGTTTCTTTGGCCTGTTGCTCATTATTGAATAATTCGTTAAGAATACTTGAGATTTCATGTTGCTCCTCAATGCTTGGAACATCAATTGGCATGGCTAATAGGTCTTTCGCTGAAAGAGATGCTATTCCAATACCTTTACTATTAATCTTGCCTTTGATCTTCGACAGCATAAAGAAATAATAGCAAAATACAACATCAATGTTGTTTTGCTTTTTTCGTAATTTTGATATGTGGTTCTGAATGCAGATATCATAGTCATAGTTCCAGATTGCAGCTCTACCGACATCGCCACCATTACATATTAGCAAATCGCCTTTTTTGGCTGTACATTTATCTAACTCATCATCCGTGAAATACATTTCACGAACCTCAGAAAAATCAAAACGCCCCCAGTATAGATTTGAAGTAGTTATATATTTGTGCAAAGACCCATTTGTATTGCTTTTCTTTAAAGCTTTGCCAGTAGTGTGAATAAACATATCTCCGATAGTATAGTTATTCCACGTATCTCTGCTGACACCGTTGTTCTGTCTCCACTCTTCCGTCAATTCCCCTGTAAATGCCTTGTGCAGAATTGCCGCTTTGCGATCCTCAAAGCCATCCACGACGGTCTGGGCTTTTTCCTTGGCCTCATCCAACTTTGCAAACAGGCTTTCAATGCGGTCAACAATGCGCTGCTGCTCGGCAAGGGGCGCAAGAGGGATTGGACAACTCCCGATTATTTCTAGTGTTAAATTTGGTATGGCGGTAACCTTTGTTTGCGAAAGCAAATGGCTTTGAATTATAGGGGTATCGATAGCCAATTTCACATATTTTCTGCTTATCTCTTCACATTTTAACCTAATAAAGCTAACGGCTTGGTTTGTGTTCATCGGCAAATCATATTTCCTGATTATCGCCGTTTTCCCGAGAGTCCCTGCGATTGAAACGAGAATATCCCCTTCCTGCAAAACTGATCGTTTCAAAAAGCCGGAATGCATTTCTTCGCTTACATGCATAATGTTTTCGTGTGAGATAGTTCCATCGTCAAGAATGTTTTCCACACGTAGAAAACTGATTCCAGTATCTGTATATGCATGCTTTCCACCTTGAGGGGTAGTTCCTTTCGATATAACTGAAGCCAATGACGATGCCGTTACCCAGCACCAATTCTCCGGCACACGATACGGCTGCTCCACATCCGGCACCAGAGCCTGCGCCAGTTTTTCTTCCGGCGTTAGTTTTTTTTCTTTTTTCACTGCTCGTGCCATGCTTATTCCTCCGTTTTCTGGAGCGATTTCAGCTCTTTTACGACACTCTTGAGCAAATCAACCGCCTCTTCCAGTTGGGCAATGGTCTCTTCGCCGCTTTCGATGGGATCGGGCAGGTCATCATAATCCTTGATGGAATCATCCTTGATTAAGCCGAGGTCAAGCGAATCTTCCCGTTTTTCAATTTCTTCGCGTGTGAATTTGCTCCAACGTTCACCGGTACGCTTTGACGGATCGTTATATCCTTCCATAAACTCTGCAAAGTCGGATTTTTGCAGTGTTCTGGTTTTGCCAAAGCTGTCCATATTGGTGCGCATATCGTAGAAAGCGACTTCCTTGGTGTTGCCTTTTTCCGTTTTGCCGCGAGTGAAAAACAGCACGTTCGTTTTGACACCTTGCGCGTAGAAAATACCGGTCGGCAGACGGAGAACGGTATGCAGGTTGCAGAAGTTCATCAGTTCGCGCCGAACGCTCACACCGTCGCCGCCCGCAAACAGCACGTTATCCGGCATGACAACAGCGCAGCGGGCTTTTCCGTTCGCTTTCAAACTCCGATAGATCACCTGAAGGAAGTTCAACTGCTTATTAGAGGTCTGGAAAGAGATATCGTCACGGGTAGGACGCTCGCCGCCTTTCTTCGTGCCGAACGGCGGGTTCGTCAGAACCACGTCGAATTCTTTGAAGCCCTTGGCGTTTGACGAGAGAGAGTCCATGCACGCGATATTCGCCGGGACATTGTGCAAATAAGCGTTCATCAAAGCGAGACGATGGGCGTCCGGAACAAGCTCTATACCTGTAAACCCGTTGTCTATTTTTTGCCTAAACTCTGCATCGTGCATACTGTAAAGATTGTTTCCGTCAACCATATTTCGGTAAGCAGCAATCATAAAGCCAAAGGTGCCGCAGGCAGGGTCAAAGCACTTTTCACCGAGTTCCGGTTTGATCAGTTCTGTCATCGCGTCAATCAGAACACGAGGCGTGAAATACTGACCGGCACCGGATTTCTTTTCGTCGGCGTTCTTCTGTAGCAGACCTTCGTAAAGATCTCCCAAGCCCTCGGATTTGGCGTCGTACCAATCCAGCTTATTGATTTCGGTAATAATCTTTTTCAGGTTGCGCGGTTCGTCGATGCTGGAAACCGCCTTTGTGTAAATCTGGCTGATCTTTGGCAACGATACTTTGCCAAGTTCATTTAGAATTGAATTATAGTATTTCTTTAATTCAAGACCGTCAAGAGAATTTAAATATTGCCAAGAATAGTTATGAAGAACTGTTTTTCTTCCATCTTTTTCTTCTGCAGTTAATTGCTCAACAGATTTGCCTTTACTATTTGCATACTGCTCCAGTCTTTTCTGATACGCTGTAAACACTTCGGCTTTGAGCGTGTTTTCTTCGCCCGTTTCTTCTAACATTTTCAGAAACAGGATATAGGTCAACTCCGTGACGTACTGGTGATACGTGATGCCGTCATCCCGCAGTACGTTGCATAGATTCCAAAGTTTTTGAACGATATCTTGTGTGCTCATTACGCTACTCCTTCATAAATATAAGTGTTCAGCTCGCGAATCAGTTCGGTCAGCTTACCATCGAACTTCTTATCAAATCGAGTAAATCCGCCGTCCATCTTAAAGGCAGGCGCTTCAAAGGTCTCACGGTTCAGGATGCTTTCGTGAAGCATATACGCCTTGATCTTCTCCAACAAATCCAACTGCATTTTATTGAAATGGTGAGCGGTTGTCAGCTTGGCAAAAGCGGCATTTACGCGCGCTTCGTGATTCATGATCGGCGTTTTCAGCACCGCCTGTCTGACGTAGGAAATGATATCTGCGACGATTTCCTCGTTTTTGACGGCGCTTGTTGCTTGATTGAGATTGGCTTCGGAATAATTCTCCTTATCCAGGGCAAGTTTCAGTTCACGAAGCTGCGCCCGTGTCATATCACTTGGTTTGGTGCAGGCGATTCGGATGGCCTCGATTTTATCTTTGTTCTCGTTGACATACTTGGTAAACGCTTCAAGGTAGTCTTCAGGACGATCTGTATCGCCATACCCTCGAGTGGTCTCCAAGAGAGTGTCTTCTTTGTCTGAGTGGTAAACGCTCTTCTTTTTGCCTTTCAGACCATCAACCCAGAGCAGAAAATCCTTATCTTTTTGGCAACGTTCAATGAACGCCTCTTCGGTATATCCCTTCAAATCTTTGATATACGCTTTCAGATTATCGCCGCCAAGGTGTTCGGATATTTCATTCTTTTGCTCGTCTGTCAAGCTATTATTTTTGCGCTGAAGCTTAGCAAGGATACGATCTTTGGTCGGCTGCTTACTTTCCTCGCTCGGGCGGAACAAATCTTCGAGCAGTTGTTCCATCGTCTTACTGACCGATACGGATTTCATTCCGGAAGTTTGCGGTTCTTGACCAGTGGCGACAGGATATAGATGCGTCGCCCGTCATAGCGTTCGAGAATCAGGCTCAGAATCTTGTCGATGGTGTATTTCACCATTTTCTCCCCCGTTAGGTAGGAATAGGCGTCGGCAGCACGTTCATACAGCTACCTGAGGTAGTCATATTCCTCGGTCGTGGT
>JAEEGL016208698.1_pt1 | contig 13796 bp, 10 predicted proteins | sample 9134231 | NCBI WGS metagenome assembly JAEEGL01 (sample SAMN16246548, study PRJNA631951) | gut metagenome | biome: gut microbiome; feature: rumen; material: fiber-attached | host: Bos | place: Iran: Karaj | collected 2018-10 | reverse complement strand
TTTACCTCAATTGTCACACCGGACTTTGTTTCAAGGTCGAAGGGAGAATTCTCCTTTCGTGTGGGAGGAAGACAATTCAGGAGATCGCCGACGAGGTATTCGGCGAGGACGCCGACGTCAGAATCAGATTCGGTGAGATCCCCAAACGCCCACTTGTAGAAGGAGAGGGCCTTCAGTAGTTTTCCTATAGTTGTTACACGAGTCATGTTTTAACGCTGAGTACGCAGAGAGGTTTTTGGCTGACTGCGGCAGAGGTTGTGGATTATCCTTGGACGAGTAGTGTGAGTGTGCCGATTTTGCGAGTGAACTTCGGGCGAGTCAGGGGGATGACAACTTCCTTTGTTTCGCCAGATGCCGGGAGGTCATCATAGTCAAGCACTCCTTGGATGATGATGCGAGGCGCGTCCTTTTCAGCTACCATCGTCGCGAGGGCGTCCACCGGCGCGGCGGCGATGTCACCATACGACACAAGCGCGGCATCGATCATATCCGCACCTTCCTTGATCGCCGCTTTTGCAGTGAGCTGGAGAAGACGATGAAGCTTCTGGAGGGAGATTGGCTCAGTGATGGAAACCACGAACGCAGTGTGGCCGTCTATATCCTCGCGGAAGAGAACGCGCTTTGCCCAGGGCTCGGTGGTGAAGTCGACCTTCCCCTTCTTCATCGTGATCTGCCGCGTTGCGGATTTGCGAGGGGCGCCGGCCTTGGGCCAGACCATCTCGACGGTGAGCATGTTGCGGGAACGCAACAACACCTTTTCAGGGATTCCAGAGAGGGAGAGGGATTTTAGGGTGATTTCGACTGATGTTTTCATGATTTAGTTTTATGTTTGTTGTTTCAAGTTTTTAACGCAGAGACGCAGAGTACGCAGAGGGATTCTGGAGTTGGAGAGTGGCAGGTTAGATGGCCGTGTAGATCATCTAGAGTTTTGCAAGCTTCTGAACCTCATTAATCGATAATGGTCTGTATATCTTTTATAGAATGGGCCGACACTCTTACCAGGACTGTTTCCATTTTGGAAACAGTTGCACCGCCGGCAAATACACCGCATGCAAGAATGTTCATGGTCGGTATCAAACAACATATTGAAAACCTACTTTCTGATTTGTCAATCTCTAGATGCGCCATTTACGGCTTCATCTGTCGGGACACACAAATCATCTAGACTAAATGGGATCTCCGATAGTGGTCTCTTGTTTCTATCCCTCACCTGACGATATTTTGCTCTTATATAAGAATAAAGTTTTTTAGTAAGCCATGACACATACCACAAACTTGACTTTGGATATTTTAGCATAGTTCGTAAAGCAACTACTAATGACTTCTTTAATGACGCGTCCAGACTTCTCAGTCCATCATTAAGAACAAATACAGATCGCTTATCCCTAAGGAATAATACACGCGCTTGTATAAACTTATCTTTATCGCTAGTAAGGCATCCGTAAAACTTAGCAGCTGAAGATTCTTTGAACATAATATCATCGGCTGCAAACCTTCCACTTGGCCATATTGAAAAGCTGTCATCTTCTTGCTCATTATCTCGCATGCACACACCACCAACATCCACCACAACCTTGATATTTGAGCATTGCGCTATTACCCTGTTCGCTGCTTCAACACCAGTCTCAATCGTCGGCACATCTCCAATCGGCCGACGGATATATGCAAATTCTTTTTCCTGATACGTAATCCCAGTCTTACTGCTATAATTAATATCCTCATCAACTAACGCCATTCCTGGATATCGCTCGCCAAAGCATCGCTGTATGAACTTTAGCCCTCTGATACGAACATATTTTTCTAGCAAATCCCGCCGAATATATAACAACTGGTAGTCGTCAAGATCCTCCCGATTAAATCGGCCTGGCTTACAATAAAACCGAGTTGCCACTTTACCATTTGAATCGTACCAATTCAAGTCTGCCGAACTCGGTTTAAGACCTAATGTCCTTATGACATGCAAGTCGGGAAGATATGCAAATCTAGAAACGTCCTCCCTACTCGGCTCGTTGCGTGAACCTGTGCTAACCGAACAATAAGGAATTTCAACGTCGCCTTGGACATTTGGAATAAAGGCGTACCCGTAAACATCCCCTGTGTTTGGATTCCAGGTACATTGTCGCGACCAAGGGAATTCCCAATAAACAGTCTCATTATACTCCCTTGGGTTGTAATCTGTATTTTCTGCCCCTTTTGCCTCTATCCTTTGAATGCCATCCAAGGTAGTAAGCACTCCATCTGTACGATGCGACACTCTGTATTTACCTTCGCGTTCTTGTTCCACAAACCCATGAAGAAGTATCCACTCATGGCCATCTCCAAAAATATCACCAGACAAGATGCTGTCCACATCCGGGATTCCTCCCTCGGACAACCACCTCGGCATTCCACACTCTCTACCCACTACCAATTCCGGCAAAGGCAGCGGGAATTTCTCGTTTTTTGGCCAGAAGTAAGGCGTCCAATAAGACCTCAATCCTCTCGCATAGTCTCGTATCAACCGTTTGTTCAATCTATCTTCAACAAAAACAAGAGCCCTTCGGTTAACCTTCTTTGCCCATGGTTCCATCTCTGCATATGCAATGGAGGCATATTTCTTGCCTACAGGTTCATAGCAATATCCATCTTGTACATAACCATAGTGTCTAGAATAATCCACCATACGGCGATCATCATTCTCAAAATCAGCAGATCTATAGCCTAGATCATACATCCTCTGCGCTATCTTCGCCTTAGTTCGCCTGTATTCTGCAGAACCAGTTTTATAATTGAACTCGCCAATCAGATGCGGCAATCTATAATACTTGAAATCATGGTCAAAAGCTCTTTCGACCATATCCATGACCACTTTGTCTATACCACAATAACACTTAAAAGGATTATACCATGTCTTATACGGAATTCTAAATCCGTGCAATATTTTTGATTTATGCGACCTGGCAACATATTTTGCAAGCGCAACAGTATTCACAAGCGCGTCCAGAACCCACTTGTGGCTACAGGGACATGGGGCATTTCTCTTTAACGATGTCTCAATGATACGCTCCGCATAATCGATAATCAACCTTGAGTGCTTTTCTCCCTCTATATTCAAACACATGGCAACACCATAACCCACTGCCGCCATCCGCTCAAGAATATAAGCATCATTTATCGCCAAGGAATCTATAATGGCATCAAAGACTGACTTCGGCTTGCGAATGCCTATATTATGGAGAATATGCGTCGCCCTGTCACGAACCGTTATACACGTAGAGGAAAGAAGCCACTTGCAAAGTATCAAGTTATCGTCATCCCGCTCTATGGATTCTTTCCAAAGAACACCCCATTTTTCCTGATACGCAAGAACTCGCCGTCCCCAAGTAGAATCCCTCTCTGCTGACTTCATGGGCCTCAGCAATGTATCCAATAGGCGCACCCCATAAAGCTGGTTGTCCTCATACAAATTATTTAAACACCTGTCAATTGCGCTTCCGAGCACCGCCGAATCTGTTCTGGCAGCATATATCACCTCTGCCTCTGCCCAACCCCCTGAAATGTTTTCAGACAGTTTCACGACATGCTTGGCAAATACACATCGATCCACGCGAGGGAAACGCTCCCTAATATACGCCCCGTTATTCCTTGACGCATAAAGCATCAGCAGAGAGGCAGCAATATCATCTGCAAGTTCATTCCGACTCCACTCATCTGAAATCACGTCATGAGTCAGTAGATATTCAGCGATCAAATATCCGCCTAATGCATCATATGTGCATTCCAGTAGTTGCTCACCGGCGATTACATTTTCGACGATCAATCCCTCCTCCGAAAAGACTCTGCGCCAATCTATCGAGTATGCAAGATTCGCCTTTTCTATTGCGGCTCGCAAATCCGTTTCGCGAACATATCGTCTGCCGGAATTCAAGAAGGCACTTCCAATAGCGACAATTGCCCTTTTTACATCATCTGGTGTGATATTATATTCAGCCTTTTGCAGGACAATATTTTTTGCGACCATAACAACATATGAATCAAATATATTTGCCATAAGTCGCGGCAGTTGAGCAACATGCTTTGTTACTCGGCGCTCCCTATTCTCACTCAGACAATATATCGAAAGCGATAGCGGATGACAAAGAACATCTGGTAAAGTAGTCTCATCAGTTTCGATTTTATAATACGAAAAATACCTCGGGCTCATTAACTGAGCATCCCACCGCGTCAGCTCAAGCACAGGATATCTACTTCCATCCCTTTGCTTCGGCATGCACAGTTCAATATACGCTTCACGCAGACCATCCGAAACCGCATTCTGATAAACATTATAGCGTTGTCCAGCGACCCGTCCACTTCGAAAAGTTACTATGACAAGGACATGCGGATAATCCCTGTCAACCTGCGATACCAATCTTGAAAGAATCGATTGCCATTCTGCTGGATTGCGAGACTCATTCAATCCGTCAATGACAAGTGGCATCTTACAACTATACGACTGCCCAACTGTATTGAGTATTGAAAGGACCTCATCCATTGAATTCGCACGACGGCCTCTGAACTTATATGTGTGCGCAAGAGAATCCAGGTCTCCATCCTTTAATTCCCTGGCCAAGAAAAATGCCCCCGCAGGGCGACCACCAGGGATCTCCTTGCAAATGGAAATTCCAAGACACGTTTTGCCACACCCAGCATCAGCCATTACACCAATGAGAAACGTTCCAACACAAGCAATTGCATCCTGCCGAACAGATCGACACACCTCCAAATGCCAATTCAGCATCCCCTTGTATTTTTCCCCACGCTCCTCTGCCAATCTCCGCTTACTTCCGACCCATTCCAAAGCGGCAACTATACGCGCATATCTTTCATCCTTGCCTTGGTTGTACCAGACGTGTTCTGGTACGACAGGGACATCTCTGTCCCAAGCCGTCCGCTCCAACAGTTTATGCCGTAATTGTTCTTCTACTAACGTTTTTCCTATTACATCAGGGATGTACCGATGTGAGACAGGCGCGATTGACAATTCCAGCGCATTTGCAAGTTCTTTCCTGTCTAAAACAAGATTGCCAAAATATGATTCCTTGAGAATAGCGCCATTATCTACACTGGCAAACAACGACTCTAGATGCTCTTCGATCTGCCATTCAAGCGACAGGTCAAATTCTTTCGATTTCTCACTAATCCATGTTTTATCATCGCCATGAATACTTGTAGCTTGGCAACACAGGAAGCATCTAGTCAGCCTCACCCTGCATTTCCTAAGTGATTCGATGAATTTACGTTTTGTGTCCGCAGAGATTGAACCGTCCAACTCTAGTCTGTCTGGGAATTTGCATTGCCACCCTATTTTATCGCCACGCCTTCCTAACGCATCACAGTCCTGAACCAATTCAAGCACAAACTCCACCCCTGACATGTTCTTATATTCTCTAAACACGCCGTAACCACCATAGCGACAACCTACAAGCTGCCGCCAAAGCTTCTCAAAATTTAGCCGGGCATCACCCGGTAATTTTCTAAACTGATTCCAGTCCAACATTTTAACAAACTCGTTCAGGCAATTGCCTTAAGCTCCACGTCATCTAACCCCTAGGCGTTCTACACAATCTACACGTTGCGCATTTTCCCGTTGTACCCAAAGCTGAGAATGAATATCTTGCCTCAACTTTTCATGCGCCAACTTATTAATATCGTCAGGATCCAATGACGACCCTAAAACCATCCGATTCAGTACAGATTCCTCAATGCCAGGATATCGACCTCGCAAATCCATCAAATAGGACTCGGGCAAATATAGCACCTTTCGAACAATATCCGCAACTTCCAACGCATACACCTGATTATATACTTCCTTTAGCTGGAAAAAATCAGCAGATCTCTTTGCTCGCTTTGCGAGAACAGCTCGAGGAGTTTTATCTGGGCGACCGATTACAATATCTACATCTGTATCGTTCGGGTGCAATATATCCTTATAGTCTTTGAAAACGGCATAAAACTTCGCCCCCGCGTGAAAGTCGTCCCGATACGGCTGAACCATTCCCCATGGCAGTTCGTCGCCCTTGAAATTTCTATTGCATCGCGTACACGATGGCACCAGGTTGTAAAGGGACAAACCCAAAAATGGGAATCTCGCTCGCGGCCAAAAATGATCAATCTCAGATTTTTTCCTCTTTCCCCTACACTCAATTGTAAACACTCCATCCGAATTACAATAACTACATGTAGCCACACCTAACTGCTTTAGGAAATGCCAAGCACTCCACTGTGGATTATCCTCCCAATGGAAGTACCATACATTCACATCTTTCTCTACAACAAGTTTCTTGCCTGCAGAAAATTCATCATAGTTGAATAATAAAGAGACCTTCTTCTTCCCTTTGAGCCATGACTTGTATTCTGGGCTGTCTTCGCCAAATCGCGTTATGAGATACCTATCTAAACGAGCAAACTGTTGCGCACTTCTTTCAAGCATCTCCGGCGGAAAACCAAGCACACCATATTGCGACTTAAAATGTCTATAAAAGCAGCACACATAACTAGCATATAGCAATTCAAAAGACTTGGGAGCACACGCATCTATTAAATTATGGACACAGGCCTTATATCCTTTTTTAACTTTCATATCACGCTTCACTAGTGCGTGCCCTTTTGCCAACTCTTCAAGCCCGCGCATGATTCCATCATCATACGCTTCCTGATGCTGTTCCAGCATATCTTCAGTTACTTCAAGTTTCCTCATGGGAACCTTCCTTCTCCAACGCGGCTCCGAGCAACGGTTTGATAGACTCAAAGTACTTCCGCACTTGTGGATCTCCAACCATCTCCGCCACGCGCCATTCGTCCTGCGAAATCATGAAACTCTGTTTAGCGACAAGAATTTCATGAATTTTTTTGACCAATTCATCCAACTTCCTTGTTGCAAAAGCGGCAACTGTACCTTCTTGCATGAAAAACGGATGACGGTACAAGTCAAAGATATTAGCGCCAAACGTATCCGTCATCTTTCTTAAAGTCTCATGCATATCTACCAAACCCTGCCGCTCCATCCCATCAGGATGCTTTCTCGCTTTCAATAAGAATGCAACATTGCCCTTGGGGACATCTGACAGAATCATCGGCGAGTGGGTAGCAAAGATTATATGTACATGGCGTCCACTTGCATATTTCTCGAAGAACCAAATAACATTCCTCACAAGCTGACGTTGCCATTCGGGGTGCAAAGTCGTTTCCGCCTCATCAAGAAACAACAGCAAATCACGCACATCACCCTTTTTATTCATTGACTTAAGCGTGTCATCAATCCTCGCAAACAAGGTCCAATACGCCATCTCTCCTGAGGACATATTTGCAAGCTCAACATCCATAAGCGGTTCTTGCATACCTATGGTTTTCCCGAACAACAACTCCAATCGTGACATGTGTTTCCTCAAATCTATTACATCATCATAATCTTCCTTCCCGGAAATGTCGACTTGCCCCTCCAAAATATAACCTTCTTTTGAACGCTTCAACATTGAATTGATATATAAACGTGCCATCGGCTGGAAAACATTTTTCATCACTTCAACAATATTGCCAATACACCCAATGTCAATGTTTGATACATAATGTGAAAGATTATCAAACCACTTGCCATCTGACATATGGTCAGGCAATTTCTTCGCTTCTAGGCAAATACCGATTAACACCTTTTTAAGAGTCTCAACATCCCTCTCTTCTCCACTGATTTCTGACTCGAGAACACGAGCAAACATTTCTGACACTAATTTCCACACAGGATTAGCACACAAGGTATTGCAAAGAACCTCCCGCCATTCTTTCTTTTTAGCATCAGTTTTTGACGAATCATAGTAATCCGATAATTCTAATTTTGCCAATGCCGTAGTCTTCACAAGCAATTGTGCATAAATCGGCGACGGCAATATAGGTCCATATTGATAATACTCTGACGGCTGTGGACGACCCTCCTGCGCTGTGGCATTGACATACTTATGCGCAAAGTTCAATATCCGCTTTTGCTCTTCAGAACGATACGCTAAAATTCTGTCACAATGCTCTTCATGGGTTATTCCATGTTGCACAAGGTGACCTGTTGAAATATCAAAAAGATGTAATGCCGCATAATCTAATTCATCAGCCATCATTTTCCCTGGCCAAATCTCATTTGTCGAGAAATGCGGGGAATAATAAACAATATCAAATGGCAAATTGTGCCGCAAGTCATCGGCAAACACTGGATCAGTTTCGGCATCAACCCACTCGCCAACAATCGACGAACGATCTGGAGCTGGTCTGTTCGACTCAAAATGATAATAGAGGATCAACTTCTTTGTCTGCTTATAAATGCAAATGTATTCCGGCAGGTGGTTTCCTCGCTGAAATAAATATCCCATGACTGATGCAATTGTTGTCTTTCCTGCTCCGTTATCTCCTATAATGACCGACACAGAATCAACACACGCCTCTGGCGAAGACACCGAAAAGAATGCTTCGGGCAATTCATCACCAAACTTGCATGATAACTTATTAGCTGCAGAATTATAATGAAACTTATACCCGCAATCAAAGTTTAGTTCAATTGGATTCTCCTTTTTAATGCACCGAGCTGGCCAAGTTTCGACATAAAGATATAACAGTTTCATACTTCAAACCCCTCTTTTACCATCCCCTAGTTTCCCTAAACATACGCTTCTTGATTACCCTCGCCTGATTGTGTCGACAATAATCACCCTCTATCAATGCTCAAAGCCCAAAACTTCATTCTACATGCCATAAACCTTACCTCAGGCAAGCAATCAACACAAATGCGAGCCTGCCGCACCACATGCTTGCAGAAAGCCGCCTCAGCGTAGCATTTACCATCCAATCCTTCTCAACTCTTCAAGACCAAGATATTCATAAGCATACTCTTCTCCCATAAAAGTCGCCAATCTAAAGTCCACGTGAGCTAGCGCGGGATTGCTAGCCAATTCTTCTATTCGTCGTTTGGTATCCTCTTGAAACCCTTTCGGCCCGAAATCGATTCTGCGAATGCACGTTTGTCCGAGCTGTACAAATTCCATTCCATCCCTTATTATCACAATCGATTCCGCACTTCGAGATGGAATCAGCATTCGCTGCTCATGCTCATACGACCATGCACTTGATTTGACTGTTAGTATCTCCATCAAGAACTGCCCCCAGGCGGCTACATCATTATATGAATTGAGCGTCCCTAGATCAATTTGTGGCCGCGTCTCTTGATACTGCACTTTGAGCAAGGGCGGGAGCGTTTTGGGAAAATGGTCAGTATCAAACCATATGCGAACTCCTGTGCCTCCTCCGGCATAATGTCCCCACATTAACTGATCTGCCGTTGCGTCAATCTGCGCAGCTTCCGCGAAGCAAAGCATCGTATTTAACTCTTGTTGCACTTCGCGTGACATTAGCATCTTCTGGATATAAGAAGCGTTATTCGAAACGCGCGCAATTACTTCTTCAATCGGATATAGTGCCACTTTTCCGCTCATCGGCAACTGCGCCTTCAACCACTCATATTTCATATCATTCAATAGCTCGGCTTGAACTTCAGGCTTCAATCTACCCACGCACGCCCCCATCATTTCATACGGATCATTTGCGTTGAGCGGCCGCAACAGCTTGAAGAGTCCTGTCTCGACTGCTTCAATGCCCCGATTCAACGACATATAACGAATGAGCATCATATTGATGATTAGTCAAGAGCAAAGATATTATCGCATAAGGATTTTCTCACCGGATGTTGGAGGATGAGCGACGTTTGCCGCGTTGGGAGATATGCCAGACATGTTTTCCCAAAATCTACGCGTCACGACAGTCAATGGAACTTGCACAATCAACTCACTCTTACCATCTCATCGTAGCTTAATACGCAAGGTAATCAACAGCGGGGCAGATCTCTAATCTCTCGCGAATGTTGGAGAAACAGTGGATGCAAGAGCGTAGATCTGCTAATCGCATCTCCCAATCCTGGTATACGCGTTTTATCCATAAGGCGTTCCTTTTTTACTTGTGTTTCTGTTTCTTGCACAACTCAAGCAACAGACGCTGTTGTACAGTACTTGTCGCTGAGTTCGAAACCATTATAGCAAACGAATCTTAAATCTAATCTTAAATCGTAAAAAATTTTTTTGGCAGGAAAATGGGGCATTAGACAAGCAAAAAACCGCGGCAAAACCGCGGTTTTGGAGGGGTTAGGAGTCAGGGGTCAGGAGTCAGTGCGTTGGGGCGAAGGAGTTGGAGAGTTGAGTTGGAGTTGGAGAGTGGAAGGTTGCAGGTGAAATTTTAGGTCTGGGCAGCATTCCCAGAAATCTGCATGTCAGGAATTGGAATAGGACTGCGACTTGTGCAGGGATTCCTGATATTTGCGCTGGGCGGCGGGAGAGAGGGTGGAGAAACGGGCGAGCTCGCAGCGGGCGATGAGACGGAGCACGACTTCGACGTCGATGAAGATGGCGACGATCGCGCCGACTGCGATTAATGCAATTGTCATTGTTCGCTCATCCCGGGTTTACGCCTCACGACATAAGTGTCTTTAATGCTTCACGCAAAAGCTCAACCCGTTTCTCTGGGCTACCATCACGATAACCTTTCAAGTAAACCAACCGGCCACCGTAGGTGTTGCCATCACCCCATGCTGGCGCACCGTCAGTGGTGATGACGCGCTTGCCGCGCTCGAGGGCTTCGGCGATGACAAGACCAAAGTTCTCGCTTAGCGTCGGCAGCACCAGCACATCGCACCACTCCCATACCTTTTCCTTCTCCTCGCCAAAAGCAGAAGATACAATTTTAACGCAGAGGCGCAGAGTCGCAGAGTCGTTTTGTATCTGCCTTACGGCTTCTTCAAGATACCCAAGGCCTTTCAGCGGGTGCCGCCGGCCAAGATACAGAAGTTTCAAACATTGGAAATTAGGTCTGACCTGTTTTCTAATGTTTGAAAGGTTGAAGAACCGCTTGATGTCGGTGACTTCTACTGGCGTACAGCGTTTGGCGAGATAGGCTTGAATCCATCCCTTCTCGGCTTCGCAGGTGGCGACTAGAGTCTTGCAACGACGGAGGCAGAAGCGCTCGATCGGCCCGGCAAGCCACTTCTTCCAACCATGAAACTTGAGCCGCACTGGATCATAACACGCCTCCGGCATCCAACGCACATTACGTCCCCACAGCGCCGCCCACCACAAACACGGAAGCCACCCGCAATGAATCCACACCTCGTCCGCCGCGCGCAACTTCGCGACGCTCGCCCACGTCGCGAACGACACCTCATGCCCTTCGCGCCGCTGCTCGTCCATCAGCATCCGCGCGATATTCGCCGCACCGTTCCACTGCTGCCACCCAGCGCATATATGGAGAATCTTCATTGGGCTATTTCACTCCAAAGTTTCCCGCGCATACGGGCCGTGTCCGATTGTCTCTTGCTCCAGCTGCCGTCGAGCAGACTTGCAACACGCGATAGGTTGCGCCAAAAGCCCATCGTGGACACACCGTATTTGGCGTCTATTGCCGCAAGTTCTTTCGCCTGCTCCGCGGCAAAACTGCCGCTCCCCGTCTTGGAGTCGCCGTGCATCCTGAATCCCCAGACATACTCGCCGAGGCCCACAAACCTCTCGCCCGCCTTCGCCCAGCGAGTCCAGAGGTCGATGTCCATCGCGTACTTCAAGTCCACGGCAAATCCGCCGCGCTTGTCCCAAAGCTCCCGCCTAAAGAACGCGCTCGGCCCGCCAGTCCACACGCTCAGCTTCTTCCCAAACCACGGCCGCCATTTCGCGTCAGTCCTGACGTCCTTCACAATTCCCTTCTCGTCTAGATACACCGTATCTCCCGCAAGCCAATTAATCCTGTCAATCTTGTTAACCCTGTCTAAAGCTCTCTTCAGCGACCCTGGCAACAGCACATCATCCGCGTTCAACCAGAAAAGCCACTCACCCCTCGCCTTAGCAAACCCCTTATTCAACGCATCACTTTGCCCAGAATCCGTTTCAACGTCACCATCTTGAACAATGACTTCAAGGTCATCGCCCATGCCCTGCGCCTTGAGGCTTGAAAGCGCCTCCGCAAGATACGGACGCGCCCCTTTCACTGGCATAACACAACTGAATAATGGGACACTCACCTTAAAACCTTATAACCAACAATCCCAAGCCACTCACGAATAGCAACGCAGTTCATCGCGAATGCATTAACATCTGGGAGGACAGACAGGGGGAATGGGATACGAGATGCCATTATCGTATTTTCAAAGTCCGCCGCCGCACAGACAACCTCAACCTCCGGCGCATATTTCTCAAACATCAACCGCGCCCGCTTCATGTGCCACGCGCTCGTCACAAGAAGAACTTTCTTCAAGCCAAGCTTCGCAATCCCCTTCGCCTCTTCCTCTGTGTTTCTCGCGTCAACAAAGGATACTGCATCCTCATCCACCCCGAAGTCTTTTAACAGTGGCAATGTTGTATCCTTTGCGTAGTTGCCGGTAGCAATAATCCTCTCCGCCAGTTCCGCCTTGTAGAGCCGTGCCGACTGCCATACGCGATCTGCACTTCCCCACATCTCCGCATAATCGCTTAAGTTCGTGTCAATTCCCATTGAACCCCCGAGCAGAACAACCGCATCTGCCGTTGGGTAGCTCTCGACCAATGGAATGCGCCCATCAACCAGAAACTCACGTTCTAGAGACGCCCCGACAACACCTATCATGATAGGCGTCATCCACAGCCACAACCAACCGATGGTAAATCCCCAGATCCATTTTGCGACTCGCAGACGCTTACGCCAGGCAAGAAGCATAGCGACTGCTCCACCTACAATCGCGACTCCAATTGGGCTTATCACAAACCCCACAACTTTATTGATGTAGTACATACTCAAATATGCTCTTCAAATCCCCGGAAGTGAACATTCAGCTCGTGCAAAGGCGCAAGCAATTTCCCCATCGACGTACCCTTCGTCATCTTCGCAAAGGCATTGACGTCCTTCGGAAAGCACTTGCCGCCATAACCACACTTTCCATCCGGGCCGGGGACGTAGGTATGCGTGTCGTTAATATAGCCCGAAAGGAGGCATCCCGTGTGAACCTTCGCCCAATCTCCACCCATTTTCTCGACGTACTCCTTCGCTGCGTTGAAGTAGGTGACCTTGTACGCTCCGAAAACGTTGTGGATGTACTTCGTCAACTCCGCCTCCAACGGACTCATTACGGTGAACTTCTTTCCAGGGAACACCTTGATAAGCAAATCAACCGCGCCAGTAAACACCATCGTCTGCTTCTTGAAGTCCTCAATATGCGTACGCTCGGTAAGGAACTCCGGCATATAGCAGACCTGATGACCCGTCTCCTTCGAGAGCATTTCGCTCGTTCCAGGAAGAATCGTCGTCCTGACGAACACCGGCACATTGGGCAGACCCTTGATGAGCTGCTTCATCAACGTCAGGTCCTGCGTTCCGTCATCCTCGGTCGGAACATGAATCTGAAGAAAGGCAATGTCGATCTGCGAAAGGTCGTCGTTCATCCCCTTCGGCGGATCGCTCACAAGCACCTGGACATCCCTGTTGTTTTCCTCGAGCCACGTTTTAAGGGCTCCGCCAACGAAGCCGCAACCGACTATTCCAACTTTGATCATTTCTATTTCTCCTTAAATTCCCTTTACTATGCATTCTGCAATACGCTCGGCCGTGTGACCGTCCCAAAGTTCGGGCCGCATCGGACGCCTCGCCGCATCTATCTGAGATTTGTACGCTTCGCGAATCTTCTCGACTGCATTGCCGACGAGGATGGAAGCTCCCCCATTCTCCATCAGCGTTAT
>JAEEGL016068340.1_pt1 | contig 13796 bp, 14 predicted proteins | sample 9134231 | NCBI WGS metagenome assembly JAEEGL01 (sample SAMN16246548, study PRJNA631951) | gut metagenome | biome: gut microbiome; feature: rumen; material: fiber-attached | host: Bos | place: Iran: Karaj | collected 2018-10 | reverse complement strand
GATCGTAATCAGAAGGGAAAGGACTAAACCAATCTCGACAAACAAGAGCTTCTTGTTGTTCAGATCAGCCTTGGGTGATTTCTTGACTTCCATATTCGTGTTTTCGTTAAATATTCAGTTTGGGTCTCAAAGATAGAAATATTTATTCTCAATTCCAATTATTTCATTTTATAGATGTAAATTTGCAAAAATTTTGCCGATGATACGATACTTTCAGGAAGACATTCGCTTCGAGCTGAAGCAGAAACTGTTGAACAACCGCTGGCTTAAAATGGTGGCCGGCAGCGAAATGCGCCGTCTGGGTGCCATCAACATCATTTTCTGCTCGGACAACTACATCCTGGATGTCAACATGAAGTACCTCCAGCACGACTATTTCACGGACATCATCACCTTCGATTACTGCGAAAAGGACGTCCTTTCCGGCGACCTCTTCATCAGCATCGACTCCGTGCGCGAGAATGCTCAGTTCTACGGAACCGAGTTCGCGGACGAGCTGAACCGCGTGATGGTGCACGGCCTGTTGCACCTGATCGGCTATGACGACCATAGCGAAGCGGATATCGCTGTGATGCGGCAGAAAGAGAATTACTATCTTGAGATGCGGGCGTCTTTGTGATGGAGCGGGTGTATGATATAATAGTAGTGGGCGGGGGACACGCCGGGTGCGAAGCCGCGATGGCGGCTGCGACGCTTGGCTCGTCGGTGCTGCTCGTCACCATGGATATGCTCGGCTTTGCCAAGATGTCCTGCAACCCGGCGGTGGGTGGAATTGCCAAAGGACAGATCGTTCGGGAGATCGATGCGCTCGGCGGATGGTCGGGCCTCGTGACCGACCGTTCGACGCTCCAATTCCGCATGCTCAACCGCTCGAAGGGCCCGGCGATGTGGAGTCCGCGCGCTCAGTGCGATAAAATCCAGTTTTCCTTAAACTGGCGCAAAATCCTCGAAAGTGCCTGTAAATTAGATATTTACGCGGATTCTGTGACGGAATTTCTCTTTGAGAATTCAAAAATCTGCGGAGTCAAGACAAATACCGGGGCAATTTTTAAGTCTCAGGCGGTTGTTTTGACCGCCGGAACCTTCCTTTCCGGCAAACTCTTCATTGGTCGCCACCAGATGGAAGGCGGCCGCATCGGTGAGCCGGCATCTTACGGTCTGACGGAACAACTGGTCGACCGGGGACTCTCGACCGACCGGATGAAAACGGGAACCCCGCCGCGGATCGACATTTCCTCCATCGACACCTCCCGGCTTCCGCTCCAGCTCGGCGATCCGGACCCGGCTCGTTTTTCTTTCCTGCCGGAGCCGTCGGCCGTTCAGGGGCCCGGGGCAGAGCAGATGCCTTGTTACATTTTGCACACGAACGAACGGGTGCACGAGATCCTGCGGAGCGGCTTCGGCGAGTCGCCGCTCTTTACCGGCTTGATTCATGGTCGCGGCCCGCGCTACTGTCCCAGCATTGAGGATAAGCTTCGTGTCTTCCCGGACAACCCGGCCCACCAGCTCTTCCTGGAGCCCGAGGGGAGAAGCACGAACGAATACTATCTGCAGGGCTTCTCTTCTTCGCTGCCGCTGCAGGTCCAGCAGGACGCGCTGCACGCTATCGAAGGATTGGAAAATGTCAAGATCTTCCGGCCGGCCTACGCTGTAGAATACGATTTCTTCGATCCGACCGGCCTGCGCCCGAGCCTCGAGTCCCGTTTTGTCGAGAATCTCTTCCTGGCGGGCCAGGTAAATGGTACAACGGGTTACGAAGAGGCTGCAGCACAAGGCCTTATGGCTGGAATCAATGCGCATCGAAAGCTTCGCGAACAGGACGCGCTCGTCCTGCGGCGCGATCAGTCTTACATTGGCGTTCTGATCGACGATCTCGTCACAAAAGGCGTGGATGAGCCCTATCGAATGTTTACTTCTCGTGCGGAATATCGTATTCTTTTGCGTCAGGATAATGCCGATCAGCGCTTGACGCCGGTCGGACACGAAATCGGTCTGGCGGATGAACGTCGCTACGCCGCCACGATGCGGAAATACGAACAAGTGAAAGAGCTGCAAGCGTATTGCGAACGAAAGAATTTGACGGCCCGGGAGGCGAACCCATATCTTGAATCTGTGGGCTCCAGTCCCATTACTGAGTCTAAGAGAATCGCGGATTTGGCCACGCGCCCAGAGGTTTCCCTTGAGGAACTATTGAGAATTGTTCCACGTGGAACTTATGAACAGGAGGCTGTTGAAAGCGTGGAAATCTCGCTCCGATATCGGGGATATATCGACCGCGAAATGCAGATGGCCGAGAAAATCCAGCGGCTCGAAGATCTCCGGATTCCTGAGAATTTCGATTTCGACCGCGTGGCGGGTCTGACGATCGAGTGCCGGCAGAAGTTTAAAAAATATCATCCGCGGACGATTGCCCAGGCTGCTCGCATTTCCGGGGTCTCGCCAGCGGACATATCCGTTTTGCTGGTTTATTTCGGCCGCTGATGTTTAGAGCCGCTGCAGGGCGGCTTTGATGATTTCTTCCACTGAAGCGGACGGGTTCTCCTTGAGGATCGCCTGGATGGCCTTGTTGATGTTCGGTTTGGCAAAACCTAACATCTGGAGGGCCGTGGTGGCTTCTTCCGCTGCGGCTCCGGCATCCGTCCGGAAGAGCACATCGCTGCTTGCGCCTTCGCCCTTGACGATCTTGTCCTTGAGCTCCAAAACCATGCGCTGGGCTGTCTTGAGGCCAATTCCCTTGACGCCTTTGAGGCGGTTGACGTCCTCGCTGAGGATCGCGCTCCGCAGTTCCTCTGCCGTCAGGGAGGAGAGGATCATGCGTGCGGACGCGGCGCCCATGCCCGAGACGCTTGTGATCTGCCGGAAGAGCTCCCGCTCATCCTGGCTCGCAAAGCCGTAATCGACTTCCGATCCGTCGCGCGGGTTGACCTGGCGCTGGATATAGACGGTTGCTTGGTCCTTGCCGCGCAGGACATCATAGGTTTGCAGGGAAATCTCCACGGCGTAGCCGATTCCCTGGTTGTCGATCACCGCCATCGTGGGGGTCAGTGTCGCAAGCTTTCCGGAGATGTAATCTATCATATCACAAAAATAATATTTAAATTTGCATTTCCTTATGACTCAGATAGAAAAAATACGGCAGGAGTTCCCGGAACTGGGGGAGCAGGTGTATGGCAAAGCGCTTGTCTATCTGGACAATGCCGCTACGTCGCAACGCCCGCTGTCCGTGATTCGCAAGTGGACCGAAATGTCGGAGAAATACAACGCAAACCTGCACCGGGCGGTGCATCGGATCGCGGATCTGGCCACTTCGGAGTACGAAGCGACCCGGGATGCCGTCCAGAAGTACTTGAATGCAGAATTCCGGGAGGAAATTATCTTCACCTCCGGCGCTACGGCGTCGTTGAACCTGGTCGCATTCAGTTTTGGCGAAGCCTTTGTCCACGCGGGTGACGAGATTCTTGTCGGCGAGGCGGAGCACCACTCCAACATCGTGCCCTGGCAGCTGCTTTGCCAGCGCAAGGGCGCTGTGCTGAAAGTGCTTCCCGTGGACGATTCCGGTCGCCTTCGGGTGGACCTGCTGCCGGGCCTGCTGACGCCGCGTACGAAGTTGGTTTGTGCGGCTCACATTTCCAATGTCCTCGGGCTCGTTAATCCCGTTAAGGAGATTGTAAATATTTGTCATTCAAAGAATTGTCCGGTTCTTGTCGATGGCGCGCAGGGGATTGTTCACGAGCGCGTGGATGTCCGCGAGTTGGGCTGTGACTTTTACGCTTTCTCCGGCCATAAGGTCTATGCCGCGCCCGGAACGGGTGTGCTGTATGGCCGCCGTGCGCTGCTGGAGCAGATGCCGCCGTACATGGGTGGCGGTGAGATGATCGGGACGGTCCGCTGGTCCGGTTCGACCTGGGCCCCGCTCCCGCAGAAATTCGAGGCCGGCACGCAGAACATCGCCGGCACGCCGACGCTCCGGCCGGCGCTTGAAATGGCAGAAGCGTTTCGCTGCGAGGCCGCAGAGGCCGAGACGGACGCAATCAAAAAGTTGATTTTAAATAAATTACAAAGCGACCCCCGAATCCGTCTCTACGGCGTCCCGAAGACGCCCGAGGAGAAGATACCCCTGTTTTCGTTCTCCGTGGAACATATCCACCACGAGGACCTGGCGCTGATTCTGGACAAGATGGGGATCGCGGTTCGCTCCGGGCAGATGTGCGCGGAGCCGCTGATGGACCGCTTCGGCGTCACGGGTATGCTGCGGGTGTCGTTCGCCCCGTATAACACCGTGCAGGAGGCGGAATATTTTATCGCATCGCTCGATCGGGCGATCAAAATGCTGGAAGGATGAAATCATTGCAAGAAGCTCAGGCTGAAGTCGTTGCGGACTTTTCGATGTACGACGAGTGGCTGGACAAGTATGAATATCTGATTGATCTGGGGCACAACCTGGAAGCGTTCCCCGAGGAACTCAAGACCGAAGATCGCTTGATCAAGGGTTGTCAGTCGCGCGTGTGGCTGGATGCCACCGTGGAAGGGGACCGGCTCTTCTTCCGTGCCGACAGCGATGCCATCATCACCAAGGGCATCATTTCCCTGCTGATCGGCGTCTATTCCGGCCGTACGGCCCGCGAAATCGCGGAGGACGATTTCTCCTTCGTGGACAAGCTCGGCCTGCGCGAGAACCTCTCGCCGACGCGCGCCAACGGCCTCGCCTCGATGATCGAAACCCTTCGCCGTACGGCGCAAAATCACCTTTGAGATGGCACAGGATGAAGTTTTGACCCCGCAGGACGTCAAGGAGCTGGCGCCGCTCTACGAAGATGTCGTACTCTCGCTCAAGCAGGTGTACGACCCGGAAATCCCGGTCAATATCTATGACCTGGGCTTGGTTTATGAGCTCCACATCAATAAAGAGCACGAAGTTTCCATCAAGATGACCTTCACCGCGCCGAACTGCCCGATGGCGGACGAGGTGCTCTCGGAGGTGAAACAGATGGTGGAGGACACCCCGGGCATCAAAAGTTGCTCGATCGAGTTGGTTTTCGATCCGGTCTGGGACCAGAGCATGCTCTCGGACGAGGCCCGTGTGGCGCTGGGCTGGGATCCGGAATTCTAATGAAAGCCGTTCCCGTATATTTTTCCCTGGGTACCAATCAGGGCGACCGTGCGGCGCAGATAGACGAAGCGCTGCGGCGCCTGGACACGGCGATCGGACATCCCTACGAGGCGCTTTCTTCCATCATCGAAACCCCGTCCTGGGGCTTTGAGGGGCCGGATTTCCTGAATTGCGTGGTCTGCTACCGCACGGCGAAGCGCCCGCATACCCTGCTGGATATCTGCAAGCGCATCGAGCGCGCCATGGGGCGTACCGGCGGCCCGGAATATGACGCCGACGGCCGCCGGATTTATCATGACCGCCCCATCGACATCGACATTCTACTCTACGGCGACGAGCGAGTGGACGACCCCGATTTGAAGATCCCGCACCCGCTGATGGAGCAGCGGGACTTCGTTATGCGCCCTTTGCGGGAGATTTTACCGCAGAAATGACTATATTTGCATGATTTAAGGATAAGTTAGTAAAAAAGATATGACACAAGACGAACTGTTCAAGGTACTCGTAGCGCACTGCAAGGAGTACGGTTTCATTTTCCCGTCCAGCGAGATTTATGACGGCCTGGCCGCTGTGTACGATTACGGCCAGATGGGCGTTGAGCTGAAAAACAACATCAAGCAATACTGGTGGAACGCGATGACCCGCCTGAACGAGAACATCGTGGGCATCGATTCCTGCATCTTCATGCACCCCCGCATCTGGGAGGCCTCCGGCCACGTGAGCGCGTTCAACGACCCGCTCATCGACAACAAGGACTCCAAGAAGCGCTACCGCGCCGATGTGCTGATCGAGGATTTCCTCGGTAAGATCGAGGAGAAGATTGGCAAGGAGGTCGAGAAGGGCCGCAAGAAGTTCGGCGAGAACTTCGACGAGGCGCAGTTCCGCGCCACGAATCCCAATGTGCTGCGCGAGCAGGCCAAGTGGGACGAGGTGCACAACCGCTACGTGGCCGCCGAGCAGGCTTCCGACTTCGCGGAATACCGCCAGATCATCATCGACAACGGAATCGTGTGCCCGATCAGCGGCACCTGCAACTGGACCGAGGTCCGTCAGTTCAACCTGATGTTCAGCACCTCCATGGGCAGCACCGCCGACGGCGCCAACACCATTTATCTGCGTCCGGAGACGGCCCAGGGCATCTTCGTGAACTACCTGAACGTCCAGAAGACCGGCCGTATGAAGATTCCTTTCGGCATCGCCCAGATCGGCAAGGCCTTCCGCAACGAGATCGTCGCCCGCCAGTTCATCTTCCGCATGCGCGAATTCGAGCAGATGGAGATGCAGTTCTTCATCAAGCCGGGCACCGAGCTTGACTGGTTCAAGAAGTGGAAGGAGAACCGCATGAAATGGCATGTCAACATCGGCATGGGCGCCGAGAACTACCGCTTCCACGACCACGAGAAGCTGGCTCACTACGCCAACGCCGCCACCGATATCGAGTTCAACTTCCCCTTCGGCTTCAAGGAGCTGGAAGGTATCCACAGCCGCACGAACTTCGACCTGGGCAACCACCAGAAGTTCTCCGGCAAGAAGATCGAGTACTTCGATCCCGAGGAGAACGCCTCCTACACCCCGTATGTGGTCGAGACGTCCATCGGCGTCGACCGTATGGTGCTCGCGGTCCTGTCGCACTCCTTCCACGAGGAGCAGCTGGAGAACGGCGAGACTCGCGTCGTGCTGAGCATCCCCGCTCCGCTCGCCCCGGTCAAGGCCGCGGTGCTGCCGCTCGTCAAGAAGGACGGCCTGCCCGAGCTCGCCCAGGAGGTGATGGACCTGCTGAAGTACGATTTCAACTGCCAGTACGAGGAGAAAGACAGCATCGGCAAGCGCTATCGCCGCCAGGATGCCATCGGTACTCCGTTCTGCATCACCGTCGATCACGACTCCCTGAACGACCGCTGCGTCACCGTGCGCGACCGCGACACGATGACCCAGCAGCGCGTCCCCATCGCCGAGCTTCGCGCGATGATTGACGCCAAGGTCAACCTGAATAACCTTCTCCGCAACCTGTAATGGCGCAGAGCTTCAGTGAGTTAGGCCGTATCGAAGCGATTCGGCAGCTCTTCGAAGGGACGGGTTATACTCCCTTCGGAGAGCCGCTGTGGCTTGAGGCGAAGCCGCAGGAATGCATCACCTCGGCCTCCGGCCTGCTGCTGGAGGGGATCGATTTCGACCTGGTCTATTTCCCGCTCAAACACCTCGGCCGTAAGGCCGTGCTGAAGGTCACAGGCGAGCTGTACGCCGTCATGGCGCGTCCCGAGTCGCTCTCGGTGCAGCTCGGTGTGTCCGCGAAGCTCGATTTCCCGCAGGTGCAGGAGCTCTGGAGCGGACTGGTCGCCGGCGCCAAAGAGCATGGCTACAAGCAGCTCTCGCTCGACCTGCAGCCCTCGCGCAATGGCCTGACGGTCGCGCTCTCGGCCACCGGCCGGCACAGCGCCGCCGTCTCGGCCGCCCGCCCGAAGGCCCAGTCGCGCGACCTGATCTGCGTGTCGGGTGCCCTCGGTGCCGCTTTCCTGGGCCTGCAGGTCCTGGAGCGCGAGCGGATCAAGTTCGACAAGGGTTCGACCGACCAGGCTGCGCTTGAGCAGTACAAGATGCTTGTCGGATCCTATTTGAGACCCGAATTAAGCCCGAATTTGCCCGCGCAGCTCGAAGACGGCAAGTTCTCCCCGGCGTACGGTTATTTCGTTACCAGGGGCCTCGCAGACGCCCTGTTGCGCCTTTGTCGCGACAGCGGGCTGGGCGCCAAGGTCTATGCCGACAAGATTCCCTTCGAGGGCGGCAGCTTCGACCTGGGCCGCGAGCTGAACCTGGATCCGGTGTCCGCAGCGATGAACGGCGGCGAGGACTATCATTTATTGTACGTGATTCCGCTCGCGCAGTTCGAGCGTTTCCGGACGGAATTCCAGACCTTCGACATCATCGGCCACCTGGCACAGCCCGAGGTGGGGGCCGTGCTGGTGTCGCCCGACGGACTGGAGCATCCCGTTTCCGCGCAAGGATGGACCACCCCGAACGAATAACACATGAAAAAGATTACGACGAGCGCCGGGGTGGCCACGGTCGGCAACATCTTGACCACTGCCAAGAGCGTGGACGCCGGCTTCAAATTAACCCGATAACCGGGAGGCGGTCCCCCCGGACCCCCTGCGTCGCAAAGCTCCGACCCATTCCATACGTCATTCGCCGGCTCCGACCGGCGAATCTCGTTTCCCAGGGGCATCTGACCCCTGATTTGCCCCTGGCGACAGCAAATTCGGGTTGCCGAGGGCAAATCATAGCGTTTTTGCCCCTGGGTGGTTGCTGCCGGGCACAAAATTGGCCTCTGGTGTGCCCGGCACGCCCATCCGCGCGGCTAGATTTCGTCGGAGAATTCGGCAGCGGACTGCCGCTCAAAGTGTTTGGGGCTGGGCTGGGCGGCGGAGATGCCGACGGGGAAGAGGCAGACGACCTCATAGCCTTCGGTCTCCGGGAAGTCTGCCTTGATCCGTGCAGGATCAAAGGATCCCACCCAGACGTTGCCCAGGCCGAGCGCCGAGGCCGCCAGCATGATGTGCGTGCCGACGATGGCCGCGTCCACTTCCGCACCGTTCTTGCCATCGTATTTGCGCACCCAGGCTTTGTCGGGCTTGGCGCCGACCATGAACACGACCGGGGCGTCGTAGATGTAGGCGGTGGCATTTTTCAGCTTCGCGAGGCCCTCCTCGCTCTTGACCACCCAGACGTGGACGGGCTGCTTGTTGGCGGCCGTCGGTGCCAGGCGGGCGGCGTCGAGGATCTGGTCAATCTGCTCCTGCGTCAGGGGCGTACTTTTGAATGCGCGGCAGGAATAACGCTCCCGCGCCAGCGTCATAAAATCTCTTTCCATGGTTAACAGTTTTTTTCTTGGCGAATGGTTTTTCGGAACCTGTCCCGGTAGCTATCGCCGACGGGGACGTGCGTACCGTCGTCGAGGGTGATTCCGTCGGCGCCGGTGGCGCGGATGCGCGCGAGGTTGACAATGTAGGAGCGGTGCACGCGCAGGAAATGCCCGGCGGGCAGCATTTCTTCCAGATTCTTAAGGCGCTCCAGCACGACGAGCGGCTCCTCGGCGCCGTCCCGCCAGATTTTGACGTATTCGCTCATGCCTTCCACGAAACGAATCTGCGCCGTTTCCACGCGGACATCCTGGCCTTCGGAGCGGAAGGTCATCACGCCGGAGGCCGCCGGCGCGGGCTGTTCGTCCCGCTGCTGCAGCTCGGCTTCCAGCTCGCGGATGCGCGTTGCTGAGCGGCGGGCCTGGATCCAATAGATCAGGCCGACGTTCGCCGCCAGGAGCAGCACGCCAAGCAGCATCTCATGCCATTCCGGCGGAATCGGCCCTTTCCCTTCGGGTCCTCCCGGCCCCCACGGCCCACCCGGAGGCGGCGGGAAATCTCCTTCCGGCGGCATGGGCGGCGGCATCCCCGGACCCGGACCGCCGTGCGCGAGCAGCACGTACGCAACGAAACCGCCCAGCAGGGCCAGCGTCACGGCCGCGTATGCCCACGGCTTCTTTTTCCGCACCAGGAAGGGCACGGCGAGGAAGTTGTGCAGCAGCAAAAGGGCCAGGAAAGCGAGGATCATATGCGCAAAAATAAACAAATTCCGCTCCTCTTCCACCGATTCGCTGAAGAATTCGGCCCGTTCGCTGAATCGCCCGGAAACTGGCAAATGATTTGCGTTTAGGTGAGCTGTGACTAAAACCGAATTGTTATGAAAAAGTTATTTTCCTTTTTATTTCTCCCGCTGCTCATCCTGAGCGCATGCGAGAAAGATCCATACACGGACCCCCATGGCAATGGGAATAATGGTTCCTACACCGACGACCCGGTTGATCCTGTCGTTCCGAACACCACGATCGAGGACAATTTCGTCCTCGAGGACGAAGACGACGCCATCGCTAACACAACCTTCGACCGCACCATCTCCATTGTATTTGCGGCCACGGGCGCGACGGTGAGCGGCGACGAGAACGGCATCGTGACGGTCGCCGGCAACGACGTGACCGTAAACAACACCACCAAGGAAGCCATCCGCTACGAGCTTTCCGGCACGGCCGCAGACGGTTTCTTCAAGATCTACGGCGAGAAGAAGCAGGCCATCGTCCTGAACGGTCTGGACCTGACGAATCCCAACGGCGCCGCGATCAACAACCAGAACAAGAAGCGCACGTTCGTGGTCGTGAACGGCACGAACCAGCTCGCCGACGGCAAGAAGTACACTGACACGCCTGAAGATGAGGACGAGAAAGGCGCCTTCTTTAGCGAAGCGCAGCTCATTTTCAGCGGCTCCGGATCGCTCAGTGTGACGTCCACCGGCGGCAAGGCGGGTATCTCCTCCGATGATTACGTGTGCGTGCTGGATGCTCCGACCATCACCATCAGCGCGACCAAGGGCCACGGCGTCCGCGGTAAGGACGCGGTCGTGATCGGCGGCGGCAAGTTGGACGTGACCGTGAGCAAGGAGGGCAAGAAGGCCATCACCTCCGACGGCACGGTCCGTCTCGACGGCGGCGAGGTGAAACTGACCGTCTCCGGCGGTGTGGATGACTCCGACCTCACAGACCTGTCCTCCTCGTCCGGCATCAAGGCCGACGTAGCCTTCGTGATGAACGGCGGTACGCTCGCGATCACCAACAGCGGCCAGGGCGGCAAAGGGATCAGCGGCGACGCCGGCGGCCTGATCGCCGGCGGCACCATCGACATCTACGTGACGGGCTCAAACTATGAAATAACGGGCGCGGACACCGTCGGGCTGGAGGACACATCCAGCTCCGCCAAGGGCATCAAATTCGACGGGAAACTCGTCATTACGGGCGGCAGCGTGACCGTTTCGGCCAAGAACCACGAAGCCATTGAGGCCAAGGGCGAGTTGATTATCACCGGCGGCGACGTCTATGCGACGTCCTCCGACGACGCCATCAATTCCGGCAGCCACATGATCCTCGGCGGCGGGCGCGTCTGCGCCATCTCCACCGGCAACGACGGCCTCGACGCCAACGGCAACTGCTACATCCAGGGCGCCCTCGTCTATGCCGTCGGCAGCGGCACGCCGGAGGTTGCCGTGGACGCCAACACCGAGGACGGCTACAAACTCTATGTCATCAGCGGCACGCTGGTGGCCATCGGCGGCCTCGAGGGCGGCGCCAACCTCACCCAGGCGTGCTATTCCGCGAATTGGAGCGCTAATACCTGGTACGGCCTCTATCAGGACGGCGCGCTCGCGCTGGCCTTCCAGACGCCTTCCCGGGGCGGTAACACCCTGGTGGTATCGACGGGCGGCGCCACGACGCTGAAATCGGGCGTCACCGCCTCCGGCACCAAGATCTTCGGGGGAATGGGCGCCACCGCCGCCTCCGGCGGCAGCTCTGTGACGCTCTCCTCCTACACCGCCGCAGGCGGTATGGGTGGTCCCGGCGGCCCGGGTGTCGGCCCCGGCTTCTGGAGATAAGAAAACGGCCTCGCAGGGAACTGCGGGGCCGTTTTGCTTTATTCCGACCCTTTCTTCTTTCGGACCGGATAACCATCCACCAGCGAGCTGGTTTTGACAGGAACTTCCCGCAACTCCGGCCCGGGATCATTCAGGTAAACCGGGGTTCTGGCAGGGATCCGATACTGCCCGGCGGAAGCAAGCAAAGCACGACCAATCAAATCGAGGCTTAGCGCTTTCTCCAGCTTGGAAATAGTTTCCAGCGTCATGTTCAGCGTTCCCTTTAGGATTAGTGAGACATACTGCTGAGAGCAACCCATTATCTCTGCGAGTTGCTTCTGCGTGATTCCTTTCTGGGCCATGGCTCTGCGAGCCTTGATGGCTATTTGGAAGGAATATTGCTTCCAGTCCCATTCCTCCAGCTCCGTTTGCGCCTGCTTCTTCCAGGCCCCCGGCTCTCCATAAGCGTGAGCTTTCAGATAATCTATGGTCTTTTGCATAGCTATGATTTCAAATCTCATACGCAAATCGTTTCTGCCACAAAGATAGAAACATTTTATAGCTTGTACAAGTTTTAATATGTTTTTGTTCGGCGGCTACGTGTTGACCCAGCCCGCGCCGACGGCAACAGGCGTGATGAGCTACCGGGACAAATTCCGTAAAACCATCTCCCCGGACACAATGAAATAACTGTCCGGTGCGGTGTAAGCTACTTGTGTGCGACGGTGTAGGTAACGCCCAGGTGCTGCAGGGCGGAGAGGAAGGGCTCGCAGACGGTGACGGTGAACTTCTTGGAGAAGAACTCGAGGTTGTAGCCCGTGGCCTTGTCGTGCAGGTAGATGGAGAGGGGGATCTTGCCCTTGTGGGCCTTGAGGACCTTCACGAGCGCGGAGCGGAATTCCGGCGTGAGCCGCTCGGACTCGAGCAGGATGTTGAAACCGGTGATGAGCGTCTCGCTGAGGTTGCCAAGAAGCGTGATCTTCTTGATTTTGAATCCGTAGGGCGCTTTCTTGCCCTGGGCGCGCTCTTCGGGCTTGATGAAGTATCGGGCGGAGATATCGCCCTCGATGAAGACCTGCGCGTGCAGCTGCATATAGGGCAGCAGGGCCTCGTAGTCCTTGCCGAAGAGGGCGAACTCGTAGGATCCTTCGAAGTCTTCCACCACGACGCGCGCGCCCGGCGAGCCGCTGCGGGTGGTGAGCGTCTTGACATCGGTCACAATGCCCGCGACGGCGGCTTTGCCGTTCTTGTCGGCGAGCTCGCACTCGTCGATGCGGTCCTGCAGCTCGGACAGCTTGCAGTCCGTAAAGGTCTCGATCTCAAAGCGATAACGCTCCAGCGGGTGTGAGGAAAGATACATCCCCACGAACTCCTTCTCCCGCTGCAGCATCGCGAGGATGTCCTCGTCGCCGGAGAAGGTCGGCACCTCCGGCCGCACGGGCTTGAGTTCCTCCACTTCGCCGAAGAGCGAATTGGAGGCGTCGAGCTGGTCATTGCGGTAGAGGCCTGCGTATTTGACGATTTCGTCGATGCAGAGCTCTCCGTTCTTGCAGGGCAGGAAGAATTGCGAACGCTTGTAACCGAAGGAGTCCAGCGCGCCGGCATAGACCAGGGTCTCGAAGGCGCGGCGGTTCAGCATCTCGGCCATCCGCTCCACGAAATCGAAGAGGTCCGTGAAGGCCCCGTGTTCGGTGCGCTCGCGAATGATGGCCTCCACGACGTTCTCGCCGAAACCCTTGAGGCCGCCGAGACCGTAGCGGATGTCGCCGCTTTTGTTGACGGAGAACGTGGCCTCGGACTCGTTCACATCCGGGCTGAGGACCTTGATGCCGGCCTTGCGGCAGTCCGCCATGATCTCCTTCATCTCGTCCATGTTCGAGATGTTCTGCGTGAGGTTGGAGGCCTGGAATTCAGACGGATAATGCGCCTTGATCCAGGCGGTCTGGTAGCTCACCCAGGCGTAGCAGGTGGCGTGCGACTTGTTGAAGGCGTATTTCGCGAACGCCTCCCAGTCCGACCAGATCTTTTGCAGGATGGGCTCCGGATGGCCGTTGGCGATGGCTCCCTTCATGAAGGTCTCCTTGAGCGAATCCAGCACGGCCTTCTGCTTCTTACCCATGGCCTTGCGGAGCTTGTCCGCCTTGCCCTTGGAGAAGCCTGCAAGCTTCTGCGACAGGCGCATGACCTGCTCCTGGTACACCGTGACGCCGTAGGTCTCCTTCAGCAGCTCCTCCAT
>JAEEGL012867987.1_pt1 | contig 13796 bp, 12 predicted proteins | sample 9134231 | NCBI WGS metagenome assembly JAEEGL01 (sample SAMN16246548, study PRJNA631951) | gut metagenome | biome: gut microbiome; feature: rumen; material: fiber-attached | host: Bos | place: Iran: Karaj | collected 2018-10 | reverse complement strand
AAGGACCTACCGCAGAATCCGTATAAATACACCGTACATTCCATTCTGGAGTCGCGCAAAGGCGGTTACGTGTTCCCTTACGGCGCGACGGCACTGATCCTGACGCCGAACCGGATCGCATACGGCAACGCGATCGCCGACTGCGTATCCGCCGTGGAGAATATGATGATCGCCGCCAACGCGCTGGATCTCGGAAGCTGTTATATCAATCAGCTCAAATGGCTGAACGAAAACGAAGAGATCAACGCCTTTCTGGAAACCCTGGGTCTTATGAAAAACGAACGGGTATGGGCGGCGTTGGCTCTCGGATATGCCGCGGGAGAAAGCGGTCTGCCGCAAAGGACTCCGCTCCCGCGCACGGGTAACCCGGTGACCTATATCGATTGAAAGCGGGGATGTGAATGCTTTGGGACAAAAACGACGCGCTGATCCGCACGGCCGCCGCGGAGCGAACCGACGCGGCTCTTTACGGGGTCCTGCGTCTGTTCAGCGCATCGAAGACCGAAAGAAAGCTTCTGAAAAAAAACGCACGCGCCAAAAAAAGGGATGCAAGGCGCATCAAACGACTGACGGGTGAAAAAAGCCGCGCCGATACCATAGCGATCCTTCTGGGAATCGGAGAGTATCTTCTGTTCGGCAAGGAGGCCTTTTACCGGCAGGAAGCCGTCAAGGAAAGACGAAACGGACGACGCCTTGCTTCCCGGCTGGAAGACATCCCGAAGCTTGAAAGGATCGTGATCCACAGCGAAAAACGCGCGAGACGCGAAGAAAAATATTCCGGCCGCATCGGAAAGATCGCCGTCAAAGAGGGGAAAAAGAACGAAAAAAGCGCGGCACGGAGAACCAGACGCGCAAAGCGGCGCGTCGATCGATATTTCAGGAGGCGTAAGTGAGACAATACGACATTACGGGGATGAGCTGCGCGGCCTGCAGTGCAAGAATAGAAAAAGCCGTGGGAAAGGTGACGGGCGTGACGTCCTGCGCCGTAAGTCTTCTGACGAATTCCATGGGTGTTGAAGGCACTGCAGACGACGGCGCGATCATCGCGGCTGTGGAAGCGGCCGGATACGGCGCTTCACCAAAGGGCGGAAGGTCAACGGAAACGGGACGTGCGATCCCGGGTGAGGAAGCGCTTCGCGACAGGGAGACGCCTGCGATTCTCAGAAGACTGGTCGCATCGATAGGATTCCTTCTTGTGCTGATGTATCTTTCCATGGGTCATATGATGTGGGGATGGCCGCTTCCCGCCTGGCTTTCCGAAAACCACGTCGCTCTGGGACTTGCGGAACTGCTTCTCGCCGGGATCGTTCTCGTGATCAATCAAAAGTTCTTTGTCAGCGGCTTCAAGAGCCTTCTTCACGGCGCGCCGAACATGGATACGCTGGTTGCGATGGGAGCGTCTGTCTCCTATATCTGGAGCGTCGTCACGCTTTTCCGGATGTGCGAAGCCGCGAAGCTGGGCGATCACGCCGCGGTCATGCGGCTTTCAAGCGATTTGTATTTCGAATCCGCGGCTATGATACTGACCCTGATCACGGTCGGAAAAATGCTGGAAGCGCGTTCCAAGGGAAAAACCACCGACGCGCTGAAAAGCCTGATGCGGCTTGCGCCGAAGAAGGCCGTCCTGATTCGGGACGGTAAAGAAGTGACGGTACCGGTTGAACAGGTGAAGACGGGGGACGTTTTCGCCGTTAAGCCGGGAGAGAGCATCCCGGTGGACGGCACGGTGCTTTCGGGATCCAGCGCCGTAAACGAAGCCGCTTTGACCGGAGAAAGCATCCCTGTGGACAAAAGTGAAGGCGATCCGGTTTCCGCCGCTACCATCAACGAGTCGGGCTTTCTCTTCTGCCGTGCGTCGCGCGTCGGAGAGGATACGACTCTTGCCCAGATCATAAAAATGGTCGGCGACGCAGCCGCGACAAAGGCTCCGATCGCCAAAATCGCCGATAAGGTCGCAGGCGTATTCGTCCCCGCGGTGCTCGGGATCGCTCTTTTGACTACGTTGATCTGGCTGATCCTCGGGGCTCCTGCGGCGGACGCGCTCGCACATGGGATCGCGGTGCTGGTCATCAGTTGTCCCTGCGCTCTCGGACTCGCCACGCCGGTGGCGATCATGGTGGGAAGCGGAGTCGGAGCCAGAAACGGGATCCTCTTCAAAACAGCGGTTTCCCTGGAGGAAACCGGAAGGATATCCATCGTCGCGCTCGATAAAACGGGGACGATCACGGAAGGCGCGCCGCACGTTACGGATATCCGCCCTGCCGGCGGCTCCGGCGAAGAAGAACTGATCCGGAGCGCCTTCGCCCTTGAACGAAAAAGCGAGCACCCGCTGGCGAAAGCCGTCGTCGCATACGCAGAGGAATTCTTAAGCACGGAAGCGGAAGAGCTTACGGATTTTGAAGCGCTGCCGGGGAACGGACTGACGGGAAGGATCGGAGAAGATTTGCTTTACGGCGGCAGTCTCCGGTATATGGAAAGCGTCGTACCTGTTGACGACGCGACGAAGCTTGCGGCCGAAGGGTTTGCCGACGAAGGCAAAACGCCTCTTTTGTTCTCCAGGAAGGGGCGCCTTCTCGGCATCATTGCGGTTGCCGACGTCATCAAGACAACGAGCGCGGAAGCCGTAAAGGAGCTCCAAAACATGGGGATCCGCGTCGTCATGCTGACCGGCGACAACGAAAAGACGGCCGGTGCGATCGGGAAGATCGCCGGAGTCGACCGCGTGATTGCCGGCGTGCTTCCGGACGGCAAGGAAAGCGTGATCCGTGCTCTCCGGGAAAAAGGCAAAGTCGCCATGGTGGGCGACGGGATCAACGACGCGCCTGCGCTGACAAGAGCCGACGTAGGGATCGCCATAGGAGCGGGAACAGACGTGGCCGTGGACGCCGCCGACGTAGTTCTGATGAAAAGCGATCTTTTGGACGTGCCCGCGGCGATCCGGCTCTGCCGGGGAACCGTTCGCAATATTCATGAGAATCTGTTCTGGGCATTCATCTACAATCTCATCGGGATCCCCATGGCGGCGGGTCTTTTCGGACTCACGCTCGATCCCATGTATGCCGCGCTGGCCATGAGCCTTTCCAGCTTCTTCGTAGTGTCAAACGCTTTGAGACTGAATCTCTTGAAAATCCATCGTGCGGGAAAAGACCGCCGGCTGAAGAAAGAGGCGGATATCGCATCCCTTTCGTTCGGAGGAGAAAAAGATCCGGAGCAGGAAAAGGCCTCTATGGATCGGAAAGAGATCGTAATGACGCTTCGGATCGATGGGATGATGTGCGAACACTGTGAAGCGGCGGTATCCAAAGCGCTTCTCTCGCTGCCCGAAATCGTAGAAGCGAAGGCGGATCATCAAACGGGGAAGGCAGTTGTTCGCGCGCTTCGGGTGCCGGATCCGGAGGCAATGAAAAAAGCCGTCGCGGAAGAGGATTACGAGCTTGTCGGCATTGATGAAGCCGTCGTATCGAACCGCGCGGATCCTTTATCATGACTCTGAATCGAAAGCGGGGACAGCATATGAAAATCGCCGTCGTCACCGGAGCGTCCAGCGGTATCGGGAGAGAGTTTGTCCTGGCGCTGGACCGGGAAGGAAAGTATGACGAAATCTGGGCAGTCGCCAGGAGAGAAGAAAAGCTTATCGCGCTTCGGGAGGAATGCAGGACGCCTGTTCGCCCCGTTCGGATGGATCTTTCCCGGGAAGACGCCGCAGACGAGCTTGCCAGAAGGATCTCCGGGGAACAGGCTGAGGTCTCGATGCTTGTCAACGCCGCGGGATTCGGCCTCTTCGGCGAGTTCCGGTCGCTTCCTCTCGACGAGCAGAAGGATATGATCGATCTCAATACGAAGTCTCTCACGGCGGTGACATATGCGATTCTTCCCCACATTCCGGAAGGAGGCAGGATCGTGAATCTTGCATCCAATTCCTCCTGGCAGCCGGTGCCGTATATGGCCGTGTATGCCGCCACCAAAGCGTATGTGATGAGTTTTTCACGCGCTCTCGGGATGGAGCTGCGGGACAGAAGGATCGGCGTCACGGCGGTAGCGCCCGGCTGGATCAAGACCGAGTTCTTTGATCGGGCAATCCGGGATGATACCATTACCTACTATGATCGGTTTTACACGGCTCGCCAGGTCGCGGAACGCGCCATGAAGGATATCCGGAAGGGGAAAGAGGTATCGATCCTCGGCTTCCCGGTCAGGATGCAGGTACGGCTTGTCAAGCTGCTTCCGGTGAGATTCGTGATGAACACCTGGTGCAGGCAGCAGGGGAAATCCCCGAAAAAGTAAGGAGACTGTTAGATGATCGTACTGATGACGGGCTTCGATCCCTTCGGCGGAGCCGCGATCAATCCCGCATGGGAAGCGGTCAAAAGGATACGCGCGCCGGAAGGGGTGACTCTTCTTAAAAAAGAGATCCCGACGGTATTCCGAACGTCCGGCGAGATGCTCCGCTCCTTGCTTTCGGAATACGATCCGGATCTCGTGCTTCTGATCGGCCAGGCCGCCGGGCGAAAGAAGATCTCTGTGGAACGGACGGCCCTCAACCTGGACGATGCGCGCATCCCCGATAACGCGGGCGATCAACCGGAAGAAAGGCCGATCGAAGAGACGGGTCCCGCGGCATATTTTTCACGCCTCCCGGTCAAAGCTCTTGCGCGCGCCATCGGGGACGCGGGAGTTCCCGCGGAGGTATCCCTTTCGGCGGGAAGCTTCGTCTGCAACCATCTCTTCTACGTTCTTCTTTACGAGCTGGAAAAAAGAAAAAGCGGCGCGCACGGCGGGTTTCTTCACGTCCCCGCCGTCCCGGAACAGCTTCCGGGCATGCCGCCGGGAACGCCCGCCATGCCGCTGCCGGAGATCGTGAAGGGGCTTGAAGCCGCGCTTGTTTTTCTGACGGATAATCATACGAATACACGATAAAGGGAGATACAAAATGACAATCACGGAAGAAACGCTGCCTTTGTTTGCATACACGAACCGACGTCTTTTGAATGGAGCGCCGAAAGGGATCGTCCTGCAGTTTATCGGGCTCGGGGGGAATACGCGTATGATCCGCGAGGATTCTGACGAAGCCGCGCTATACGCTGAACGCGGGATCCTCTTTGTCATTCCCTATATCAACCCGTGGGCCTGGATGAACAAGGAAGCGGTTTCCCTGACCGACGAAGTGATCGACTGTCTTTTTGAGCTCTATGCGCTCCCCGAAGGCTTCCCTCTGATTTCAACGGGCGGGAGCATGGGCGGGCTGTGCGCGCTTGCTTATGCATATCACGCAAAAAAGACGCCGACTGCCGCCGCGGCCAATTGTCCCGTATGCGATCTGCCGTATCATTATACGGAGAGGGACGACCTGCCGCGCACGCTGGTATCCGCTTTCGGGGATTACGGTATGCCGCTTGAAGAAGCGATGAAAACGTCTTCGCCTCTGCATCTCGCCCAAAATATGCCGGACATCCCGTACTTCGTCGCGCACTGCGAAAGCGATCTTTCGGTCAACAAAGAGAAGCACTCCGACAGATTCGTAAAGCTTCTTTCCGAAACGCATACGGTCACGTACTGCGAGGTTCCGGGAAGGGGACACTGCGATCTTTCGCCGGAAGCGAAGGAGCTCTGGTACGGATTTATTTTTGACGCATGCAAAAAGTAACCCTCCGCTCCCGAGGGATGCGGAGGGATCGCGGCGCCGTTGAAATCAGACGATGAGATCCGCCGTTTTGACGGAACGGAAAGAAATCAGATCTTCAGGCCGGATCAGAAGCTGAAGGCCGCGCGCGCCGGCGCTGAGAGCGATCTCCTCCCAAAGAAGAGCGCTTTCATCCATAAACACCGGATAGTCCTTTTTCATGCCGATCGGGGAACAGCCGCCCCGGATATAACCGGTGACCTGAAAGAGCTCCGACAGTCTGAGCATCTCGATCTTTTTGGCGCCGCACGCGGCGGCGGCCTTTTTGAGATCAAGCTCGTAACCGACCGGGATGCAAAAGACGAATACGCCGTTCTTGTCTCCCACAGTAACCAGCGTCTTGAAGACGCGTTCCGGATCGAGTCCGATTTTGCGCGCGACGCTCGTGCCCGAAAGGTCGTCCTCGTCAACCTCGTATTCGATGAGTGAATAGGGAACGCCCGCTGCTTTCAAAAGGCGTACGGCATTGGTCATCGGATGTTTTTCCATGGATACGACTCCTTATAATGCACGAAGAAATGTGAACGGGAACTCACATACGCAATTGACGACAGGAAAGGAAAGGGAAAACATGGTACTGCAGTATAAGCTGTCCGCCGACGATTATGAATCCTACGGCAAATATCTGATGGAGACCGGGGACTTCAAAAAGCGGATCCGAAGTCAAAGACTGATCGCCGCCGGACTGGTATTGCTGTGCGGAGGGATCGCGATGGCGATTTTCCGCCGGGATTATCTGGTTACCGCCCTGGCTGCGGCGGCCGGCGCGGCGATCATTGCGCTGCTTTTTCCCCTGATCGCCAAAGCAGGAACCAAGGCGGCGCTCGTCAATTCCATCAAGCAGGACGACGGCAGCATGTTCCGGGAACAGACGCTGACGGTCGACGACCGGGGCGTGCGCGTGGAAAGCGGCGACGGAGAAGAGATCTATCATAAAGAGTTTGCTTACGATGAAATCGAAACGCTCACCCCGTTTGAAGGGATCTATCTCCTGCAGTTTCAGAACGGAAATCTTCTGATCGTTCCGAAAACGGCCTTCGGGGAAGGGGAAGAAGAAGCGTTCCGCGCCTGTTTCACAAAAAAACCTGATGCGGAATAACGATACCAGTATAGCATGTCTTCGCTCAAGAGACAAGCGCTCCGGAAAAAGAACGACGGGAATTCCGGCAAACCGCAATTTGGCACTTCCATTTTTTGCGGGTTTATGATAAGATAAAAAAGGATACGACCGTCCTTTGCGGACGGTTCGAACCCGCTGCCGCGGACAAGGAGACGGAACGTGAAGCCGATACGTTTTTGGGAAACAATCAAACAAAGGCTCACTTCGGTCTTCGGACCCAAGGGGAAACACGGGAGCCCGAAGCACTCAAGGCCGGCCTATGATACACAGAGACTCACGGAAGACGGAAACCGGCACGCCGTAAAGGAAAGACGCGGCTTTCTTTCCTTTTTGCATATGCGCGGCGGACGTCATTCCAGCGGCGCGGTGTTTCAAGGCGTTCTGACTTTCCTCGGGGCGGTCAGAAACTATTTCATCAGCATAAACTGGCCGCTGCTCCTTCTCTCGGTACTGGCGTCGGTATACGGACTTTTCATGATAGCCAGCACGCACGTCACGTCCCTGACCGTACAGATCGTCTCGATCGTTCTCGGCGTTACGGCATATTTCTTCATCGCCATGTTCGACGTTTCCCATCTGACGGTTTTCTGGCGCATCGTGATGGCCGTCGGCGTACTGACTCTTCTTTCCGTCCTTGTGTTCGGGCGCTCGGCAGGGATCAACACCGGATGGATCCGTTTCAGGATCGGTTCGCTGGATCTCGGCGTACAGCCTGGCGAGGTGGTAAAGATCATCATGATCATCACGTTTGCCAAAAGGCTGGATATGATCGGAAGCGGCATCACGAAGTTCAAGGGCGTTCTGATCGCGACCCTGCATTTTGCCGTATATGCCGCGGCGCTGCTGCTTTCCAAAGACGACGGCATGCTTCTCGCTTACGGCATCCTGTTTGCGGTCATGATGTTCGCGGCCGGGGTCAAGCTTCGTTACCTTGCCTTCGGCGCAGGCGCTTTGGTGCTTGCGACGCCGCTCATCTGGAACTATCTTCTCGACTATTATCAGAAAATGCGCATATTGGTGGTATTGGATCCCACGCTGGATCTGGAAGGCAAGGGATATCACGGCTATATTTCCAAGATCGCCATTTCACACGGCGGTCTGACGGGAATGGGGTATGGCAAAGGAGCCGTGACGCAGTATTCCAATCCCGGCAACCTTCCCGCCAAGCACACCGACTTCATCTTCTCGGTGATCTGTGAGGAGATGGGCTTTTTCGGTGCGATCGCCGCGATCGGTATCCTGATCGGAATCGTCGTGATCTGCCTTCTGGTAGCCAGAAAGGTCCGTCACGACAAATTCTCCTATCTGGTTGCGGTCGGAGTTGCGACCATGATCATCTTCCAGACGTCGCTGAACGTCGGGATGTGCATGGGCGTCGTGCCGGTTATCGGACTGACGCTTCCGTTTTACAGCCACGGCGGTTCGTCTGTCCTGACCATGTTTGTTTCGGTGGGCATGGTGGCCAGCGTAGGGGCTCATATCCGCCCGCGCACGCTTTCTGATATCTATTGACCGATCCCGGTACGACCGGGAACAAGCGCCTCTGGAAACGGCGCTTGTTTGCATTGTGTTTTTGCGGAAGTCTTTTGACTGAATGAGGAAAGGAACCGCATCTGCGGGTTGACATAGAGAATGAAATACTTTGGGAAAATCGCTGCTGCAGCGCTTGCCGTATCCCTTTGCTTTTCGCTGACCGCGTGCCGGCGCGGCGGAGAAGACGCAGATACGAAAGGGAACGATACTTCGCCGACCGAGACCGTCACGGAAAGCTATACCGATCGATATGACTGGAGCGTTCTGAATACGGCCTCCAACGGATCGGGGGAAAAACGCCGCGGCGGCGTTCCGTATTCTTATCTTGTGCCGGAAGAATACTACGTCACATCGGAATCGGACCGGGTCAGGGAAGGAGTCAGACGGATCTCTTACGGGATCAAGCTGACCGGGCTGAAGGACTCTGAATTGATGGCCAATATAAACTCGGCAGTCTCCGAAGCACAGACGGCGATCCTCGCCGATCAGACCTGGATCGACGAAGGCGAAGAGAATGCCCTGAAAAAGAACTATCCGGATGATTACGGAATCGTTCCCGTGAATTACGCGGCTTCCGACGTGACGGTAATGGGAAACGTCCTGAGCGTCAGCATTCTTTTCATACACTCCTACAACGTGAAAGACGAAGCCGGAAACGTCGTGGACGACGTGACCGAAAGAGAGGGCAGATATCTCTATAACTTTGATCTTGCGACCGGCAGGGTCGTAAAGCTGCCCGAATTATTCGACTCGGACGTGAATTACGTCGCTCTTTTGACTCGTCTGATGAACAGCGTCGGGGAAGAGGTCGGTTACGAATTCCGGCAAAGGATCAGCGGTCTTCCGGATGGCTTCGATATTTACTGTTTCTCCGAAAGCGGGCTTGTGATCGGACTTCCGGACGGGAACCCGTTTGTCGAAGGAGAAAAATGGTTTTCGATCCCCGTATCGGAATTGATCGGATCGATGTCGCTGGATCCGGAAGAAACCGCCGTCTACTTCAAAGAAGACATCGTCCTGAAGCGGATAGCTTTTCGCGTCCCGAATCTGATCGTGCGGGAAGAGAGCTTTGAAGAGCCCTTCGGCGGCGAAAAGATAAGCCTGCCGACGGTTTCCGGCATCACGTCCGCAGACAGGATCAACAACGATCTGCGTTCCTGGTATCGGGATATCACGGCGCGGACCTATTTCACCGAAGAAGAACTGGCCGGAGGCGGCACTTACAGCGCGCAGGTGGAAGCGCCCGCCCGCGTGATCTGCGTAACGGTATTCGTCTACTGCGCCTCCAGCGGCGAATACAGGACGTTGTCGCACGTATACGACGTGCGCACCGGCAACCGCCTGACGGTGGGAGATCTGCTGACGGACGAAGCGAAAACGCATTATCCGAAAGCCGTCTTGTCCACGGTGAATTTCCGGATCAGCAGCGAATTCCTCATCGGAGTGCCGGAGCAGACCGGCATTGAAGAGTATACGCTTACGGAAGCGGGAGACGTCAATCTCAATTATTTTGAAGGATGATCTGTATCATAGAAAGGACAGAAAATGGCTTACAAGATCCTGAAACGTGAAGAATTGAACTCACAGGTGATCCGTATGGATATAGAATCGCCTCCGGTCGCCAGAAAAGCGCAGGCCGGCCAGTTTATCATCCTGCGCGTTGATGAATTCGGAGAACGGATCCCTCTCACCGTAGCGGATACCGATCCGGAACGCGGAAGCGTCACCATCATCTTCCAGACGGTGGGGAAAACCACCAAGAAACTTGCCGGGAAACGGGAAGGGGAGACGATCGAGGATTTTGTCGGACCGCTCGGCCGTCCCACAGAAACGGAAGGCCTGAAAAAAGTCGCCGTGGTTGGAGGAGGCGTCGGATGCGCCATAGCGTATCCCGTGGCAAAAAAACTCTCCTCACTCGGATGTACGGTCCATTCAATCGTCGGATTCCGCAGCAGGGATCTCGTCATTCTGGAAAAAGAGTTCCGCGCGGTCTCTGATCGCTTTGTTCTCACCAGCGACGACGGCACCGCCGGAGAAAAGGGACTCGTGACGGACGCCTTGAAGCGCCTGATCGAAGCGGGGGAGGCGTACGACGAGGTCATCGCCATCGGTCCCCTGATCATGATGAAATTCGTCGCGCGTCTGACGAAAGAGTATGGGATCAAAACCGTCGTGAGCATGAATCCCATCATGATCGACGGGACCGGGATGTGCGGCGGCTGCCGCCTGAGCGTCGGCGGAGAGACAAAATTCGCCTGTGTGGACGGCCCCGATTTCGACGGCCATCTGGTGGATTTCGACGAAGCCATGGCGCGCAACGCCGCCTATAAAGAGACAGAAGCGCGCGAGCGGGAGGAATACTGCCGCCTTCTCGGGAAATAAGGAGAAGAGTCATGCCCAATATGCAGAAAGAAAAACACCCCATGCCGACGCGTTCGCCGGAAGAAAGAAGGTCCACCTTCGGAGAGGTCGCGCTCGGGTACGACGAAGAAACCGCCGTCAGTGAAGCGGAACGCTGCCTGAACTGCAGGGATCCCCTCTGCGTCAAGGGATGCCCCGTGATGATCAGGATCCCCGATTTTATCCGGAAGGTGTCTCTCAGAGATTTTGAAGGCGCTTACGCGATCATCCATGAATCCAGCTCGCTTCCGGCGGTATGCGGACGGGTATGCCCGCAGGAATCCCAGTGTGAGAAGACCTGTGTGCGCGGACTGAAGGGCGAAAGCGTAGCAATCGGACGTCTGGAGAGGTTCGTTGCCGATCGTCATAACGCCGCTTCCTCCGGTCAGATCGAGGAGAGAACAAGGATCTCCAACGGGCACAAAGTCGCGGTCGTCGGCTCCGGTCCGTCCGGACTGACCTGCGCGGGCGATTTGAACAGACTCGGTTACGACGTCACGATTTTTGAAGCCCTGCACGTCGCTGGAGGCGTTTTGGTTTACGGCATTCCGGAGTTCAGACTTCCCAAGGAAATCGTGCGGAAAGAGACCGATGAGCTCATCCGGAACGGCGTGGAAATCAAAACGAATACGGTAATCGGAAAGACGATGACCGTCGACGAACTGATGGAAGAAGGATACGAAGCGGTATTCATCGGCTCCGGTGCCGGCCTTCCGCGCTTCATGTCGATCCCGGGTGAAAACCTGAAGGGCGTGTATTCCGCCAACGAATATCTGACCCGAGTCAATCTGATGAAAGCGTATCTGCCCGAAAGCGATACGCCGATCCGCCGGGCAAAACGCGTGGCTGTGGTGGGAGGCGGCAACGTCGCCATGGACGCGGCGCGTTCCGCCCTCCGTATGGGCGCCGAGGAAGTCAGCATCGTTTATCGGCGCGGCGAAGCGGAGCTTCCCGCCAGAAAAGAAGAAGTCGAGCACGCCAGGGAAGAAGGGATCGTCTTCCGTCTTCTGACCAATCCCAAAGAGATCCTCGGCGACGAGCACGGCGAAGTCCGGGCGATCTCCTGTGTGGAAATGGAACTCGGCGAACCCGATGCGTCGGGAAGACGCAGACCCGTGGAAAAGAAAGACAGTCTTTTCACGCTTGACGTGGATACCGTGATCATGGCAATCGGAACTTCTCCGAACCCGCTGATCAAAAGCACCACCGAAGGTCTTGTCACGGAAAAATGGGGCGGGATCGTCGCCGATGAGGACGGCCGCACCTCGCGCCCGGGCGTATTTGCCGGCGGCGACGCCGTGACGGGCGCGGCGACCGTGATCCTCGCCATGGGCGCGGGCAAAAAGGCGGCGGCCGCGATCGACGCATACATCAAGGAAAAGAACGCAAAGTGATTTTAAAGGAGTGATACGATGCTGAAAGGAATTCCTTCGATCATCAGCCCGGAGCTTTTGAAGATCCTGGACGAAATGGGGCACGGCGACGAGATCGTCATCGGAGACGGCAATTTCCCGGCCGCCTCCATGGGCGCGCGGGTCGTCCGGGCGGACGGGCACGGCGTCCCGGAGCTTCTGGACGCCATCCTGAAGCTCTTTCCGCTGGACGCCTATGTGGACGCCCCCGTCGCATTGATGGAAGTCGTCACCGGGGATCCGGTCGTCCCCGTGATCTGGGATGATTTCAAAAGGATCGTGGACGAGCACGGCGGCGCACGAATCGAGCATATCGAACGCTTTGCCTTTTATGAAAGAGCCAAAAAGGCTTATGCGATCATCGCGTCCGGCGAAAGCGCCATCTACGCCAATGTCATCCTGAAAAAGGGCGTTGTCAAAGAATAACGGACAAAAAAAGGCTCCGGTCTTGACGATCGGAGTCTTTTTTATTTATACCGGATTTCGCAGTTCCTTCAGGAGCTGATAATCCTCCCGGAGCGACCGGTATAGCTTTTGATAAAGAACGTGCGCTTTCCGGTAATAGGCGGCTGCCGCGGGATCCGGCCGGACGGTGTTTTCGGTAAACACCGTCACGTCGCACGCCTCCGGAACGTCCTTGTAAACGCCTGCGGCGACGCCTCCGAGAAGCGCCGCTCCGAGCGCGCCGGCTTCCGAAGAATTGGTGGTCACGACGGGCGCCGAGAACATGTCCGAAAGCATCTGCCGCCAGAAGGGAGAGCGGCCGCCTCCGCCGGCAGCGCGTACTTCCCGCGCGTCGAATCCGAGCTCGCGAATGATATCGTAGCAATCGGTCAGGGAATGACCGACTCCTTCCATAACGGCCCGCAGCAGGTCCCGTTTCTCGTGGGAGGCGGTGAGGCCGAAGAAGACGCCGCGCGCGTCCGGATCCAGGTGGGGCGTGCGCTCGCCCATGAAATACGGCAGGAAGAGAAGCCCGTCGGCGCCGATGGGCGAGAGGGCGGCTTCCCGATCGAGGATCGAATAGGGATCGACGCCGAGGCCCGCGGCCACGCGCATCTCCTCTCCGCAGAAGCGGTTACGGAACCACTGGAGGGAAAGGCCCGCTCCCTGGGTGACGCCCATTACGTGCCACGCGCCTTTGACGGCGTGGCAGAGGGTGTGCACGCGTCCCTGCGGGTCGATGGAAGGCCTGTCCGCATAAGCGAATACCACGCCGGACGTTCCGATCGTGGCCGAGATCACGCCGGGACGCACGATGCCGCTTCCGACGGCCGCGGCCGCCTGATCTCCTGCACTGCCGGCTACCGGCGTACCGGGAAGCAGCCCCGTTTTTTGGGAAGCTTCCCGGGAGATGCGGCCTGCTGTCTCGCTGGATTCACAGAGCGGCGCAAGCAGGGAAAGATCGATGCCGAGAGCCGCGCAGACCTCGTTCGACCAGCGTCGGTTCGGAACGTCCATAAGCTGCATTCCGGAGGCGTCGGAATAATCGGTCGCAAACTCGCCGGTGAGTGCAAAGCGCACGTAATCCTTCGGCAGAAGGATCTTTCTCGTTTTTTCATAGATCTCCGGCTCGTGCTTCTGCACCCAGCGGATCTTCGAGGCGGTGAACCCCGTGACGGCGGGATTTGCCGTGATCGCGATCAGCTTT
>JAEEGL012791687.1_pt1 | contig 13796 bp, 14 predicted proteins | sample 9134231 | NCBI WGS metagenome assembly JAEEGL01 (sample SAMN16246548, study PRJNA631951) | gut metagenome | biome: gut microbiome; feature: rumen; material: fiber-attached | host: Bos | place: Iran: Karaj | collected 2018-10 | reverse complement strand
TAGCAATAGCCGGTATGCTCGTTTTCTCAGGTGCTAACGTTTATGCACAGGAGGAAGGTCAACCGGCAGCTCAAGAACAAGTTGCTCCTGCAACTCAAGATTCACAAGTTTCGGCTGACCAGCCTGAGGAAGTTCCTATTCATAAGGCTATCAAGACAAAATTCATCGAAGGTGGTGCCGGCTTTATGGCATTCGTCCTTATTGCCTTGATTATCGGTCTTGCAATTTCAATTGAAAGAATTATTTATTTAGGACTTGCATCACCTAATAAGGATAAATTCCTTAACGATTTGGAAGCCGCTCTTAAAGAAGGCGGTGTAGAAAGTGCACAAAAACTTTGCGCAGAAAGAAAAGGTCCTTTGGCAAGTATTTTCGGTGAAGGACTCGAACGTTACACAGACGGTTCAAAAGATAATTTGGCTGAAGTAGAAAAAGCTATCGTTTCTTACGGTGCTGTTCAGATGGGTCTTTTGGAACAAGGTGTTACTTGGATCAACCTTTGTATTTCTCTTTCTCCTATGTTGGGTTTCATGGGTACGGTTATCGGTATGATCGGTGCATTCGACGCTATTGAGCAAGCAGGTGATATTTCGGCATCAGTTGTTGCCGGTGGTATCAAAGTCGCTCTTATCACTACGGTTGCCGGTCTTATCGCAGCTATGATTTTGCAGGTATTCTGTAACTATATTCTTTCTAAGATTGAGTCTATCACCAACGATATGGAAGATGCTTCTATCTCGTTCGTAGATATGCTTATCAAACATTCAGGTAAATAAAAAATAATTCTTTAAATTTTTAAACGGATTATGCAAAAAATATTAACCATTGCTAAATGGGCTCTGATGGCAATTTCGGTAGCTTTGTTCGTAGCATTTTTTATGAACGTAGTTCCGATGTCAAGCATGAGCGACCAGATAGAAAGCGGTACTACGGCATCATTCCTTAATTGGGCTTACATATTGTTGGGGCTTTGTGCTTTGGCTGCTATCGTATTCCCTGTTTTGGATTTTATTAAAAGTACGGCTTCAAATCCTGGTTCTGCCATTAAAACGGTAGTTATTCTTGTAGTAATTGCTGCAATTTTCGGAATTTCGTTTGCTTTGTCAAGCGGTGATATCAACTCTATCGCTCCGACTCTTGTAGAATCTGACGAATCTACCCGTTTGTGGTCAGGTGCAGGTCTTAATGCTCTGTATTTCGCTCTTGGCATAACAGTTCTTTCAGTACTTTTTACTGAAATTTATGCAAGAATCAAAAAATAGTTTTGTTTTGTAAAAACAACATAGGGCGGATTTGATAAAAATTCCGCCCTTGTAAAAATATTATTAAAAAAATGGCAAAACAATTAGGAGAAATCAATGCAAGTTCTCAAGCCGATATTGCATTCCTTTTGTTGGTGTTCTTCCTTGTTACCACATCAATGAGCGTAGACCAAGGTCTTAACAGAACCTTGCCCCCTCCGCCGGATCCTAATCAGGAGCAAAATTCCGACAAAATCAATGAGCGTAACGTTCTTATCGTTCTTATCAATAAGGACAATCAGCTTGCAGTTGAGGCAGAGGTTGAGGACATTAGCAATTTGACTAACAGGACGATAAACTTTCTGACTAATCCTAAAAGCGATCCTAATTTGGCTGACAAAGTTCCGGCTCAGAAGAAGTTGGAAGATGCAATCGAAAAAGGCGCAAAAGAGGAAGAAATTAATAATTACAAAAGGCTTGTTTCGGAATGTGGAAATCCTGAAATTTCAAAAGGCGTTGTTTCACTTCAGAACGACCGTGGTACAAAATACGAAACTTATATCGCAGTACAAAATGCTATCGTAGCCGCTTTTAATATTTTGCGTGACGATTTTTCAAAAGAATATTTCGGCGGTAAAAAATACGATGAATTGAGCACTGAAGATCAGAAAGTCGTAAAATTGGCTATTCCGCTTAACATTTCTGAAGCAGAACCGAGAAGTATTAAATAATAAAACAGGAGAAAAAGTTATGTCAAAATTCAGAAAATCAGGCGGCAGAAAGATGGCTGCTCTTTCTACGGCATCGTTACCTGACATCGTTTTCATGTTGCTTTTCTTCTTTATGTCAGTTACTTCTATGAAAGAAACGGATTATAAAGTGAAAATCAAACTTCCGCAAGCTACGGAGGTTAAGAAACTTGAAAAAAAATCTCTTGTCAGTTATATATATGTCGGTGCGCCTTTAGCCGCTCATCAGGCAAAATACGGTACTGAACCGCGTATTCAGCTCAACGACAAAATTTCGGAATTATTCGATATTGCTGACTACGTTGAAAGCGAACGCAGTTCTCACGATGAAGTTGAAGCTCAGCAGCTTACTTACTCTTTGAAAGTAGACTCTGACGCTAAAATGGGTATCGTTACCGATATTAAACAGGAACTTAGAAAAGTTCAGGCTTTGAAAATCAATTATTCAACGCTTAAAGTTGAAAGAAAATAAAAAATTCAATTTGGATTTTTTTTACGTTTGAAAGGAAACCGCTTATAGTTTTTTTTAGAAGAATTATAAGCGGTTTTTTTATTAACAAAAAATATGAAAGTATATCTTTTGATGTTGTTCATATTGCTTTGTTTCGGATGTGGTTTTGGTCATAAAAAATCTGAACAACAATTGCCCGATCAAGATAATGCTCTTTTGTTGTATCAAAGAATGGAAAGCGATTCCGTTTTTAAGTTTGATTTTTATGGCGGTGCATACGTTAATAATGATAATCAATTAGTTGTTTTGTACAGGAATATTTTGCCTGAAGATTTTAAATCAAAATATCAGACTGTATATAAAAACTGTAAATATTCTTATAAACAACTTGATTCTGTGGTTAATTTAATATCGCAGAAAATTCCATTAACATCAGGCTATGTGAGCGGTTATGGAATTAACGAAATGGAAAATTGTATTGATGTCTGTATTGATAGTCCGTGCAATGAGGAGAAATTCAAAAATGAAATAACAAATTTTCCTGCTGTAAGGTTTTCATACGGCATTATCGAAATAATAGACGATTAGAGGAAAAATATGAAAAAGCGGTTTTTGATTATATTTTCTTGCTTTTTGGTAATATCATTGGCGGGATTAGGTGCGGCTTTTTATATGCACTATTTTCAAGATATTAAAATTAAGGAAGTTACTCAGTGCGGGACTTTCTCTAATTTTCGAGATACTATCCCGCAAAAAGATACTTCTAAGCAGAATATATTGTTAATCGGCGATTCCATGGCGTATTCGCTGATGTTTAGGGCAAAAAATTATTGTGATTACAACAATCATGATCTCAACGTCGTCTCATGGGTTAGCGCAACTACAAAAACATACGCAATTTGCGATACGATGGAGTATTTTGTGAATCTTTATAAACCTTCGTTCATAATTTTTGTTATCGGAGCTAACGAACTTTTTGCTTACAATCCGGAGTCAAGAAAGGAATATATTGACAAAATAATTCCTCAAACCCACGGTATTCCTACCGTTTGGATTGGACCTCCGAATTGGCGTGAGGATACAGGAATTAACAGAATTATGATGAATAAATTTGGGCCGAGGCAATTTTTCTTGTCAAAAAAACTGCATTTTACGAGAATTCCCGGCGATGTGGCTCATCCCGACAGAGCTTCAGGGACGATGTGGATGGACTCAATTTCTTCGTGGATTACAAGGGATAGTTATTTCCCTATCAGACTTAAAAAACCTGATAATCCAAATCCCGTTCATGTGGATTTTGTGAAACTTGTAGTTACTGACAGAAATAAAGTGTGATGAGTTTACAATAAAATTTATATGTTTTGAGTTTTATATAAAGACGTAAAATTTTTTAAACGGTTTTTAAGGAAATGAACATAAAATTAAGATTTTTTAAAAGCGTTGATACAAAAGTTTCCCGTATATTTGCACTTGTATTTTTTACGGTATTTGCTTTTGTTGAAACTCAAGCACAGCAAAAATCACCTGCGTATGACGAGGCTGGTCTTTTTTTAGGAGCTGGTTATTACAATGGTGAAATCAATCCGACCGCACCTTTATATAAACCAAAATTTGCTTGCGGATTGGTTTTAAGACATGGTTTTAATGAGAGAATGGCGTTGTCGTTCAATGCCGTAAGATGCAAATTGGAGGGTAGTGATAAGGATTTTGCCGATGCTTATAGGCGTACAAGAAATGCAAGTTTTGAAAATGAAGTTACAGAATTGGCATTTTCTTTTGAGTACAATTTTTTGCCGCTGATTCCGGGTTCGGAATATCAGTTTGTAACTCCTTATGTGGCTGCAGGCTTGGGCTTGTGCGTGGCTTCGTTCCCGAACGAAGGTTTAAGGTGTTGTGTTCCTTTCGGAATCGGTGTTAAGATTGCTCCTAAAAAAAGATTTACTTTAGGTATTGAATGGAAATACAGAAAAGTGTTTTCGGATATGTTAGACCAAATCGGTGAGGATACTTATTCCGCAGAGTTGGGTGGTGCTTCCAAACAAAAATCTTTCTTGGGCAATGATGATTGGTACTCTTTTGTAGGAGTCGTTTTGATGTTTAGACTCGGTAAAGTCGATAATATTGCCACTTGTCCTGCATATAGAAAGTAGAAGAAGTTATATAGTTTTTGATAAATGTTTAAGGAACAATTAGACCACGAGAGAATACCCTCTCATGTTGCCGTAATAATGGACGGTAACGGCAGGTGGGCAAAAAAACACGGAAAACCCCGTCTCGAAGGACACGCTCAAGGCGCAAAAGCCGCTCGAGGTGTTGTAGAGACGGCTCATAAATTAGGAATTAAATACATTACCCTATACGCTTTTTCGTTAGAGAATTGGAATAGGCCCGAGGCGGAAGTTTGCGGGCTTATGTCGTTATTGACAAGTTCTATTGCAAGGGAATTTAATGATTTGATAAAAAACAACGTTAGGCTGCTTACAATTGGTGATTCTTCGTTTTTGGACGAAAATGTCAGAAAAGAAATTGACGGCGTAGTAAATGCTTCCGCTAAAAATACGGGTCTTACGGTTGTAATTGCCCTTAGTTACGGTTCGCGAAATGAAATACTCAACGCCTCAAAAAAACTTTTGAAAAAGTACGAAGAAAAGCCTTTCGATATTTCATCTCTTTCTGAAAAGGATTTCGCTGATTGCCTTTATACTGCGCAAATTCCTGATCCTGAATTACTTATTAGAACAAGCGGCGAATATCGTATTTCTAATTTTTTGCTTTGGCAAATTTCTTATTCGGAATTGTATTTTACGGATACGCTTTGGCCGGATTTTTCGGAAGAAGATTTTTGTAAGGCCATTTATGATTATCAGCAGCGGGAGCGCAGATTTGGTAAAACTTCCGAACAAATTCTCGCTGAATAAATAAATTTTTATTAATTTTGCACGTCAAAATTTTATAAGTATTTTTTAAGATGAAATTTAGATTGCTATTGTTTTTGCTGTTGTTCTTTTTTTCTGTCAGGGTATCTTATGCTCAGACGGACATCAATTATGATTCGCATAAAGAATATACGATAGGTGGAATAACGGTTTCAGGAATCAAATATCTTAACAAACAAGCGTTGATTCAGATTTCCGGTTTGAAAATCGGACAAAAAATAAAAGTCCCCGGTGATGAAATTACGCGTTCCATCGAAAAATTATGGAAACAAGGTTTGTTTTCCGATGTCAGCATCGGTATAACGGATATTTCTGCAGACGACAAAGTGTTTTTGGATATTAAATTGGAAGAACGTCCGAAAATCAACAAAGTGATTTTCAAGGGTGTACGTTCCGGCGAAAAAGAGGATTTGAACGATAAAATCAAAGTTATTCCCGGAACAAAAGTTACAGAACACGTACTTACAAAAACCAAAAATATTATTTTGGAACATTATTACGACAAAGGTTTTTATAACGCTGAAGTCCGTATCCTCGAACAGCCGGATACGATGATGCAAAACGTTGAAAATCTTATTATTAATGTTGATAAAGGCAAAAAAGTAAGAATCAGCAGCATAACGAGCGAGGGAAACGAACTTGTTTCGGACAAAAAGGTTAGAAAATACCTCAAAAACACCAAGCAAAGACGTTGGTACGGTATGTTCAAACCTTCAAAATTTATCCGTTCTAAATTTGAAGAAGACAAAGATGAACTTATAAAAAAATTTAATTCGCATGGTTTCCGTGATGCTGAAATTATTTCTGATTCCGTTTATAGAGTCAGCGATAAGTTGGTGGGTATCAATTTGAAACTTTACGAAGGTAAAAAATATTATTTCCGCAATATCCGTTGGATAGGAAACGAAAAATACGGTACGGACATATTGCAACGCCGTCTTGATATTAAAAAAGGCGACCTTTATGACCAAAACCGTCTTGACGAGAGAATTAACACAGATAAAGACGCCGTTTCTAATATTTACATGGACGACGGTTATCTGTTTTTTAGGGCAATTCCCAAAGAGATTTCGGTCATAAACGATTCCGTTGATGTCGAAATTATGGTATTTGAAGGCCCTCAGGCTTATATTAACAAAATTATTATCACTGGTAATACTATTACGAACGACCATGTCCCGAGAAGGGAACTTTATACTTTGCCGGGTGAATTGTTTTCAAAAAGCGATGTAATCGGTTCTGTTCGTGAGTTGGCTCAACTTGGTAATTTTGAGCCCGAAAAGTTGATTCCTAATCCCGTGCCCGATTATGCTAACAGCACCGTTGATATAGAATATCCGCTTGTTGAAAAACGTAATGATATGTTTGAGGTTTCAGCTGGTTGGGGCGGTGGTTATTTCGTGGGAAGATTGGGCGTTTCGTTCAACAATTTCTCAACGAAAAACTTTTTTGACAAGTCTTCTTGGAGACCTTTGCCTCAGGGCGACGGTCAAAAACTGAGCCTTTCGTTCCAAAGTAATGGTAAATATTATCAGACTTACAGCATTTCGTTTTCAGAACCGTGGCTCGGAGGTAAAAGAAGAAATTCTTTCTCTCTCGGTTTTTATTACACCGATGTTAATTACCTCAGTTATGCCGCATATAATTACAGAATGCAGGTTTGGGGTACTTCAGTTGGTTTAGGAAGACGTTTGAGCTGGCCCGATAATTATTTTCAACTTTACGGTGAGTTGTTTTTCAAACGTTACAAACTTAAAAATTACACTTACGGAGGAATGTTTGAAGGTTTTGACCCCAACGGAACGGCTAACGAAACGGGTGTGAAAATCGTTTTCTCAAGAAACAATATTGACGCTCCGATTTATTCAAGAAGAGGTTCGTCTTTCGCTTTCACGTTTGAACTCACTCCGCCTTATTCGGCTTGGGACAAAACTGATTACAGATATGTTAACAGTGAAGATAAATGGAAATGGGTTGAATATCATAAATACGGTTTTGAGGCTAAAAACTTTACGCAACTTGTGGGTGACCTTGTTTTGCACACTAAAGTTCAATACGGATTTTCGTGTTATTACAGCAAACGCAGAGGATATTCTCCGTTCCAAGGCTTTACGATGGGCGGTGATGGTATGAATTATTATTCTTACGGTAAAGACGTCATCGGTCTTAGGGGTTATGACAGCGAAGTGATTTCTTCGGGCGGTAACGTTTTTGCAAAATACGCTTTGGAATTGCGCTATCCCGTAATTTTGAGCGAATCGGCTACGATTTACGGTATCGGTTTTATCGAAGGCGGTAATTGTTGGGACGAACTTCATCAGTTCAAACCTTTTGATATTTATCGTGCTGCCGGTGCGGGTGTGAGGGTTTTCCTTCCGATGCTTGGTATGTTAGGTCTTGATTGGGGTTACGGTTTTGATGCTCCGAGTTCTCAGGAGAAGAAAAGCGTATTCCAATTTACGATGGGACAGAATTTTTAACAGATTTTAATTTCAGAAAAGTTTTTTTCTGTCATCTAAAATAGAAAAAATTTATTAACAATATAAAACTTGAAAAAATATGAAAAGGATATTTTTGACAGCGGCATTGATTGCTATGTTTATCGGTGGCAGTTTCGCACAGAAATTTGCTCATGTTGATACGGAATATATACTCGGAAAAATTCCGGCTTACCAACAGGCTCAGACCAAATTGGATACTTATTCAAAACAATGGCAGGCTGAGGTTGAGGCTAAATTTTCAGAACTTGACCAAATGTACAAAAAATTTCAGTCGGAGGCTGACATTCTTCCTGCCGCAACAAAAACAAAACGCGAGGATGAAATAATCGCTAAAGAAAAAGAAGCTAAAGAACTTCAGAAAAAATATTTCGGCTCTAACGGCGAACTTGCAAAAAAACGTCAGGAATTAATCAAACCTATTCAGGACAACGTTTATAATGCTCTCAAAAGCGTTGCTACCGAAGGCGGTTACGATTATATTTTTGACAAAGTAACGGGCGATATTATTTACGCCTCAGAAAAATACGATGAGTCGGATGTGGTTTTAAAGAAAATTGTTAAATAGAGTTTTTTAAAATAAATTATGAAAAGAGCATTGTTATTACTTGCCGCTGTTATAACGCTGTCAATCAGCGCATCGGCTCAAAAATTCGGACATATCACAACACAAGAGATTATCGAAAATATGCCCGATTACAAAGCTGCACAGACTCAGCTTGAAAACGAAAGCAAAAAAGTTGAAACACAGTATCAGGCTATGGCTACTGAGTATCAGACCAAAATTCAGGCATATCAAGAAAACGTTCAGTTAGCTGAAGGTGCTTTAGAAAAATGGTCGGCTGCTATCCGTGCTGACAAAGAACAGGAAATTATGCAGCTTCAAGAAAGAATTCAAAGATTTCAGGAGAATGCGCAGCAGTCTCTTCAACAAAAAAGGTCAGAATTGATTGCTCCAGTTATGGATAAACTTGATGCAGCCGTTAAAAAAGTGGCAACTGAAGGCGGTTACGTTTATGTAATGGACAAAAATACGGTTCTTTTTATTAACGATGCTTTGAGTACGGATTTGACCTCAGCCGTAAAAAAAGAACTCGGAATGTAAATTCTTTTTTTAAAAAAACACATGGGATTGTTTTAAAAAGATGGAGTGCAGGCGGCTCGCCTGCCTTGCAGAAAACCGCAGACGAGCCGTCTGCGTTCCAATCCATCTTTTTAAAACAATCCCTTTTTTAATCCTCTTCTACAATTATCTCACAATTTTTATAACACTCAGCTGCCTTGAATTTGTCTACGAGGTTGCTGGGCACATAGATTGTGGTGCTGATTGGATCTGTAACATCGGAATAAGTTTGTGCCAATTCACAGTATATTGGCAAATGTATTTCCTCTGGAAATGCCGCCCCCCATCGCACTCCACCAAATGCTCTCGGGTCTATTTTTTCAATTTTGCTGCCTTTTTCAAAAGTTACCTTGCGCACACTCCAAGTACCACAAAAAACAAGGCTGTCTAATTCTGTAACACTGGCAGGTATTTCAACCTCATCTAAATCTAATGCAACAAACTGATAGGATATAAGTTTTTTTACACTGCTGTTCTTTTCAAATTCTACTCCTTTGATATTCTTAATATCACCACACCATCCTATACGAAGAGGAATTTCAGCCCAAGTGTTAGGAATTTTGATAATATTGTCTTCTATCGGGAGTTTGGTAACAGTTGCTCTGCCATTGTTTAACATAACGGAAAAATGCAAATCTGAAAAAGAATTTGTATAGGTTCCATTATCATGCCACCAAAATGCTTCATAACCTAACACTTTGACGGAAGAAGGTATCTCAAAACCATTTCCCATATTTACTTGATCAAAAGCGTATTCTCCTATTTCTTCTACACCTTCAGGAACAGAGGGATTCTTCCATTTACTGCAATACCAGAATACTTCTGCACCTATTGTTTTCACCCCGTTTGGAATGGTCAAATTTTCTAAATTTTTGCAATCTTTAAAAGCACTGTCGGCTATTTGTGTTAATTTAATACCTTCGGCGAATTTTACGCTTACGAGGATAGAATCATAACACGGATCATCATCTTCTTCATTAGCATCTGTTTTTTGACAAGGAAATTCCTTATAAAAAGCTTTCGCCGGTATTTCGGTAACATGGGCAAGAATTAAAACAGATTTCGGGCAGAAGGTTTTGACATCTTCAAATGATGTAAACTTATTGTCGGTTAAAAGTGAGATTTTTGTTCCGACAAACGCAGTGGGGTCTATTTCAATGGTTTCAATACCGGCTTTTGAAACTAATACGCTGTCCAACGCAGTACAGTTTTCAAAAGCGGATGCTCCGATTTTAATAGTTGTTCCGCTTTTGGCAAGTGTTGGCTTTATAGTAACGGATTTAAGCGTTGTGCAGCCTTTAAAAGCATTGTCGGATATTTCAGCAACTTTTGAGGGTAGAGTTACTGAAGTTAAGTTCTTTGTTTCTTTGAACGCTCCTGCGGGCAGGCTCACAATTTCAGTTTTTGAAAGGTCGAGGTCTACTTTTACGTCAGAGTTTTGTTGCAAGGCTTGGGTAATTGAGCTTACGTCTTGAGCAGTGATATTGGCATCCATAACCAACTGCACTGGTTTGCCTTCAGTGGCGGCATCTGCCAATGTCTTGATGGAAGTGGATATTTCTTCTACACTGACTTCGTTTGTTTTTGGGGGTTCTGTATTTTCAGGCGTAGGGGTAACAGGCTCTTTATCATTCTCTTTGCTGCAAGAATAGAATGTAGCGGAGAAGATTGTCATTGCCGCCAACAGCAGAGCGGTTTTGAAATTCAATAAAACATTACTTTTTACCCCCCCTGGTGGAATTTTGTAAAGTTTAATAGATGTTTTTTCATGGTATTAAAAATTTTTTATTAAACATAGATTAATGTCGCGGTAAAGATATAAAGTTTTTTAACAATGTTGCAAAAAAGGATTAAAAAAAATGTAAAAAAAAGGAGCCGCAATCATTGCGGCTCTACAGTAGGTTTATAAATTTTATATTTTTTCAAGATAGTTGTGATATAGAAGGAAGCGGATTATGCCTCCGCCATTGATGATTGAATTTTTTTGATTTCCTCCACGGGGAGTTTTGAGATGTTGGCGACAGTTTCAACGGAAAGACCGTTGAGGAGCATCGCAATTACCATTTCGTGCTCTTTTGTCTTGCTTCCCTGCGCCATGCCCTGTGCCATACCCTGCGCCATGCCTTGAGCCATGCCTTGCGTGCGACCATCCTCAAATCCAAATCGGTACTTTCTGTCCAAGACGTTGTTATAGACCACTTCACGGTCTATCATTCTGATATAATTGTCCTGTTCGGGGATTGTCATAGCCCTGAACTCCGCAAGGTCGCTGAGGTACACAAAATCTGTGTCTTTTTCTTTGAATGCAATATTTTCCATAGTTCCCATATTTGCAAAGTTATACAGCCAATAATCACTTTTTGATGTGCAGTCTTCCATTTTCATGTTGTGGCTTCTGAAATACGGCAACTGCACTTTCCAATACTCCTGACGGTCTGATGTAATCCGTCCGGTCTCTACGTTAGTCCAACAGTTTCGCGAAATCTTGTTGGGTTCTTTTGGGTCATAAAAGTTCATTATGAAGATGCCTATGACTCGGTTGATTTGAAATTTCCATTCCTCTTTTTGAATTTTTGTGTCATTGTTTTTGTCATCTTCAATGTCTTTTGTATCTTCACCGTTCTTTTTGTGCCATTCTTTAAAACCCTGATTAGAAATCGCCCGCGCCATATAATAAATTATACGGTTCTCAAAGAAATCCTGACTTTCGTTCTGCATCTCTATCAGAATTTCTTCACCGGTTGTGGTTTTACATTTCAAGTCAAAAATCACTCCTCGGTTTTCACTTACTGCTCCGCCCTCTTCCTTGTCAATGTATTCAAGTTCTTCGACCCTGAATGTCAAGTTTTTGGATTCAAAAAGAGCATTAAGGAAACCTTTCATAATCCGGTGGTCGCCCAATAATTTCTTAAAGCCGAAGTCCGTCGTCGGCGAAATATAACGGATTGGCATATATGTTTCTTTGTCGCCGTTCATTATTTCCCGTGCTTTAGTTTAGGGCAAATGTACATATATATATTGAAAAAAACAATTGTTTTTGAAGTTTTTTTTTAGCACTCCAACAATAAAAAAATTACCGCAAACCCTGCCGGTTTTCATAAAAAAATATTACTTTTGCGCCTTTGAAAATAAAACGTAAAAAACAATGATTGGCGTATTTGATTCGGGGTTCGGCGGACTGACAATTTTGAAGAGTTTTCTTGAAAAACTGCCGCAGTACGATTATGTTTTTTTAGGCGACAATGCGCGTGCTCCTTACGGCGGACGCTCGTTTGAAACCGTATATCAATACACGCTTCAAGCCGTGAAAAAACTCTTTTCGCTCGGCTGTCCGCTCGTGATTTTGGCGTGCAACACTGCCTCGGCAAAAGCGTTAAGGACGATTCAACAAAACGATTTGGAAAATATCAATCCTCAAAACCGCGTTTTGGGAATTATCCGCCCGACAGCAGAAGTTATCGGCAATTACACAAAAACCCAAAAAATAGGAATTTTGGGCACTGCCGGAACAGTTAATTCCGGTTCTTATATTCTTGAAATTCAAAAACTTTATCCTGAAATAAAAGTTTTTCAGCAAGCCTGTCCTATGCTCGTTCCGCTTGTTGAAAACGGAGAAACAAACAATCCCGCCGCCGATTATTTCGTCGAAAAATACACCTCGCAACTCTTAAAACAATGCCCCGAAATCGACGCAATAATTCTCGGCTGCACACATTATCCTCTGTTAATCAAGACGTTCAAAAAAATATTAGGCGAAAAGATAACGCTCATTCCCCAAAACGAAATCGTGGCGGAAAGCCTTAAAGACTATCTTTCCCGTCATAAGGAAATGGACTTCAGGCTCACAAAAAAATCCACTGTGAGATTTTTAACTACCGACGACAGCAAAGTTTTTGACGAAAGAGCCGCGTTTTTTTTAGGTAAAAACGTAAAAAGTGAAACAATAGAAATTTTTTAATGCAACCAAACACACTGACTATTAGTCTTAAAGAATGATAACAGATTATGGATAACCAGTTGCAGGATTTGATAGACAAATGTTCCAAAGGCGATCGGCAAGCACAATACTTACTTTATCAGAAGTATTCGCCGCTTTTGTACGGTTTGGCTTTGAGGTATTCGTACAGCCAGATGTCAGCAGAAGATATTTTGCAGGAGGCGTTTGTCAAAATTTTTGCCTCTTTGAAAGACTTTAAATTTGAAGGCTCTTTCGAAGGCTGGCTCAAAAGAGTTGTAATCAACACTGCCATAACAAGTTATCACAAAGATTTGAAACATCGTCATCATGCAGATTTAACTGATTATCAAGAGATTTTGGCCTCTGACGAACCTAATTTCGATTCGCAGGAGTTCACACTTGAAGAATTACTTTCGGTGGTAAATTCTTTGCCTGACGGTTATAAAATGGTTTTTAACCTTTATGCTGTGGAAGGCTTCAAACATAGAGAAATCGCTGATATGTTGGGAATTGACATCAATACAAGTAAATCACAGTTTATGAGGGCGAGAATGGTTATTATTAAGAAACTCAAGGATTTGAAAAAAATTAAAACGGCAGCATTATGAATACACCAGAGGAACTTTTCAGAGAAAAATTTGACGGTTTTCAACAAAAACCGCCCCAGGAGCTTTGGCTTAATATTGAGAGAAGACTTGCGAAAAAAAGCTTTTGGAAATTCGATTTTAAAACTTTTAATGTTTGGTATTTAGCAGCGGTTTTAGCGGCAGGTACCTTTACTACTGTTAATTATCTTGATGCTGAAAATTCTCATCCTCAAATTGAAACTGTTTCTAAAAG
>JAEEGL011928693.1_pt1 | contig 13796 bp, 14 predicted proteins | sample 9134231 | NCBI WGS metagenome assembly JAEEGL01 (sample SAMN16246548, study PRJNA631951) | gut metagenome | biome: gut microbiome; feature: rumen; material: fiber-attached | host: Bos | place: Iran: Karaj | collected 2018-10 | reverse complement strand
TTTGAGTGCGGTATCAGCTTGACTAACTGCAACGACATCAAGGTGGGTGACGTGATTGAAACCTTCGAGGAGATTGAAGTAAAGCAGACACTGTAAACAATTTACGGCATAGTTTTACTGTTAAAACTTTGTAGTTTATGCAGGTAATTGATATTATCATATTGATATTAGTGGTGGCTGGCATGGTGATTGGATTCCGCAAAGGATTCATCAAGCAGCTGGCATCACTGGTGGGTCTTGTGGTAGGTTTGTTTGCAGCTAAGGCGCTGTATGGCGTGGTAGGTGACCAATTACTGGGTACCGTCACCACAAATTCTACCTTTGCGCATGTTCTGGCATTCTTCCTGATTTGGATCGTAGTGCCCATCGTTTTTACACTGGTAGCATCTTTACTTACCAAGGCGCTGGAAATCATCTGTTTGGGATGGATTAACCGTTTGCTCGGTGCTGCCCTAGGTGGTGTGAAGTGGCTGCTATTTATCAGTCTGGCCATCTGTGCGATTGAATATATCGACTCAGATAATAAAATCATTGAGAAGAACACCAAGGAGACATCTGCCTTGTATTATCCCGTACGTGAATTGGCGGGCTTATTCATGCCTGCAGTACAGGATTTTACAAAAGATATCCTGAATAAAGAGCATGGAACAGAAGGACAGGAAATATAAGGACAACGACTATGTACGTCAGCTGGCGGAGGAGAAGTACAAGTATGGCTTCACCACTGACGTGCATACCGAAGTCATTGACCGTGGCCTCAACGAGGATGTGGTGCGTCTGATTTCTGAGAAGAAAGGTGAACCAGAATGGCTACTTGACTTTCGCCTGAAGGCTTATCGCCATTGGGTAAAGCAAACTATGCCCACATGGGCACACCTGCGTATCCCAGAAATCGACTACCAGGCTATTTCCTACTATGCTGACCCTACCAAGAAAAGCAAGGATGAGGGCAAGAAGGAGATTGACCCCGAGTTGATGAAGACCTTCGACAAGCTGGGCATACCTCTGGAGGAACGCATGGCATTGGCTGGTTTGGCAGTAGATGCCGTAATGGACTCTGTTTCTGTTAAGACCACCTTCAAGGAACAGCTGAAGGAGAAAGGCATTATCTTCTGTTCTATCAGTGAGGCAGTGAAGGAACATCCTGAGCTAGTGCGAAAGTACCTGGGTTCTGTGGTGCCTTACACTGACAATTTCTTTGCTGCTTTGAATTCTGCTGTATTCAGCGACGGTTCGTTCGTGTATATTCCCAAGGGCGTAAGATGCCCTATGGAATTGTCCACCTATTTCCGTATCAACGCCAGAAATACAGGCCAGTTTGAACGTACTTTGATTGTGGCCGATGACGATGCATATGTTTCTTACTTAGAAGGATGCACGGCTCCTATGCGAGACGAGAACCAGTTGCATGCCGCTATCGTGGAGATTGTGGTACACGAACGTGCAGAAGTAAAATACTCAACTGTGCAGAACTGGTATCCTGGCGATGCAGAAGGCAAAGGTGGCGTGTATAATTTCGTAACCAAACGCGGTCATCTGCGTGGTAATGACAGTAAGTTGTCATGGACTCAAGTTGAGACGGGTTCTGCTATCACATGGAAATATCCATCATGCATCTTACAAGGCGATAACTCAACAGCTGAGTTCTATAGTGTGGCTGTGACCAACAACTACCAGCAAGCTGACACAGGTACGAAGATGATTCATCTTGGAAAGAATACCCGAAGCACTATCGTGAGCAAGGGTATCTCTGCAGGCAAGAGCGAGAACTCCTATCGTGGTTTGGTGCGTGTGGCTGCCAAGGCAGACAACGCCCGCAACTACAGCCAGTGCGACTCTTTGCTGCTAGGTGATAAATGTGGAGCTCATACCTTTCCATATATGGACATCCATAATGAGACGGCTGTTGTGGAACATGAAGCTACCACCAGCAAGATCAATGAGGAGCAGATATTCTACTGCAACCAACGAGGCATCTCAACAGAAGATGCAGTAGGATTGATAGTGAATGGCTATGCTAAGGAAGTTCTTAACAAGCTGCCGATGGAGTTTGCTGTGGAGGCACAGAAACTGCTGAGTGTCTCGTTAGAGGGTAGCGTGGGATAAAGTTATAATAACATGTTAGAGATAAAAGACTTACATGCCAGTGTGGCTGGCAAAGAAATACTGAGGGGCATCAACCTGCAGGTGAAGCCTGGAGAGATACATGCCATCATGGGACCTAATGGTTCTGGAAAGAGCACGCTGTCATCTGTATTGGTGGGTAATCCTCAATATGAGGTGACTCAAGGAACTGTTACCTTCAATGGTAAGAACCTGCTGGAACTGTCTCCAGAGGACCGCAGTCATGAAGGCTTATTTCTGAGTTTCCAGTATCCTGTGGAGATCCCTGGAGTAAGCATGACCAACTTCATGCGCACTGCCATCAACGAGAAGCGCAAGTACCTCAAGCTACCAGACCTGAGTGCCAGTGAGTTTCTGAAGATGATGCGCGAGAAACGTGCCATCGTAGAACTTGACAACAAGCTGGCCAGTCGCTCAGTGAACGAAGGATTCTCGGGTGGCGAGAAGAAACGCAACGAAATATTCCAAATGGCTATGCTGGAACCTAAACTGAGCATCCTCGACGAAACAGATTCTGGATTGGATATCGATGCCCTGCGCATCGTAGCTGAGGGAGTGAACAAGCTCATGACACCTGAAACCAGTTGCATCGTCATCACCCACTACCAGCGATTGCTCGACTATATCAAACCAGATATTGTGCATGTACTTTACAAGGGGCGCATTGTCAAGACAGCTGGGCCTGAATTGGCACTCGAGCTAGAGGAGCGTGGATATGACTGGATCAAAGAACTTGAAAGCTGAGCATAAAGAATGACTATGGAAATATCTGTCGCAAAAGGAACCATGGTGGAAAAGACGCTGCAACTGTCAGCCGACCATCAACTGCACATCAACGTAGAAAGTGGTGCGCAGCTTCATTTGCTGATGGAGGGCAGTTGCCGACAACTCATCACTGATATTCATGTGAGTCAGGGCGCCATCCTCGACCTTTGCGACTTAGACACCAACGAGGTCAATACCACTCGCAGTCACGAGCTGCATATCAGTCAGGATGCCGACTCTCAAGTGTTTGTACACAGCATCAGTCTGGCAGCTGGCAACACACGAAATACTTCACATATAGACCTGTGTGGCGAAGGTGCCGAGCTGACGCTCAATGGTTTGATAATAGCAGGTGGAGCTCAAAATATAGAGAACAACACACTTGTTCAGCACATGGTGCCACACACCACCAGTCACCAATTATATAAATATATATTGGACGAACAAGCCACTGGCACTTATGCAGGCTTGGTAAAGGTGTTGCCAGGGGCACACCATACGATGTCTGAGCAAACCAATCGCAACCTTTGCATCACCCGTGAGGCTCACATGTTTTCACAGCCTCAACTAGAAATATATAATGACGATGTACGTTGCAGTCATGGTAGCAGTACAGGACAATTGGATGAGAGTGCGCTGTTCTACATGCAGCAGCGAGGTATCTCAAAGCATGAGGCACGCCTCTTACTGATGGCAGCTTTCATGAGTGAAGTGGTGGAACAAGTACGTATCCCTGCTCTTCGCGAACAGTTGCAGGAGATGGTAGAAAAGAAGTTTAGGAGTTAGTGTTTATGAGTTTTGATGTTCAATCCATAAGGCAAGACTTTCCCATATTACAGTCGCAGGTATATGGCCATCCGCTTATATATCTCGACAATGGTGCCACCACACAGAAACCACGTCAAGTGGTAGAGGCGATGGTGCAGCAATACTATACTGCCAATGCCAATGTGCATCGCGGTGTGCATCATCTTTCAGTTGTGGCAACAGACATGCTGGAACAAAGTCGTGAGACGGTACGCCGATTCATCAATGCCGAGAGTGCACAGGAGATTGTTTTTACTCGTGGCACTACTGAGGCCATCAATCTGGTAGCCTCCTCCTTCTGCCAGCAAGTAATGCAGGCAGGTGACGAAGTGATTGTCAGCACTATGGAGCACCACAGCAATATCGTACCCTGGCAACTCCAAGCAGAACGCAAAGGCATTGTTGTCAAAGTGATACCAATGACTGATGATGGCGTGTTGCTGATGGATGCTTTCGAGCAACTTTTCTCTGAAAAAACCAAGTTGGTGAGTGTGGCACATGTGAGTAATGTGCTGGGGACCATCAACCCTATCGCCGATATCATTCGCATTGCTCACGACCATGGTATACCTGTACTTGTTGATGGAGCGCAAAGCGTTCCCCATATGCCTGTAGATGTTCGAGCACTTGATGCCGACTTCTACTGCTTCTCTGGTCATAAGGTTTATGGTCCTACAGGCATTGGTGTGCTCTATGGCAAGCGTGAGTGGCTCGATCGTCTGCCTCCCTATCAAGGTGGTGGTGAGATGATTGGGACTGTTAGCTTTGAACGTACCACGTTCAACCAAACGCCTTATAAGTTTGAAGCAGGTACACCCAATTATGTAGGTGCTACAGGCTTAGCTGCTGCGCTTGAGTATGTTGAAAAGATTGGCATGAACAACATAGCTGCCTATGAGGCTGACCTTACACAATATGCCTTGCAGCAAATGTCACAGATAGAAGATATCAGATTTTTCGGGCCAATGGAAAAGAGAGGTAGCGTTATCTCCTTCTTGGTAGGTAACATCCACCATCTCGATATGGGTACCTTACTTGACCGTCTCGGCATTGCCGTGCGTACCGGTCATCATTGTGCAGAACCTCTGATGCATCGCTTGGGCATTGAAGGTACTCTGCGTGCTTCCTTTGGCATTTATAATACGCACAACGAGGTGGATGCTCTCGTGGCAGGTATCCGTAGAGTAGCCTCTATGTTCTAAACAGTCTATTAACTTTTAAAGAAAAATATCATGGAAGTAATTCAGAGCTTCACCATCGACCATACCAAACTTAAACCAGGCATTTATGTGTCGAGACAGGACAAAGGTTTCACAACATTCGACCTTCGCATTACTGAGCCCAACAAGGAACCAGCTGTTGCGCCTTCAGCCATGCATAGTATCGAACACCTTATGGCCACATGGTTCCGCAATTCATCCGCCAAAGATGATGTGGTATATGTGGGTCCTATGGGGTGTCTTACGGGTATGTATATCGTTATGACGGGAAACTATACCGTGGAAGATATGCGTCAACTCACCATTGAGTGCCTGGAATGGATACTCACACAAGAGGAAGTACCCGCTACCACACCAGAAACATGTGGCAACTATTTACTGCACGACCTGCCTATGTGCAAATGGGAGAGCAAACGATATCTGCATCGCCTGAAAAACGATTTCCATTGCGAATATGACGAGTTGCACATCACTTTAGATGATGGTAAAGTGTTTGCTGATGCTTGAAAAAAGGCGTTGGCTTCTTATTCCGCCATTATACTCTCAACGAACGACTTGGTCACTGCAAACGAATGCTCAGCCATTGTGTTCCAGAAATCGTGATACTGACTGGCGTCGGTATCTCGTAATGGTACGTCACTGATAACTCGGAATGAGATGAATGGCACTTTGTTGATATAGCAGGTCTGTGCAATGGCGCAACTCTCCATATCAACTGCTTTAGCGTCAGGGAAATGTCCTACAATTTCACGCATCTTCTCACGTGAATCTACGAACCAGTCACCAGTGACGATCAATCCTGCATGTACCTTTACCCCACAATTCAAGTTCAACGCCTTTTGCAGTAACCAAGGTTCAGGTTCAAAAGATGCAGGCATACCCTGCACTTGCCCGTACTTGGTACTATTGTCAATGGCAGAACCACAATAAACATCGTGATAAGCCAGTTCTGAACTCACTACCACGTCCTGTACGTTAATTTCTTCGCCATTGCCTCCTGCACAACCGCTGGAGATAATTACATCGGGGTGAAATTCGTTAATCATGCGTTGTGTGCCCAAAGCCGCATTCACTTTGCCTATACCACACTTCTGCACCATTACATCTATTCCATCAAACAACTGCTTGAGTTGGCGCAGTTCCTTATCCATTGCAACAATAATACCTACTTTCATAAACTATACTTGAAAGTTCTTGGATACGGAATTATCCGTAGTCATACACACCTCTGCAGAGAATTTCATTCCATATTCTATCAACTGGTCCCATTGTCCTTCTGTCAAAGATGGCAAGTCGTCATGCTTAATGTCCAACTTCATCAAACCATACACTATACCCGCGTTGAAATTGTCTCCAGCCCCTACTGTACTTACAGGATCTAATGGCGGCACAGCATAAGCTTTGCTATAATTACCAGTTCGCAGTTGCACTTCCTTCGCCCCAGCAGTATAGACGAAGTTCTTACAATAAAACTTCACCTTGTCCTGATAAATTTTATCTGCGTCACAGAGGTTATACAGGCACATGAAATCTTCCTCCGAACCACGCACAATATCAGCATATTCCAAGTTATCCAAGATATTTGGCGCAACCTTCATGGCATCATTCTTGTGTGGAAAACGATAGTTCAAGTCATACAGCACAATTGCCTTATTGTCTCTAGCTTTTTGAAGCAATTCCACCATTTTATGACGTAAAGAGGGATCAACAGCATAGAAAGAGCCCAACATCACCACATCATTTTCCTCCACTTCGGGCAATTCTACCATTAGTCGATACTCGGGATAATTCTTATAAAAACTGTATTGGGCATCATTGTTAGCATTGAGAAATGCTAACGAAATAGGTGACTTGTTCTCGGCATACACATCCAAATACTGAGGTGATACACCATTGTCCATCATGTAGCGCTGTATCATTTCTCCTACATGATCCTTACCTACCTCGCTCACAAAATCGACTTTTAGTCCCATGCGAGATAAGGATATGATGCTATTAAACACCGAGCCCCCTGGTACTGCTGTCCAAGGTCGGTCATTTTTGAAGATGATATCTAATATCGTCTCACCGATGCCTATTACTTTTCGCATATCTTTTTTTGTATCTCGCGCGATTTCTTTCCTAGGTAACCACCATGATGACGCTTGGCATAGTCTTCTATGGTATATTTTGTTTGCTTCATGGTTTCCACCACCAAGATATCGCCCATTACCGTCATTACTGTAGTACTAGTTGTTGGTGTCATTCCTAACGGACACACTTCCTGAGGATTGCCAGTGCTCAAACAAACATCGGCCTCCTTAGCTAACGGACTATCAGGATTGCCAGTAATAACAATGGTTTTCATCTCAGGGTTCAGATTATGTGACAAGGCCGTAAGTTCCACAATCTCACGTGTTTTGCCTGAATTAGAGATTAGTAACAGCAAGTCATTTTCTTGTAATATACCTAAGTCACCATGTTGCGCCTCGCTGGGATGCAGGAAAACAGCAGGTATGCCCGTAGAGCAGAAAGTGGTAGCTATATTCAAAGCAATCTGTCCTGCTTTACCCATACCAGATGTCACCAATTTGCCCTTACGGACATGCACCTGTTCTACAATTAAATCAACAGCCTCAACAAAACTATCTGTCAAGGGTATATTCATAATGGCCTCAGCTTCTTTACGCAACAAATCCTGAAAGGAAGTCAATGTTTCTTTCTCCATAGTACTATTTTTTTTGTAAAGATAATGCAAAGCAAACTTATAAACAAAGAATTCTTTGTTTTTACGCTCAGTTTATACTATTTTTGCAGCCTTAATAAATGTTCACATGGAAACTGAGCGCTACTTCACTCACTGTTTAAAAAACGGATTACGGATTATCTTGCAGCAAACTACTTCGCAGGTGGCTTATTGTGGTTATGCCGTAAATGCCGGCACACGCGATGAGGACATTGATACTCCAGGAATGGCCCATTTCATCGAGCACATGCTATTCAAGGGGACTAGCCGTCGCAAGGCATGGCACATTCTCAACCGCATGGAGCATGTAGGTGGTGATCTTAATGCTTTTACCAACAAGGAAGAGACGGTGGTGTATTGCTCTTTCATGAAGCAGGACTTTAGTCGTGCTACTGAACTACTTACTGATTTAGCATTTCACTCGGTATTTCCAGAACATGAAATCGAGAAAGAGTGTGAGGTCATCATCGATGAGATAAAAATGTATGAAGACTCTCCTGCCGAACTGATTTTTGACGATTTCGAAGACCTCATTTATGCAGGGCATCCTCTTGGTCGCAACATACTGGGCAATGCCGATAGCTTGCGCAGCTATGGAAAGTCGCACGCCGATGCTTTCTTCCACCGCTACTACAAGCCCGACAATATGATTTTTTTCGTGTTGGGCAACTACACCATCGAGCAGGTGATCAAGGAACTAGAGAAATGCACTTCAGGCATCATGACAACGCCAGTTGTTATGCATCGCCAGCAGCCAATGCACTTAACAGCCAAGCGAGTGAATGTCAACAAACACTCCCACCAGGCACATGTCATGATAGGTGGACATGCATACGATGGTAGAAGCAACAAGAGAGTAGCACTCAACCTTATCAACAATATATTAGGGGGACCAGGTATGAATAGTCGCCTGAACATAGCCCTGCGTGAGCATCGGGGATTGGTGTATGAAATTGAGTCCAACTACACCCCCTATACCGATATCGGTACCTTCTCTATTTATTTTGGCTGCGACCACGAAGATGTGGAACGTTGCATCGAGCTAGTGTTCAAGGAATTAAAACTATTTCGCGACCAACGCCTCAGCGACAGTCAGATGCGTGCTGCTAAGAAGCAACTCATCGGACAAATTGGTGTTAGCTCCGACAACAACGAAAACAATGCGTTGGGCATGGCCAAGACTTTCCTCCACTACCATCGTTTCGTCACCAGTAAGGAAGCTTTTAAAAACATTGAGCTACTTACTGCCGATTTACTGCAGGAAGTAGCTCAAGAAATCTTAGCACCACAAAACCTTTCTGTACTTTGCTATAATTGAAACTCTCGAAGTACTATTTATAAAAAGGCTCTAAAAGTAATATTACTTCGAACTTCTATCAATCGCTTTGCGGAGCTTGCCTACAGCCTGCTCCAACGATTCCGTAGGCTCTATAATGTTATAATCCTCCCAAAACGCTTCATCATAGAAATCCATCACCTTGTCTGACAACACATCACTATTGTGGAATGACTCTTTATACGTAACCCATTCTAAAGGATTATCTACACGGTTCGTCACAACCATCTCCGACACCACCGTATAATTGGTAGCAAAGAGCCTTCTCTTCCAGTCACAACGGAATTTAAACTCAGCCCTGATGTAGTTTAAGAAATAACGTCCCCCTTGGTAGCGGTATGTCACCAAATAACTCAGATCCTGGGCACGGAAACGCATTGAAGCTGGTTTCTTACGTAACATCTGACGCGTCACCTTGTCTGGATCACTCATGTCCATAGAAAATTCTATTCTGCTAATGCCTAAGTTCTCACGATCAATGTAGATAGTACCCACATAAAGCGGGAAATCCAACATCACAGGTTTGGGTTTAAAGCTGATGGCGTATTGTACACGATCGTCTATCGTTACATAGTCCTTGAAAGCATAATCATACATCTCCTGGTATTCAGGCTCTAGCAGAATGTCGGGGTTCTTTACAGCATCTACATAAGTGGCAAGGTTGGGACCGCCCTCCAATTTCACACTCAATGTGTCCTTTAAGTCGGGGCTTGCCACACTACGACTTTTAGTGATGCGCACTCTGTCTCTGCCTGTGCCTTGCGTATAGCTAGTCTTGAATGCCTCTGTCACTGCCTCTGAGATGGTGATATATCTATTGCGCTTTTGCACCGTCTCTCTATAGAATAAATAGTTAAGTGTTGATACAGGGCTATAGTTCTGTTTCACTTTCCACATTGCCTCCTCCACCAACAAGCGTGCATTTACAGGACTAACAACGATTTCGTTCAGTTTAAAGGAACTTTGCGAAAGGAAATATTCGTTGTTTGTACTGGCAAGTCTGTCTACTTCCACTTGATTGGAGCTATAGCCTAAGTAAGAAAATTGTATATATACCTTTGACCCTGGATCTTTAAACTTCAAGGTAAATGCTCCGTCAGAGTTGGTAACGGTTCCAATGTTCGTGCCAGGCACATACACATTCACATATTCCAATTTGCGATGTGACTTCTGATCCTTCACCACACCACTTACGGTAATCATGTTCTCATTCATCCGCTCAGTGATGGCCTGGGCCATAGCGGTAGTGACACAGCCTGCCAGCAAGAGGCAAGCCATCCAGATTCTTAACTGTGTATGTATGATTGATTTCATCTTTGTGTAGTTTTGTAGTTATACTTTTGCAAATATATAAGAAAAAAACGAAAGATAATCATCAATGATGATGCCTTTTTTTCGTTTTGACGCATATTGCGCTTCCAATTATCCTATCTCACAATTTTCCAGTCAGTTTCTGGCGACTAAACTCGCAGCCACAATACAATTGATTATAGAAACCATACTCCCTCAGCAGTTGATTTCGTCTTTCCTGCAAACCGCCTTTGCGCCAGTTCTGCTCCCAGAAGGTCACCCCGTCCACCTGTGCAGCCGCCCATCTGCCAGCTTCGTTGATCTGTTCTAAACTCTTCCAACGCGAGGACGCCAATGTGGTAGTAAACTCCGTAAAGCCATGCTCAGCGGCATAGCGGGCCGTCTGTAGCAAACGCATTTTGAAACATTTCAGGCAACGCCTCCCTCGCTCAGGTTCGTTTTCCATTCCACACACACCCTCTTTCCATCCATCATAGTCGTAATCAGCATCCACAAATGACAACCCTTGACTTGTCACGAAGCGCTTTGCCTCGGCCTTACGGATTTCATATTCCTCAAAAGGATAGATGTTAGGGTTGTAATAATAAACAGTAGGGTGTATACCATTGGCCATCATACATTCTATAATGGCAGACGAACAAGGGGCGCAACAACTGTGCAGCAACACCTTATCATCCTTATTAGGTGTTTCAATCTTCAACATCATTAATCGACTGCTTCAGCAGCAATAAGCTCTCAGGGCCGAGATTAAACAGCAAATCAACAATACTCAAGTTCGGTATGAAACCCAGTTTCTCTTGAAACACTTGGTAGTAAGGCACCACCTTAAACACCTCATCCTCCATAGCATAGTCATGCTTGGGATGAATTACCTCTCGCAAGTCCAATGCCCCATTGTCCACCTCCTTGATATATTCAGAAGTCCTCTTCACGCAAGGTTGCATATCAATCAGTGCACAAATCATCTCCTGCAATGCTTCATTGAAATCTATTAGGTAGTCATATTTCTTTTCATAGAAAGGCACAAAATCATCACGATAATATTCAAAATAAGGCGTATGACCATAAGCCGACTCAAGTGCATAAAAGTGCAGATGCCGCCAATTACCGTGATCGCTGATACGTATATCCTTTGTAGGGCATTTCAAACAGGCCGGCTTCACCGTTGGTACCGTTAAGTCTATCCTGCCAGAAGGTCCCGCAATGATACATCTGTTGCGGTAAGTCTGCTTCATATAGTGGTCATGCTGTTCCACCCAAACCTTGTCGGATGCCAGCATGTGAGCATAATACTCTATTGGCGCCAAATAGGCAGTTGTCAGATAAACCACACCCATCACCTGATGCCATCCACCCACTTAAACAGCCGGTTCCAGCGGACCTTACCGTCCAACCAGTCACGATCCTTGTCGAGCGATAGCCAAATCAACACAGGTTTGCCCACCACATGATCCTCAGGCACAAAGCCCCAATGGCGTGAGTCGGCACTCTTATGGCGATTGTCACCCATCATCCAGTAGTAATCCATCTGGAAGGTATATTCGTTGGTCTTGACCCCATTGATGTATATGCCATCTTCCTTGCGTTCCAGTTGGTTACCTTCGTACGCCACAATGCAGCGTTCATAAATTGGCAAATTGTCATCGTTCAGTGTAATGGTAGCCCCTTTCTTAGGTATCCATATCGGACCATAGTTGTTGCGGTTCCACTTTGTATAAAGGTTCAGTGGGTAAAGATCACCAATAAAATTCTCGCGTTCAGGCTCCATTACAATCTTGCTCACCAGTTTTTTGTTGCCCTGAAGAGTAGCGAGCATCTTCTTCGTTAGTGGTAAATTGTAGGTAGGTGCCAATCTACCATTGGACATTCGCGTATTCAGTCCCATGCTCAGCAATTCGTTTTCCCACGAAGTGTCGCTTCCCATTTCCCAGCGGTCCTCTTCACTAATACCCAATTCTTTGAACATCTCTTCTGGGATTACTGGTCCTGTGGTCTGAACAAAATAGTTCAGCTGCATATTCTCAGGATCTTCCATCTGTTGGCCATTCAACCATACATGCGTATCAATGATTTGTAGTGTATCGCCAGGCAAGCCCACACAACGCTTCACATAGTTCTCTCTACGATCAACTGGTCTCACTACCACCTCGCCATAGATACGTGGATTGCTCTTTATCAATTTACTGCCCTCAGCATAGAAGATATCATAAGCCGTGCGCTGTTGATCACGCGTCAGCGATTCCATATCCACCTTTTCGCCATAACGACGTTTGCCTTCCGCATATGCCAGCGAGTAGAAGTCGGTTTGTTGGAAGTTCAGTGCCACCGTATCGCCAGCAGGAAAGTTAAACACCACTATGTCGTTCAACTTTACCTTTTGCCAGCCTGGTGCACGCTTGTATTTCCATTGCGGCCAATCAATATACGACTTCATATTTGTGCCAGGTATAGTATGTTGCGTCAGCGGTAGTGATAATGGTGTATTAGGCACACGAGGTCCATAGTTTGCCTTGCTCACAAACAAGTAATCGCCCACCAACAGACTCTTCTCCAAACTCGAAGAAGGTATCTGATAATTCTGGAAAATATACAGATTCACAAAATATACAGCCACTAGGGCAAACACAATAGCATCCACCCAACTCATAATCCAGCGTCCTGTGTCACTTTTCCAGTCGTGCCAGAAACCCCAAGGTATGATTTTAGTGATATAGGCGTCAAAGATAAACGGCACCACTATCAGTCCCCACCAGCTCTTTATCCATAATAAAAATAGCAGATACAGCACCATCATGATGCACATCATCAGCCATTGTCTTTTCGTTGCGTCTTTTATTCTCTGCATAATTGTCATTTAAAAACCGTAAACATCCTTATAGTAATCCTGTATGGTCAGCAAACCCTGTTGGTTCTTCGCCCATTCTGCTGCCAGCACTGCACCGAGTGCAAAACCTTTGCGATTGTGAGCATCGTGTGTAATTGTGATCAAATCGGCCTCTGAGTCATAGCGTATGGTATGTATGCCGGGTACCTCGCCACGTCTGATATGATCTACCCTCAACAACTGCTTGTCGGTTGTTTCTTCAGCCCAAGCTTCTATGCGGTCTATATTACCCACTATATCTTCTGCCAGCGTAATGGCCGTACCACTTGGATGGTCTAATTTGTGCACATGGTGAGTTTCTTCCATCTCTACGTCATATTGTGGGAACTGGTTCATCACCTTAGCTAAGTATTTGTTAACAGCAGTAAATATGCCCACTCCTATCGAGAAGTTCGACGCCCACAGCAGTGTCTTCCCATCTTCCTGGCATGCTTTGCGCACATCATCACCATGTTCTTTCATCCATCCCGTACTACCGCTCACCACCTTCACGCCCTGCTGCCATGCTTTCAAGTAGTTGTCGTAAGCAGCTTGAGGAGCAGTAAACTCTATGGCAACATCGGCACTTCTGAAAGCGTCAGAGTCAAAGTCCTGCTGGTTGTCTATGTCGATAACACACACTAT
>JAEEGL011782050.1_pt1 | contig 13796 bp, 13 predicted proteins | sample 9134231 | NCBI WGS metagenome assembly JAEEGL01 (sample SAMN16246548, study PRJNA631951) | gut metagenome | biome: gut microbiome; feature: rumen; material: fiber-attached | host: Bos | place: Iran: Karaj | collected 2018-10 | reverse complement strand
TTTGTAGGATACAAGAATGGCAGAGTCAAATCAATCATTGAAACAGATAGCACTGTTTGCTTTGATGGCGATGGTAATGGATACTACTATCTTAACGATAATCCTTCTCTATTACAGAGATTTACATATTTGTTTTCGGATGATCACAAACTTGTGATAACCATGAATGGCGAAACATCAGCTGTTGAATACTCAGTTGATTCAAAAGAGAAAAGACTGACATTGGAAGGGATTGAGTATCGTTTTGTTTCTTCTGAGGTGGAGCCCCCTGCCATACCATTAACATCCACCTCGCAATATGTTTCTACGCCGACACCCCTGCAGTCAACTATAGCTACACCGACACCTATACAGTCAAATAGAGCTACCTCGACAACTAAGCCTACGGTTGCATCGTCCCAGGACGCAGGATTGCCTCTATATAAAAATGAGCCTATTACCAGCGTTGACATGGTGAATCTTAGAGAAGTTGTTGTCTTTGGAGAGTTCGAGCAAGACAACCGCTTTGATAATGGAGCAGAACCTATTGAGTGGATTGTAATAAATAAATCAAAAAACAGAATGACGTTGCTGTCCCTATATGCTCTATACAGTTGCGGATACAATTATGACAACAAAGTAAGTGGTTGGCAAGGGAGCAGTTTGTACAATTGGCTGAATAATGATTTTTTTGTTGAAGCTTTTACTGCAAGTGAGCAGAGAAGGATTACATCTGTTACGCTCCTCTCTATTTCGGAGGCAGCTTCAATTGATAACTCTCTCAGAGTGTGCACGTCGACATCATATGCAGATGCATGCGGAGGGGATCCTGCGCATTGCAGGTGGTGGTTAAGCGACTTTACTGGCAAGCCGTATGCCTCATTAAGTTATAATTCCGCAGCTGCAGTTGCGGAGGATGGTGAAATAATGAATCAGGGATACCGGGTTGATGATACACGAAAATTTGTTCGTCCGGTTATCATTGTCGATCTCTATTAATTAGTATTTCATCATTATAAAAGCAATAAGTTGAGCCTCTTTTTTTTCACAATGGTGATGGGGAGAGAAAGGTGATGGTATACCATTGCGCTTCGAAAAAAGAATGATTTCTTTTTTCTTGAAAAACGCTGCATAATTAATTATAATTTTATCGTGTTGAATGCTACATATCGCTTTTCGAGGATTGTCCTTTTGTCGGAACGATGAAAAGGTTTTTGGAGGGCCACGGCGCAGCATCAATTAATACAAGCTTTTTTGCAACTACTGCCTTGTTTTTTTGAATTATCAATATGGGAGAATGACATGACGGAGCGTTCGTTAACTCAAGAAAAAATCAGCGCCATTATTGATTGGCTGGTTAGAGTAATGGTTATCATTTCTATATTCGCTTTTTTTCTCCCATACGTTTCTTGTTCTGCCGGCATAACGAAAGTGAGTGTTTCTTCTGCAGAGCTTTCAGTTGGGGCGGAAAAAGAAATTGAGATTAGCTTCTTTGGATATTCTGACTCCGGAACGGTGCCATTGGATCCACAGCCCTCACTGTTTATTCTTCTGATTCTTCCAATCGTCGCAGGTGTGATGTCTCTACTCAAAAAGCCGATTGCAAAGAGTTTAGCTTATCTTGTAGAGGGCATCGCTTTTCTTCTATTCAATAACCATGTTTTACAAACAATGAGATCACAACTGTCATATGGCAATTATGACTTGTCACGTTATACCTTAAATCTGGAGATTGGATATAAATTGTATCTGGTTCATAGTTGGGCGATGATACTTCTTGGCGTAGCAGGCATTGCTGGCTGGTATTATCTCTCGCCCCCCAAAAGAACAGATGCCGTTTCTCTGCCCGATTCTAACTCCTCATCCAGAATGGTTCCCAAGCCAACATCTTATACGTATTCCGAGATTGAATCCAGTCCATCCTTCTCTGAGAAAACGAGGACTGTTTCAAATAGCGTACCAAACAATGAGACTGAACCCATATCCTCGTATTCAGCAACGCTTATTTCCACTATTAGGACAAATGAAAAACGATCCGACGAAAAAAAACATGACGGTTCCGCATCTAAGCAAAAGAAAGATACAAGTAATACTCCGTTTAGTCCCCCAACAGGCTTTTAATTCGATCAGAAAAATTGAAGGAGGAAATAATGATTTGTCCTAATTGTGGAAAAAGCGTTACTGCAGAACAAGAAATGTGTCCTCATTGTGGGAAGCCGACACAGTTTTCTTCTCGTATGCGATACTATCCAAAAGCAACACCGTTGGATTCGCCCGATTCTACGCCGCCGCTTCCCGTTACTTGCAGATTGAATCCCGAAGATCGCAAGCAGATATTTGGAGAAATTGAAAAGTCTGCCGATAAAAAAACTGTTATTGGCGTTAGGCAGAGTCTAAGCCTGTTGATTATTGGCGTTGGCATACTATTGGTATTAGCAACGGTTTTGATAAATCTTTTGTTCTCAAGATCCTCTCGGGTAACAGCATCAGCTGCAACTGCAGACATCGCGGATTTGTATGCGAAAACCGAAAGCTTAGAAAAAACTGTCCTTAATATGCAAGATGAACTGAAAAATAGTATTTCCGCAAAAAACGATGAGATCTTGGAGGGCATCAGCAAATCAACGACCAAAGAAATAGCGCTCATTATGCTATATTGTAACGATCCAGCAAATAGCGTCTCTTCACCGATTTGCTTTACGCTGCAAGTGGGTGAACAATTCCTTCTTCCCGAGTTATATGGGGAGAATCAAATATTTTTAGGCTGGAGCACCGAGAAAGATGGAAAAGGAAACACGATAAAGGCAGGGCAGGCAATCACCATTGAGGAGAATCAAGCATTCTATGCGCTATGGGAGCGAATAATAACGCCCAGCCCTATGCCAACAAACACTCCTTCTCCTAGCGAAACGCCAACACCTTTGACGGAGGCCGTTGCGACTGATAGCTCTTCACTAACGACGGCTACTCCACGAATAAGATGGAAAAATAATGATTGAAAAGGATGAAATAGTCATGTGGAAATGTGATAAATGTGGTGAGATGAATAATGATAATACCACACAATGTGAAAGATGTGGCAGCAAACGTACTGCTCAACCTGGATGGAAATGCAGCCGTTGCGGCGAAATGAACGATGGAAGCAAAGATCAATGTTGTAAATGTGGGAGCAAGAGATCAGCTGTTAAGCTTTCTCCCACACCAGGTCCTGCGTCAGATCCTGTCCCTGATCCTACGCCGGATCCAAAGCCTTCTGACCCTCCTCGAACTGATCATATTATCCTGCCAGCGGATGATTATCCGAATACTGGAGAGATAATCAAAAGAAAAGATGTGCTTGTCAGTCAATATAGAGGATTGGCAGTTTCTGCAACCATACTGCAATTTCTTTTGTTTGCACTGAAGTACACCTATTTCGACTATACCATTTATAGAGCATGTGCGGGTTATTACGGATCGATAGAGCAAATCTGCTCCTTTCTATTGGTCACACTAACAATTGTTCCGGCAATCACGGTTCTGGTAAAGCTGGATGTAAGGAAGAGGAACCTTCCAATCACGATTTCCGCAATCACTGCCTCACTAACTACGGTCTATTGCTTGGTCATCTGGTTTGGCAATCCTGATTCGACGGTTGTGCCCGCCTTGATTATCCTTCTCGCCTGGGGCGTGGTATTCTTTGCTTATAAGTACGCTAAAGCATTGAATGAGATAGACAACACCATGTTACACCGACCTACATCGTTTTGAATTGCGCAGAAACATGGAAAAACGGAGACAGTATAATCCAATACCGTATGCGCTCGATTTCGTATTCTGCATTGATGCATCGGAAGGTATGGGACTTGCTCTGCCTCGAGTAAAGGAGCAGATTTGTAGCTTTGTTTCTGGTTCTAAAGAGCATATCGAGCGTTTCCCATACCGCAATCTTGGATTAATGCGAGCGAGGATAGTGCTGTTTAGAAATTATAAATATGATGGCCCAAACTCCATGCTAGCAACTGTTTTCTTCAACTTGTTTCAGGAAAGGGATTCTTTTGCACGTTGTTTAGCGTCAATACATGCTTCAGTAGGCGGTGGATCCACAGAACAAAGCGGATTGGAAGCCTTGGCCTATGCAATGAGATCTTCGTGGACAAATCGAGATGGATCATTACGGCGAAGGCAGATCGTTTCTCTTTGGACCAATTCGTCGCCTTGTGAATTGGGGTATGGAAAAGAAAACGATCTTTATCCACGAATAGGAATGGCGAAAGATTTTCAGGAATTAACATCCTGGTGGGAAAACGCAGACGTGATTGATCCTATGGCAAAGCGCCTGGTGCTCTTTGCTCCTAATGAAGGATATTGGAAACAGATTTCAGAAAACTGGGATAACGTGATTCATTTCTACTCCAATGCAGGGGAAGGAATGGATAAGGTAACAATGGATTCGCTGATTAACTGCTGTTTTGATGTATAAAAAGAAATAAATAGAGAAGGAGAAACGAAAAATGCCAAGTAACTATGGACAAGGATCAAAGGTGTTGTACAATGTGGACCTGGTGTTCTGCATCGATGCTACGGGAAGCATGTCGATGGAACGCATGTTGGACATGGTCAAAGAAAGGGCTCTTGCTTTTCACAGCGATTTAACTTACTGTATGGAGCATTTGGATAATCCAAAGCATGTGAATCAACTACGTATTCGACTTATTGCCTTTCGGGACTATATTGCCGATGGTGCAGATGCTATGCTAACAACTAACTTTTTTAAACTTCCGGAAGAAAAGGAACTGTTTGAAAAAGCTGTCCGAGGTATTACTGCTCAAGGTGGTGGAGATGATCCTGAGGATGGATTGGAGGCGTTAGCTTATGCAATTCATTCCCATTGGTGTGAAGGAGGCATTCAGCAGGACGGAACCCAGATTAAACGTCGTCAGGTGATAGTATTGTGGACAGATGAAGAAACGCATGACTTAGGCTTTGGTAAAGCGGCGCCCAATTATCCTCGTGAATACATGGCAAAGAGTTTTTCGGAGCTTACATCTTGGTGGGAAGATGATGAAAAAATGGACTATGATTCCAAGCGCTTACTTCTTTATGCACCTGCTAAACCCAATTGGAACAAAGTTTTACAAAACTGGGATAATGTGCTTCATTTTCCGTCTGAAGCAGGGATGGGATTAGATAAGCTTTCATACGAACAGATTATCAACACGATTGCAAATTCTATTACGGCTTAACAATGAACTATGGAAGGCGGATAGCGGTATGGCACTGTCTTTTCGACCGATAGAAATAGACATTCTCCTCAAAATTGAAGAAGAGAAAGCATCCGGCAGGGGGGAAGATGCAGCAGTAAGTTGGATAAGTTGGAATCCAGACAACTTGCCATCCTGTATCATCGCCTGTTTGGATGGCTTGGGCGGTTCCGGTGCACAGAAGTATCCTGAGGCAAATAATTGGACCGGCGCACGACTGGGATCCTTTTCCTGCGGTCGTGCGTTGGTGGACTGGTTCCGGAAGAATCGTGTTGAGGAATTGGGACTGCAAGGGTATTCCGCTGAAAGAATTCGAGATTCGGTGGCTCAGGTGTTGCGCGAATGTGTTGAACAGTTGGCAAGGCAGTCCTCCTCTGGGCAAAACTCACCAATTGTCAGCCGCATGGTAAAGTCTTTTCCGACAACGCTTGCGGCTGTCCTCCTTTCCTTGGATGATGATGCTTTTCGTGCAATTTTCCTTTGGGCAGGTGATTCCCGTTGCTACCTTTTGACAAAGAGTGGCCTTCGACAGATGACAAAGGACGATTTGAAACGGGATATCGACCCCTTTGAAAATCTAACAAAAGATGGGGTCATGTCGAATGTGGTTTGTGTTGAAGGTTTTCATATCAACTATTACGAACGAAGGCTTAATGAACCGTTTATCGCAATTACAGCTACAGATGGTTGCTTTGGTTACCTCAATTCACCCATGGCTTTCGAGGGCATTTTTCTTGATACACTGATGGCTTCCAGTTCCCCAGCAGAATGGGAAAGACGACTCCGCGCTGACATTAGTGCTGTAGCTGGAGACGACTTCACTCTGCAGGCCGCTGCGGTTGGCTTTGAAGACTTTGAAATGCTAAAGAATTATTTCTTTCCGACCCAGAAAAGGTTTCAACAAACTTATGGTCTTCGATTGCATTCAGCTAAAGAAGCGGCTTTACGAGCCATTTGGAATGACTACAAACGGCAGTATTTGGGAGAGTAAGATTCTATGAATCTTCCTATAATTGACGGATATGCGTTAACACAACCTTGGGATAATCCCGGAGCAGGAACATCTGTGTGGTCTTTTGCTAAAAAGGATGGCAAAGAGTATTTTATCAAACAGTATATTTCTCCATCCTTTCCGACCGCCAACGATCTTTCTGCTCAGCTAATTGAAAAAAAGAAGAACAGATGCTTTGCGTTCTATTTGGAGAAAAAAAAACTGTTCGAAGAAATAGCCAACTGTACAGACAGCAATCTCATTGGCATGAAAGAGTTTTTACTGTGGGAATCCAAGTATTATTTAGTTACCGAGAAAGTGACGGATGCAAAGCTTAGCATAGAGGAAATTGCAGGGTTGCCCGAAAGGCAAAAGATGCTTCTTTTACTAAGCCTTGCTAAAAGCCTTGACAGCTTGCATCAAAGGCATATCATTCACTGTGACATTAAACCTAGCAATGTGCTCCTGGAAGTTGATGCTAACGGAAATTTTATTCCTAAGGTGATAGATTTTGACGGAGGATTCCTGGAGGGACATCAGCCGAAGAGAATAACTTTCGATCAGTCTTACGCTGCACCAGAGATTAATCTGTATGATTGCGGGGAGGATATTCGGTTGACAACCAAGGTGGATGTATTTGCTGCTGGGTTGCTATTTCATCAGTATATGATAGGCGAAGCCCCAACGTTTGAAATAGAAGAATCGTTCGATGACTTTGGAGACAACACCGAGTCCATGCAGCCTAAGCTTTCGAGCAAGCTTTCATCGGAGGTGAAAAATCTAATATGGTCCATGCTTATACCGGATCCTGGTATTAGAATCAGTATGAGTCAGGTGGTGGAGCGATTGGATACTATTCTGAATCTACCGCCTATGTCGCGCAAGTTGATTTTTCACATGGGTAAGAAGAAGGATGACGAAAATATAACAAAAGCAAAATGAAGTAAGGATATAGAACTAAAAAATCAGGTTTGTACACACTGGGTGAGGAATATATGGAAAAAGAAGATAAAGACTCTATATGGGGTCAGCCTAAAGGGCTTGATGACAGCAAAGGATACGAAAAGAAAGAGACGAGACCGAAGGGCTTTTCGGACAGCAGTATATCTGAGGACAGGATAGCTGGGCCAACTCGGAGCAGACAAAAAAGTTTCAATTCCGGTGAAGATGTGGGGGACAAGCCGAATGAAAAGGCTCCATTTTCCTCAACATCAAACTCTTGGTTCGTTCCGAACGGGTTTTACCCGAAAGGAATCAAATCAGGGTCATTTACATCCGTTCCTGTAAAAGAAAGGCCAATAAGTAGATCTGTATCAAACAGCCTAACCTGGTCCAACTGGCATAAGAAGGATGTTATTTCTTCAGCGTATTTTATTGCTGTCAATGGAAATGGCTCTACTAAAGTGTTTCCAGTGCTAAACGGGCAGTCGGTTGGCAGCATTTGGGGCACCAGCGATGTTCCGGATATCGCTTTGTCTGCTGCTGCGGACCGTGCGCAAGGTCGTGTTGTCTTGGAAGAGGGCCGACTTTGGTATCAAAACGAAAGTGCCAGAATAAGCACTTTCCATAACGGGATACAGCCGATGGATAGCCGTTTTGAGCTCCAGTATGGAGACATAATCCGGCTCCATGACTTCCTTGATGTGAAGTGTTTGAATGACACTTTGCTCATTCTTGTAGATCATTATCCCAAAGATATCTCATGGAGTGTTTTTTCTTTCTCATCTATAGCAGGGAAATCCAATAAGATTAAGTTCAAAGACACGAATGCTCCTAATCGTACCATTTCTTTTTCTCCTAAAAACGGTGGAGTATCCTTTGAAGATACTCCTGCGGGGGCAGAAATACGAATAAACAATCATCTTGCAGATGAAACTCGACAACTGGCACAAACCGATGTGCTGCAGTTGGGAGATGCTTTCTTTATCTGCTTGGGAGACTTACTCGTGTTTCCGTCCAATTGGATTGTGGGAAAGAAAGCAATTCCACCAGATTCTACGAAAGGAGCTTTAGAAATCCATATCAAAGACAGGACGGTGCGAGAAGGATTATCTGGCCAGAAGAAGTTATTGAGTGATATCCGTCTATCCATACCAAAAGGAAGCTTGGTATTAGTGCTTGGAGGCTCGGGGGCAGGAAAGACGACGTTTGTCAATGCAGTTATGGGCTATGAACCGGCAAATGGAGTTATTCGTTATGATGGTATTGATGTGTACAAAGAGTACAGTAAAATGAAGTATGAGATTGGTTATGTCCAACAGGAGGATTTGCTTCGAAAAACGGATGTGGTTTTGAATACGTTGATGGATGCTGCCAGAATGCACCTGCCTCGTGATCGGAAGGAGCAGGGAAGGGCCGTATCTGAGACGTTAAAGCTTCTTGGCCTTGAACAGGAACAGAAAAAGCTGGTAGGTCAGTTATCCGGTGGGCAACGCAAAAGATTGAGTATAGGGGTGGAGTATGTAGGCGCACCATCTTTGTTTTTCTTGGATGAACCGGACTCCGGATTGGACGGCTCTAATGCCGACAATATGTGGGAAATTGTCCGTAAAATAGCGGATACCGGAAAAATTGTGATGGTCATTTCTCATATTCCTGATCGTGCATTTGACCGCTTTGATATGGTAATCGTACTTGCCAAAGATGGGATGAATTGTGGAAGGCTTGCATTTACAGGTTCACCGGAAAATGCCTGTTCTTTCTTTGAAACAGAGCGGCTGGAGGAAATCGTGCGGCGAGTTAACCGAGTCAGTGAAGGAGGCGAGGGAAGAGCCGATGAGTTTATTGAGCGATTTGAGCAACAGAGGAGGCTGGCATGAGTTCAAACAAGATATCCTGGTTTGGTCAGGTGAGCGTATATGTAGGAAAATGCTTTCGCCTCTTCGCAAATGAAAAGCAATGGAAGAGCTTTATCTCTGCAGCAATTATCACAGGGATTATTTCTTTGGTCACCAGTGACCAAATGTTTATAGATTATAAGGAAACAAAGAATGGTTTTTTTGCTGTGATTTGTGCTTGCGTATGGACCGGTTTATTCAACTCGATTCAATCCATTTGCAGGGAAAGAGCAATTATCAAACGAGAGCATCGCACAGGCCTTTATCTTTCTTCTTATATTACTGCCCATGCTATTTATGAAGCAGCGCTATGTGCGGTGGAAGCGTTAATAATACTATTGCTCGTGGCGATGAAAAACCATGATAATTTTCCGAAGGAAGGTCTGATTGGACCTGCATTTCTGGATATGTATATAACCTTGTTTTTAGTCGTTTTTAGTGCCGATAGTTTGGCAATTTTGGTTTCCAGTACAGTTAGAAAAGAGAACACAGCCATGACAATTATGCCCTTTGTGCTGATCGTGCAGTTAGTTATGTCTGGAGCAGTCTTTCCTTTAAAAGGTTTCTCAGAAAAGATATCTCAATTCACGGTAAGCAAATGGGGCATGGATGGCGTGTTACGCATATCCAATAAAATTTCAGATCTATACACCGCTCCGGTATCCCACGCAGTTTTTTCGCACACTAACGAATTCTATTACCATGGAGACGGCGGCTTTTTCAAAGGGGATGAAATAATGTTTCCTATGATGGATCCAGATGCGAGCCTTCTTTGCCATGCATGGAGTATTCTTTTGATATCAGCTGTTGCATATCTGATAATAAGCATCTTTGTGCTTCAGCTTGTGGATAAAGATAAAAGAATATAATATCCAAATGAAAGAGAATTGAAGAAGCCGATATATGTTATCCCGTAAGTATTCACACAGCAATAGTAACGCAACCATTTTCCTTTTTCAGCAACAGGAAGGCTTTTATTAAATATATAAAGCAATATTGCCATTTTTATAAGCTTACAATATAATTAGTTTATTAATTGGTAAAGGTAAATAAACAGGAGAGTAAGAATATGGTTTGTCCAAAGTGTGGAGGCACGAACGTTCGTTCAGAGCAAAAGCAAGTATTCAACAATGATGTCAAATTCAAGGCCGGAAACGGTTGCTTATGGTGGGTACTTTTAGGTTGGCTGTATATTCTTTATATAGCATTAAAATGGATTGCTAAGCTTTTCTATTTTATCTTTATCGGTTGGTGGGTTGCTATTATACAAAAGAATAAGAAAGACAAAGAAAGTAGAACAGTTGTCCATATTTGCCAAGACTGTGGGTATAAGTGGGAATCGGTATCGGAGAAGAATGTCATCAGTCGTGTTTCTGCGGCAACAAATACTGCTGACAACTCTTCAAAAGCATCGTCGGATGATGTGTCAAAGCACAACGAGGAAAAAGCTCGGATTTCGCTTTTAATACGTGAAGATGGATCGCATCGAGAGGAGTCTATAGAAACACTGAGCAGTATCGCGGTGATGGATGAGAACGTACCGAGCCGAACTGTGCCTGAGGAGACATCGTACTGCTCTGCATCGACATGTGAAGATAAGCTTCTTCGGACTGTTCCAAAAAAAGCATCGACCGATACTTCGGACAACGATCTCTGGCATCGTCCGTCTGCTACAGGGTTTGATGCCTCTGAGAACAATGATCTTTCATGAATAGTGGACTACTCGCGTCCTGCAAGGAGAAGAAATAAGATTATTACATGACACAAAACGAATAAAAAATTAGAAAATGACAGTAAAACAGTCTCAGCAGAATAAAGCAGGGCTCTTGAGGATTTATCTTCGGGAGTCTTTTTGCTAAACGGCATATTGTTGCGAAAAAACACTCTGCTCGGGAAAAAGCATAGAACAGGGAGTGAGACGCTATGTTTTTCAAGAAGCATTTATTTCTATAGTATTCTTGTAGGAAAGCTGATATAGTGTTTGCAAATATGGATGATTAAAGGAGAGAATATGAAATGAGAATTAGCAAATGGGTCGCATGGGTATTGATATGTGTTGTTTTTGCCTTATTTGGTTGTGTTCCACAAAAAGCTCAACTAAAGGGAACGTGGGAATTTGTAGGATACAAGAATGGCAGAGTCAAATCAATCATTGAAACAGATAGCACTGTTTGCTTTGATGGCGATGGTAATGGATACTACTATCTTAACGATAATCCTTCTCTATTACAGAGATTTACATATTTATTTTCGGATGATCACAAACTTGTGATAACCATGAATGGCGAAACATCAGCTGTTGAATACTCAGTTGATTCAAAAGAGAAAAGACTGACGTTGGAAGGGATTGAGTATCGTTTTGTTTCTTCTGAGGCGGAGCCCCCTGCCGTACCATTAACATCCACCTCGCAATATGTTTCTACGCCGACACCCCTACAGTCAATGGAGCCTACGTTGTCAACTACGCTTGTGCCGACGACTGCACCAACACCTATGTTTTCCTTTTTTGATGTTGATGTTGGAGATGAGATTCAGTTTGGTCAATATGAACAAGATAATAATGCTTTTAATGGACCGGAGCCTATAATTTGGATTGTTCTCGAGAAGCAAAACGGTAAGATTTTAGTTCTTAGCAAATATGCATTAGATAGCAAAGCATACCATGAATATGAGGGTGACCGGCCTAATATTTCCTGGGAACACTGTTCTTTACGAAACTGGCTAAACGATCAGTTCTATTCAATCGCATTTAATTCCGACGAAAAGGATGTGATTCTCAGAGCGGTCGTTTCCGCAGATAGAACCCCACAATATAATGATATTAACCCAGGGAATGACGTGCTCGATAATGTTTTTTTGTTGAGCGCTTCAGAAGCGAATCGTTTTTTTACTACTAACGCTGCAAAACTATGCTGGCCAACGAAGTATGCGTTAGCCAATGGAGCAGACACAAAGGATACCCCCGGAACATGCTGGTGGTGGTTACGTTCGCCTGGTAAATCACAAACATCAGCCGCAATTGTATCAAAACGAGATGGCGCAATCACGACAAATTATATCGGAATTGATAATGTTGGCGTTCGACCGTCGATATGGATTCAAGCATTAGGATAAACGATTGTAAGTACATCTGATCCAGGGATTGATTCTTTTATACTGCAATCAACTAAAGATGGATGAAGAGTGCTTCAAGAAGGCCAACATCAGCCGAAAGCTGTTCTCCAAACTCCGCTCGGACCCAACTACCGCCCCTTCAAGACCATGGCCGTGGCCTTTGCCCAGGTGCTGGAGCTGTCCCTGCCCGAGACTCAGGAGCTGCTGGCTCGGGCAAGCTACACCCTCTCTTGCAGCTACAAGTTCGACATAATCATAGAATACTGCATCAGCCGGAAGATATACAACGTGCTCATCATGAACAAAGCGCTCTTCGCCTTCGATCAGTCGCTGCTAGGCGGCTGAGGAACGTTTTTCTCTCCAGAAAGATGTCGCTTCGGAAGAGGCCAAACCCTTATAAAAACAGGCTATGCTGTGGTCACCGGGTAAAAAACGGAGGCCATGACTATTGTGAAAAACGGAATGAAAAAGATCCATGAACTGATACAATAAAAATGTTTTATACAGGGAGGACCAATCTTATGTACCAAGAAACGTTTACGAATCAATTGCCGGATGATAATGCCGCCGGCTCGCAACTGGACAATCCAGTCGATGCGCGGACGATTGCGGAGGAGGAAGCCGTTTTGCGAGCGTTCCACTCCGTCAGATTTGAAGAAGCTCTCGGCACTTATGGCATCGATGGAGTGAACGGCTGGAAAGTATGGAAACTGTATGTTCTGCAAAGCGGTTGGGATCCCATTGAGGCACTTCGCCTATTTCTGCAAACACGGCCAGATCTGTGGTGCCGCAGGTTCGGTTCGTACGCCAATTTTTTCTTGAGCGAACCAACCTACGTGCAGATGGGAAGCAAAGATGACGCACGCAATCTTGCAGCCGCGCAGCCAGACCTGATCACCGCATTCATCCGGGAGAACATTCACGTTATTGGCGGCAACTGCGGCACTGCCTTTTGGGATAGTTTCGATAAAACCGATTATTTCGTTACAGCAGAGGAATATCCTGGTTCGGCAGATGATGCCGCGACATATGCGTATGTTACACTTCATAATAGTTTGCAAGACGAAAAACAATCCGAGCGACGAGATTGATAATATAAATAGACGCGTTGTTTAGCTTGGGCAAGATAAAAACAATATACTGTATTTCAAAAACGATCTTCAACATCTTTTTAAATCATCCCTTGACAAATTCTCTCTGGTGAAGAGAAAAAAGCGGCGCAAAAAAGAGAAGCACAAGAAAGAAAAGAGGGCTGTGCACATAGCATAGTCCTCTTCTTAAGTTCATTTGGCCGCACCTTTTCTTTTCGAAGAAAAGGTGCGATGCTTTAATTCTTACCTCTATTTATAAAAGATATTCCAATACACCGGGCCCCACATGTTCAACAGCATGCACAGCAGGATCAGCGCCGCCTTCCAGCCGTTGAGGGGCTTGCGGGTCATGCCCATGGCGGCCAGGATCCCCACGTAGGGGAGAAAGTCCATGGCGTAGCGCATGCCGAACTGGGCGAAGCCGTTGCCGTAGTTCATGAGGAAGGGCACCGCGCAGACGACGGCCGTGGCGAGGAGGAACCAGGGGAGCTTGTCCCGCCGAAAGTCCACCCAGCCCGCGGCGTAGAGAGCCGGAGACAGG
>JAEEGL010453909.1_pt1 | contig 13796 bp, 11 predicted proteins | sample 9134231 | NCBI WGS metagenome assembly JAEEGL01 (sample SAMN16246548, study PRJNA631951) | gut metagenome | biome: gut microbiome; feature: rumen; material: fiber-attached | host: Bos | place: Iran: Karaj | collected 2018-10 | reverse complement strand
TAAAATTGGAAATATTCCATATCCTGTTTTTCCTGATTCAGAAACAAAAGATATTTCAAATTATCTCGACAAAAAATGTGCCAAAATTGATGCTCAAATTTCAGAGCAAGAATCTCTCCTAGCAAAACTGGAAGCCTACAAGAAAAGCCTCATCTATGAATCCGTCACAGGAAAGCGAGAGGTTCCGGCGACTTGACCCCTTTTGACCGCATTAAGGCGGATATGCCGCTCAAAATGACAGAACACCTTGGGAAGGCGCTTGCCATAAAAGAATCTCTTGAGTTGTAACGCAATATGCGTTACAAAAATTCAATGAGGTGATAACATGGAGAAAACGCTGACCCTGAATGTACGCGTGAGCCCCGATGTCAAGCAGAATGCGGAAAACGTCCTGAAGCAGCTGGGAGTGCCAATGGCTACCGCCGTTGATATCTTTCTGCGGCAGATCGCGATGACCGGCGGCATACCGTTCAGCATTTCCCTGCCCAAAGCCCCGACCATGCTCAATACCGATGAAATGACGGCCGGAGAGATCCATGCCGAATTGAAAGCCGGTTATGACGACATGCTTGCCGGGCGTGTGCAGGATGCCACTGCGGCATTTGACGCCTTCCGCATGACGCATCAGCCATGAAACTGCACTCTGTAAAAATAGCTGACCGCGCGCTTGCGGACATGAATGCGATATACGATTATCTCGCAATGCAGCTACAAGTTCCGGACACTGCCATCAGGCAGTATAATAGGATAGCGGCAGCAATCGAATCTTTGCATTCACTGCCAGAACGATATCCGTTGCTTGACGTTCAGCCTGAACATGACCTTGGCATGCGTCGCATGTTGGTCGATAACTATTCTGTGATTTATGTGGTAGAAGAAGAAGCGGCAACGGTGCTGCGCGTACTGTACACTCCTTCAGATTTTATAGCCAGACTTGGCAGTGAATCTTAAAATGAAGCTGTCCGATAAGCTAACAGTGACGAGTAAAAGGACCAAAAACTCTTCTTCCCTTTATAACAGGATGTCTCAAGAAAGCAGCGAAAAAGTCGAGGTCAGGGTGGCAGAAATTCAAAAAAGTATTGAGGCCGATAATACCATACAGTGCAACCAATCTCCTGATGGAATGGCAATGAAAAAAAGTGACGTTGTGCAATCTGCTCAAAGCAATCCTCTGGCAAACGGCGTGCAACGTTCACTGGCGAACAACGCTGCCGCAAATGCCTGACGGACCGTCTCTGCCATGAGCGACGACATGAAGGAAAGGAATTTCGAGGAGGATATCGAACGCTGGCTCCTGACGAAAGGCGGCTACCGCAAAGGCGATCCCAGGGCCTTCGACCGGCAGCTCGCCCTTGATGCCGGCACGCTCCTCTCCTTCATCAAGACCAGCCAGCCCAGGCTCTGGGCGCGGCATCAACGCAATTATCCCGCCAATCCCGATAAGGTCTTTCTCGATGCCTTCTGCGAGAACGTGCGCAGGAACGGCCTGCTCCACGTCCTGCGGAACAGCGTGCCCATTGACGGCGTGAAATTCCACGTCGTCTTCTGGAAGCCGGAAACCGCGCTGAATCCCGACGCGCTTGCCCTGTATGAAAAGAACGTCCTGCACTGCACGCGCCAGCTCCACTACAGCCCGCTCAACGAAAACAGCATCGACATCACCCTTTTCCTGAACGGCATCCCCGTTGTCTGCCTCGAGCTCAAGAACCAGCTCACCGGGCAGGATACCGGCGACGCCGTCAGCCAGTTCAGGCACGACCGCTCGCCGGACGCCCCCATATTCAAATTCAAGGAGCGGGTGCTCGTCTGCTTTGCCGTTGACACCTGCGACGTGCGGATGACGACCCGCCTGCGGGGCGCAAAGACCTTTTTCCTGCCCTTCAACCAGGGCAGCAACGGCGCCGGCAGGGTGGGCGGCAGCGGCAATCCCACGCCCGAATCCGGCTACCCCGTTGCACACCTCTGGGAGAACGTGCTTGCCGGGGACAGCCTGCTGGAACTGCTGCACAACTACCTCCACCTTGAGCGGAAAGAGGAGAAGAAAGCCTCCGGCAAGGCCGGGAGGAAGGAAAAGCTCATCTTCCCCCGCTATCACCAGTGGGATGCCGTGCGGAAGCTCCTCGCCCACGTGAAAGCAAACGGAGCGGGGCATAACTACCTCATCCAGCACAGCGCGGGCAGCGGCAAGTCCAATTCCATCGCATGGCTGGCGCACCGGCTCTCCGGCCTGCACGACGCGGGCGACAGCAAGATTTTCCAGGGCGTCGTCATCGTCACGGACAGGCGCGTGCTGGACAGCCAGCTGCAGGACACCGTGTACCAGTTCGACCACCAGAAAGGCTTGGTGGTTTGCATAGACGAAAACTCCGCGCAGCTCCGCGACGCCCTGAACGAGGGTGCCGGCATCATCATCACGACCATCTGGAAATTCCCCGTCATCTATGCGGAAGTCCGGCATACCGGCAGGAATTACGCCGTCATCGTGGACGAGGCCCATTCCTCCCAGACGGGCGAGGCCGCCGACAAGCTCAAGAAAGCGCTGGGCGACTCCAGGGCCGCCCTGGAGGAATTTGCCAGGCTGGAATACGAGGAAGAGGAGCGCCTGTCCATCCTCGAGGATGAACGCTGGCGGGAAATGGCAAGCCACGGCAGGCACGAAAATCTCTCCTTCTTCGCCTTCACCGCCACCCCCAAGGACAGGACCCTGCAAATTTTCGGGGAGCGGCGGGAGGACGGCAGCTATGCGCCGTTCCATGTCTATTCCATGCGGCAGGCCATCGAGGAGGGATTCATCCTCGACGTTCTCGGGAACTACGTCACCTACGGGATGTACTACCGGCTCATCAAGAAAATTGAGGACGACCCGGAATACAACAAGACGGTCGCCCGCAGCGCGGCCATCAGGTTTGAAACGCTGCATCCGCATACCATAAGCCAGAAAGTCGCGGTCATGCTCGACCATTTCACGCATCTCACCGTGAACAAAATCGGCGGCAGGGCAAAGGCCATGGTGGTGACGGCCTCCCGAAAGCATGCGGTGCTGTACATGCTGGAATTCGCCCGCCAGATCGGGAAGAAGGGGCTGAAAAACGTCAGGCCGCTCGTCGCTTTCTCCGGGGCCGTCGCGGTCACCGACCCGGAAACCAATGCCGACGCGGAGTACACGGAAAGCGCCCTCAACGGGAAGGTGCATGGGCGGTCCATACAGGAAAATCAGGTGCCTTCCCTCTTCAGCGGGGAATTCAACGTCCTCATCGTCGCGGAGAAGTACCAGACGGGCTTTGACGAACCGCTCCTGCACACCATGTTCGTGGACAAGAAGCTCGCCGGCGTCAGGGCCGTGCAGACGCTCTCCCGGCTGAACCGCATCGCGCCCGACAAGGATTCAACCTTCGTGCTGGATTTCGTGAACACGGCCGAGGAGATCAAGGAAGCCTTCGACCCGTATTACGCCCGAACGTTCCTGCAGGAAGGGACCGACCCGAACGTCATCTACCAGATACGCACCAACCTGGAAGACTGCCGGATCTTCACGGCCAACGACTTCGGGAAATTCAAGAACGTCCTTGCAGGCAAGGGGAAAGTCGAAAGCAGGCTCGCAGCCGCCGTGAACGCGCTGCAGCCCGTCGTGCGGGCCTACTGCGCGCGGGAAGAACGGGAACGCTCGGCATTCAGGACCGGCCTTGCCCGGTTCAACCGCATCTATAATTTTGTCACGCAGATAAGCCGGATGTTCGACGAGGACATGTACCTCTTTTCCATATTCTCAAAGAAGCTGTCATCCATGCTGCCCCCGGAGGCCGCCGGCCGGGTCGACCTTGACGACAAGATAGACCTTGAATACTTCAGGCTCCAAAAGACAGGCGAGGGCGCGATCAGGCTGGAAGGCTCCGAAGAGGGCTTCAGGCCCATGAGCGGCGATGCCGGCGCCGGCTCTGAAAAGGAGGAAGAAGCTCTCTCCGAAGTCATCAAGGGCATCAACGAGCGCTTCAGGACCGAATTCGACCCCCGGGACAAGGTCAAGCCCCTGATGCAGATACGGGATACCTTCCGCAGGGATTCGCGCTTCGTCACCCTCGCCAGGGAGGGCGACATGAAGAACCTCGAGATGCTCTACGAGGCCGAATTCGAGAACAAGGTCGTGGAAGTGTGCGAGAGCAACAAGGACTTCTTTGACCGCATCGCCGCGGACGGCAGCCTCCTCAACGCATTCAAGGAGGGCCTGTGGCGGTTCGTGGTGAATTCGCTGACGAGGGATGCCGCATAAGGCTTACGCAACAGTCAATTGAGGAATGACGTTCTCTCAATGACGAAGCGGCTATCCGCGTCGCTTGCCTGACGACCGGCACCCTTGCCGATCGCGGCATTGAAAACGAAGGGATCGGACATGAAAATTCTGCTCATCAACGGCAGCCCCAGAGGAAAGGCAAGCAGCTCGCTTAAGCTTGCGGAAAGATTTATCGCGGGAGTCCGCAAGGAAACGGAACGAAATGAGAGGGTCTCCCTGCATGAGATACATGTAGCGTCGCTGAAGATCGCTCCATGCCGCGGATGCTTTTCATGCTGGAAAAAAACGCCGGGGAAATGCATCATTGACGATGACATGCCGATGGTCATGGAAAAGGAGAGCGAAGCGGACATCATTGTCTGGAGTTTTCCCCTCTATTATTTCAATGTGCCGGGCATCCTGAAAAACCTGATCGACCGGCAGCTGCCGATGAATCTTCCTTTCACGGGCGCGCGCAGGGACGGATACGGCAGCGGAAGCCATGCCAGAAGGTTTGACGCGGAAAAGACGAGGCATGTCCTCATATCGACCTGCGGTTTCTATTCCGCCGAAGGCAGTTATGACAGCGTCAGGGAGATGTTCGGCCATTTTCTCGGCAGGGACCGCTTTGCGACGATTTTCTGCGGGCAGGGCGAACTGTTCGGCACTGAAAATGTTTCCGACAGGACGGACGAGTATCTTGGCCATGTGGAAGAAGCAGGAACTGAATTTGCGAAGGGGGAAATAACGGAGGCAACGAACAGGAAACTGCGGGAGCTTCTGTATCCCAAAGAAATCTTCGAGAAAATGGCGGATGCGAGCTGGGGGGCCGGCAAAGCGGCCGATGAAGAAGCGGGGGATTGCGCTCTCGCAAGGCGGATAGCCGCCCTGTACGATAAGAATGCGTATGACGGCAAAGACCGCGTGCTCGAAATGCATTACACGGATATCGGGACGACCTATCAGATCCTTCTAGGAAAAGACGGAAGCGAAGTCCGTGCGGATGGAAACCTTGCCGCGACGACGCGCATCGACACCCCTTACGAGGTGTGGGCGGGCATAGCCCGGGGGGAGATCGGCGCCGGAGAAGCCCTGGGCAGGCAGCTCTATACGGTTTCCGGGGATTTTTCCCTGATGGTCAACTGGAACAAATACTTCGGAAGCCGCGGGACGGGAAGCGGGGCGAATTCAGAACACGGGACCGGCGGAAAAGAACTGAAGAGCCCGTTGATGACCACGATGCTGATCCCGTGGATCGTCTACTGGAACGCGGTATCATCCGATCCCGGGATCGGCTCCGTCATCACGCTCGTCGTCTGCGGCGCTGTCCCGCTGATCATGAGAAACCGCAGACTTGTCATCTGGGACCAGCTGACTCTCGCGGCTGTCGCCGCCCTTTCCGCGGCGGCGAACATAAGCGGGGATGGAAATGCGTACGCTTCTCTCGGCTATCTTGTCTTTGGATTGCTGTGGCTTGTGTCATGCGCCGTCAGGGAGCCTGTGAGCGCGACATACGTGAAACACCGGTACGGCGGCGACAGGGCATGCGGGAATCCGCTGTTCATGAAGACAAATTACATACTCACGGCCTGCTGGGGCGTATTGTACGTCCTGACCGCGATCTGGACATGGATTCTCCAAAGCGATGGCCTGGGGTATTTGAGCCTGGTCTTAAACTTTGTCGTGCCTGCCGGAATGGGGATCTTCACCCTATGGTTCCAAAAATGGTATCCGGCATATGTGGCAAGCGGCAGGGGCGGAAAGCATCGCCTTTTTTAAGCCCGCATGAGTCAGGGACGTTCGTTTTCAACGGCGTGATGCTGAAGAAGCGCTTTCCGTCCGGGAAAAGACCGCCGTGCGCGTGCTCGTGACCGACATACGACCCCTCATCCGGCCCCGGGCCTTCGCGGCCGCGCTTCAGCGGGCGGACCCGGCAAGGCGGCAAAAGGCCCTTCGCTACGCCCGCGCCGAAGACCGCTGCCTGAGCCTCGGCGCGGCCCTTCTGCTCTCGCGCTGCCTCGCCCTCGACGGCCGCGACCCGGCGGGCGTGCGGATCCTCCCGGAGAACGGCCCGGGAAAACCGCACTGCCCGGACATCCCCGGTTTTCAGTTCAATCTTTCCCATGCGGGCCGCTTCGCCGCCTGCGTGACGGCGGGCGTGCCGGTCGGCATAGACGTGGAGCCCTTCGGACTGGAAGAAGATTATCCGCTGGAGCGCGCGCTCACCCCGGATGAGACGGCATGGCTCGGGGCGGAAGGCCGCGGGGAAAGGGCGAGGCGCTTCGCCCGCCTGTGGACGCGCAAGGAGGCCTTCCTCAAGGCGATCGGCAGGGGGCTTGCCGTCGCCCCCGCCGGCGTGGACGTGACGCCGGGCAAAGGCCCTCTTTGCCACGGCGGCGCACTCTGGCGCCTGCATGAATACCCGCTCGCGGGGCACGCGCTCTCCGTCTGCGCCGCGGGGGAGGAAGCCTTTGCGGAAGCGCGGTTTATCCCCGTCGCGGAGCTTCTCGGCTGAAACGCGGACGCCGCTTTTTCCCGCCGCCCCGGGGCGTCCGCCGGCCGTCTTCCCAAAGACGGCCCGCCGGCTCTTCCTTCAGCCGAGGTTCATGTCCTCAAGGGCCTTCAGGCCCGCCTGGTCGGTGAACTCGAAGCAGAGCGGCGTCAGGGTGATGTAGCCCCGGTTCAGCAGGTCCTTGTCCGAGCCCGCGTTGATGGTGTGGGCGGGTATCTCGCCCTCGAGCCACCAGTAGGGGTCCCCTCGCGGGTCGCGCCGCTCAAGGTACACGTTCTTCCACACCGCGCTCGTCTGCGGGCAGACGCGCAGCCCCTTTGCCTGCTCGAACGGGCGGCCGGGGTAGTTGAGGTTCACCACGCGCCTGGGCTCAAGCCGCGACCAGTCGATGGCCTCCGCCAGGGCGACCGCATGGCGGGCCTGCCCGGTCAGGTCGACGGGGCCGCCGCCGTCGTAGGAGACGGCCATGCTCGGCAGATTTTCATGGGCGGCCTCGGTCGCGGCGCCGACCGTGCCGGAATAGAGAATGTCCGGCCCGACGTTCGAGCCCAGATTGATGCCCGACATCACGATGTCCGGCGCTTTCTTCAAAAGGGATCCCAGCGCCAGCTTGACGCAGTCGGTAGGCGTTCCGTAAATGCCGAGCCCGCTGAAGTCGGTCTCCTCGAAGGGCATGGCGCGCAGGGGCTCGAAGACGGTGAGCGAATGCCCCACGCCGGACTGCTGGCGCATGGGCGCCACCACGTGCACCGTATGCCCCGCCTCGCGCAGGGCGGCGTACAGGGCGCGCAGGCCGGAGGCCCGTATGCCGTCGTCATTGGTCAGAAGCACGTCCATTTGACAATACCTCGGAAAGAAGGAAAATGGAGGGCGCGGCCCGCAGGCCGCACACCTTCAACCGCGTTCGCGGGCAGCGCCCGTTTCTTTTCGGATGATATATGGAAAAAGGCATCTTCGTCAAAGACATCCGGCCCGGCTCCGAGGCTGCGGGCCTGTTCGTCGTCGCCGAAGCATCCCCCGGCACGGCCAGAGACGGCAACCCCTACTGGAACCTCAGGCTCACCGACTGCACGGGCGGGATCGAATGCAAGATATGGGCGCCCTTAAGCGCCGCTTTCGAGGAGATACCCGTCGGCTCCGTGTTTGACGTGCGCCGCGCCACGGCAAGCGTCTACCGGGACAGGGTGCAGCTCACCATAAAGGACGCCGCCATCGCCGGCGAGGCCGCGGCGGAGGCCCTCGACCAGGGCTGGTTCATGCCGGCAAGCCCCCGCCCCCGAGATGACATGCTGGCCGAGCTCGACGCCGCCTGCACGGGCGAGTTCGCGCACGGGCCGTGGCGCGCGCTGCTCGGATCCGTCTTCAACGACGGGACCATACGGCCGGCATTCCGCGACTGTCCGGCGGCCAGGAGCGTCCATCAGGCGTACATCGGCGGCCTGCTCGAACACAGCCTGAACGTCTTCCGCCTCTGCCGCCATTTCGCCAGCGAGTATCCCGAACTGGACAGGCAGACCCTGCTCGCCGCGGCCCTTCTGCACGACGTCGGCAAGATCCGCGAGTATTCGTGGGACATGGCCATCGACGTGACGACCGACGGCGCCCTTCTCTCGCACCCGGCCATGGGAGTGCTGATGCTTGAGCCCTTCATCGCCGCATCCGGCCTTGAGGAGCACCTCGCCCAGCATCTGCGACACCTGATCCTCAGCCACCACGGACGGCAGGAATACGGCGCCGCGACGCTCCCCCAGACGCAGGAGGCCTTCGCCCTGAACTTCGCGGACGACCTGGACGCGAAAATGGCCATCTTCCGCGATCAGATGCTTCCCCTTTCCGAGACGGCGCCCTCCTGGTCGGCGAAGAAGATATTCCCCATCGACAGAAGGCTCTTCCTGCCCCTCCGCACGCCCGAACCCGAGGACGAGGAGGCCGCCGCAAACGAGGCCGCGCCTTTCCCCGGACCGGCGGCGTCCGGGGATGACGCACCCTTCGAGGACGAACCTGCGGAAATTGCCTTCAGCGATGCGGCGCAGGCGGAGGAGGACGAGCTCGCGCGGGCCCTTTTCGACGAATGCCCCGAGGCCGCCCCGGCCGAACCCTGCGGGGAGAACGCCGACGGACAGGAGAAGGAGAAGGAAAAGCCCAGGCCGCACGCGAAAAAAGGCGCGAAAAAGCGGAACGACGGCCGCCTGATCAGCATGTTCCCCCTGGGGCGGGATTAAGGGGAGGGAGCGCCCGTGTTCGTCACTTTCGAAGGCATCGAGGGCTCCGGCAAGTCCACCGCCCTGAAGGCCCTTGCCGAAGAGCTCAAGGCGGGCGGCGAAAGGGTCTTCGTCACGCGCGAGCCCGGCGGCTGCGAACTCGGCCTCGCCCTGCGCGCCCTTCTGCTCGACGCGCGGAAAGGGCCGCTCTCGCCGCGAGCGGAGCTCTTTCTCTTTCTGGCGGACAGGGCGCAGCACGTCGCCCATGCCATACGGCCCGCCCTTGAGGCCGGCGGCGTCGTGCTCTGCGACCGCTTCACCGATTCCACGCTGGCCTATCAGGGCGGCGCCCGCGGCATCGACGCGGCCGAACTGCGCCGCCTGAACGCCATGGCGACGGAGGGTCTCGCGCCCGACCTTACCCTGCTCTTCGACCTGCCGGTCGAAACGGGGCTTGCGCGGGCGGCGCGCCGCAACCGCGCCGAGGGCACGGCAGAAAGCGAGGGCCGCTTCGACGCGGAAAAAACGGCTTTTCATCAGAAAGTGCGCGACGGCTACCTGCGCCTTGCGGCCGGGGAGCCCGAGCGTTTCGTCATCATCGACGCATCCGCCGCGGCGGACGCCGTTGTGCGGCAATGCCGCATGGCCCTTGCCGAAAGGGCCGGGAGGAAGGCATGAGGGGCATGGACGATCTCGGGGCACAGGGCCTCAGGGCGGCGAACCGTCTGGGCGTGGTCTTCTTCCCCGCCTTCGACTGGGCCATTTCGCCCACGCATCCCGAGCGGGAGGAACGCCTGCTCTACACGCGCGACCAGCTGCATGAGGAAGGCCTTTTCGACATACCGGGCATCACCGAATACCGGCCGGAGTTTGCCACGCGGGAGCAGCTCGCGCGGGCGCATTTCTGCCTGCCCTCGGTCGCGGCCGTCACGACGGAATCCCACCTGGCCTCCGCGGGCGGGGCCATCCGCGCCGCACGCCTCGTGCTCGACGGGCACGAGGAACGCGCCTTCGCCCTCGTTCGCCCGCCCGGCCACCACGCCATGCGCGTCGTGCACGGCAACAGGGGCTTCTGCAACATCAACAACGAAGCCGTGATGATCGAGTACATACGCGACCATTACCCCAGCCCGGAGGGACGCCCCCTGCGCATCGCCATCGTGGACACGGACGTGCACCACGGCGACGGCAGCCAGGACGTCTTCTGGAACGACCCGCACACGCTCTTCATCTCGCTCCATCAGGACGGCCGGACCCTCTACCCCGGCACGGGCTTTCCGCAGGAATGCGGCGGCCCGGGGGCGCTCGGCCGCACCATCAACATCCCCCTGCCGCCCGAGACGAGCGATGAGGGCTATCTGTACGCGATCACGCATGCCGTGCTGCCCATCCTTGAGGAATTCAGGCCCGACCTCATCATCAATTCCGCCGGGCAGGACAACCACTTCACCGATCCTCTCGCGAACATGCGCCTCTCGGCCCAGGGCTACGCCGCGCTCAACGCGGCCCTCAAGCCCGACATAGCCGTGCTCGAAGGCGGCTATTCCATCCGGGGGGCGCTGCCCTACGTCAACATGGGCATCTGCCTCGCGCTGGCGGGCCTGCCCGCCGACGACATACGCGAGCCGAACTGGACGCCCGAGATGACGCGGCAAAAACCCAGGGTGGGAGAATACGTAGCCCGCCTGTGCGACGCCGTCGTCGCCCTCTACCGCGACCCGCCGGCCAGGCCGGACGAGGGCAGGGAGGAGGACGGCTGGTGGGTGAACCACCGCAACATCTTCTACGATACGGACATGCTGCGCGAAAGCCGCCTCGACGCCTGGCGCATCTGCCCGGACTGCTCGGGCACGGGCCGCCTTGAAAGCGGCTCGGACCGCACGCGGAACTCGCTGTGCGTGCTCATCCCCCGCCACGCCTGCGACAGATGCCGCCTCGAAGGGCTCAAGCAGGCCCGCGAGGGCAGGAAAAGCGGCAAATACGCGCACGTGCTCCTGCTCGACGGCGACAGCGGCAGGGGCGCGCACGATCCGGACGACGAAGACTGACCCCCAACGAAAACAGCTCACCCGAGAAAGGAAAAAGACATGGCGGACATCCTCATCATAGGCGCCGGCGGCGTCGGCAGCGTCGTGGCCCACAAATGCGCCCAGGCCGCGAAGAAGGACGGGGCTTTCTCGCGCATAACCCTCGCATCGCGCACGCTCTCGCGCTGCCGCGACCTCGCGGCCCGGGTCAGGGAGCGCACCGGCGTGACCCTCGACACCGCGCAGGTGGACGCCGACGACGTGCCCGCGCTCTGCCGCCTGATGGAAAAGGTGCGCCCGAACCTCGTGCTCAACATAGCCCTGCCCTATCAGGACCTGCACGTCATGGACGCCTGCCTCGAATGCGGCGTCAACTATCTCGACACGGCCAACTACGAGCCGCCGGAGACCGCGCATTTCGAGTACAAATGGCAGTGGGCCTATCAGGAGCGCTTCAAAAAGGCCGGCCTGTGCGCCCTCCTGGGCTCCGGCTTCGACCCCGGCGTGACGAACGTCTTCGCCGCATGGGTGATGAAGCACGAGCTCGACCTGGTCGAGGTGCTCGACATCATCGACTGCAACGCGGGCGACCACGGACAGCCCTTCGCCACCAACTTCAACCCCGAGATCAACATACGGGAGGTGACCGCCCGCGGCCGCTACTGGGAACGCGGCGAATGGGTGGAGACCGATCCCCTCGCCTGGCGCATGGAATACGACTTCCCCGATGCGATCGGGCGCAGGATGTGCTACCTCATGTACCACGAAGAGCTCGAATCCCTCGTCCAGAATCTGCCGGGCATACGCCGCGCGCGCTTCTGGATGACCTTCTCCGAGAGCTATCTCAACCATCTCAAGGTGCTCGGCAACGTGGGCATGACGCGCATCGACCCCGTCGAGTTCCACGGTCAGCAGATAGTGCCCGTGCAGTTCCTCGCGAAGCTCCTGCCCGACCCGGCCTCCCTCGGCCCGCTGACCAGGGGCAAGACCTGCATCGGCGACCGCATGCAGGGCATGAAGGACGGCAAAAAGAAGACCGTCTACATCTACAACGTCTGCGTGCATGAGGACTGCTACGCCGAGGTGGGCTCGCAGGCCATCTCGTACACCACGGGCGTACCGGCCATGGTCGGCGCCAAGATGATCGCGGAAGGCGTGTGGAACAGGCCCGGCGTCTGGAACATGGAGCAGATGGATCCCGATCCCTTCCTGAAGGATCTCGCCGCCTACGGCCTGCCGTGGCAGTGCGTGGACCTGACGGACGGGGAATAGCCAATGACGGGCGTCCCCCCGCGCGTCGCGCCGGACTTCCTCTTCTCGCAGGGCGTGCCCGCGCCCTGCTTCGTGCTCGACGAGGCCCGGCTCGACGAGAACGCCGCCGTGCTCGACAGCGTGCAGAAGCGCACCGGGGCGCGGATACTTCTGGCGCTCAAGGCCTTTTCGGCCTGGGCGCTCTTTCCGCGGCTCTCCCGTGCCCTGCGCGGCCCCCTGTGGGGCACGTGCGCGAGCTCCGTCGACGAGGCGCGCCTGGGCCGCGAGGAATTCGGCGGCGAGGTGCATGCCTTTGCCGCCGCCTTCGACGAGGCCGACATGCGCGAGCTGCTGGGCCTTGCCGACCACATAACCTTCAATTCGCTCGCGCAGTGGCGGCGCTTCGCCCCCATGATTGCCGAACACGCGGCGCGCACGGGCAGGCCCCCCGTCTGCGGCCTGCGCATCAACCCCGAGCACTCCGAGGGGGCCGCGGCCATCTACGACCCCTGCTCGCCGGGCTCGCGCCTCGGCATACGGCCGGCCGACTTCGACGGCCATGTCTTTGAGGAAGGCATCACCGGCCTGCACATGCACACGCTCTGCGAGCAGGGCGCCGACGCCCTCGCCCGCACCCTCGCCGCCTGCCGGCGGAAGTTCGCCCCGCACCTGGCGCGCTGCCGCTGGATGAACCTGGGCGGCGGCCACCACATCACCAGGGCCGGCTACGACAGGGAGCTGCTCTGCAAATCCCTTGAGGAATGGCGCGCGGCCTTCGGGCTCGAAACCCTCTATCTGGAACCGGGCGAGGCCGTGGCCCTCGAGGCCGGCTGGCTGACGGCGACCGTGCTCGACATCGTCCGCGCGGACATGCCCGTGGCCGTACTGGACGTCTCGGCGGCCTGCCACATGCCCGACGTGCTCGAAATGCCCTACCGCCCGAACGTCTTCTGCGAATGCGGAAAGGGGATCGCCATGGCCGGCGGCGCGGAAGATGCCGCCCCGGGCGACTGGAAATGCCGGCTCGCGGGCAAGTCCTGCCTCGCGGGGGATGTCATCGGCGAATACGCCTTCCCCGCCCCGCTGAAAACGGGGCAGAGGCTCGTCTTCGGCGACATGGCCATCTACAGCATGGTCAAGACGACGACCTTCAACGGCCTGCGCCTGCCCTCCATAGGCGCTTTCCGCGGCAGAAGCTTCCGCATGCTGCGGACCTTCGGCTACGAGGACTTCAAGACGAGGCTTTCCTGACGGCGCCCCGCCGTCAACGGCGGCCCGCGAAAGGAAATGACGGCGCTGTCCTCAAGGAGAGCGCCGTCTCTGTCTGTTCTGTCAGCGGGAAAGGCCTATTTCGCCTGTTCGGGGGCATCCGCCTTTGCCGCGGGGCTCTGCATGAGGCTCAAATCGAGCTCAAGGCCACCCGCTCCCTCGTCCTTGCGGGGTGCGGCGGCATCGGCGCCGGGCGCCGCATCGACCGGCGGCATGGCGGCGGAAGGTAAGGCGGCAGAAGGTAAGGCGCCGGGCTGGGCATCCGCCTG
>JAEEGL015642949.1_pt1 | contig 13797 bp, 8 predicted proteins | sample 9134231 | NCBI WGS metagenome assembly JAEEGL01 (sample SAMN16246548, study PRJNA631951) | gut metagenome | biome: gut microbiome; feature: rumen; material: fiber-attached | host: Bos | place: Iran: Karaj | collected 2018-10 | reverse complement strand
TGCCGCAGGCGAAGTGGTGCCGATTCCGGCGCTGCCCGTTCCCGCCCTGCCCGTTCCGGCGCAGAAGTCCCCTGCCCCGCAAAGCGACGAGGAGCGCCTTTTCGGCGAAACGTCCGTCTGGTGGAACATCCAGCCCACCGGAGCGGTGCTGCGCATCCGCGGCACACGCTCCGACATCGTCGTCACCGCCCTGACCGAGCGCGTCGAGACGCGCGTCGCCACCGGCTTCTACACGGTCGAGATTTCGGCCGAGGGCTACGAGACCTGGACCCGCCGGACCCCCCTCGGCGGCACCTCCACCAACCAGACCGTGACGCTCTTCGCGCTCCCGCCCCCTCCCCCGCCGCCTCCGCCCGTGGCGGAGACGGCTCCGAAGCCCTCCCTCGCGCCCTACTTCCCCGAACGCCAGGTGCGCGACCTCCGCAAGGCGCTGGAAGAGGAGAGTCCGAAGTCTGAAACCCCCGTCGTCGAGTCGCCATCGGTGGCTGTGGTGGAGCCACCCGCGCCCGTCGAGCTCCCTTCGGTGGCAGCGGTGGAGCCACCTGCGCCCGTCGAGCTCCCTTCGGTGGCTGTGGTGGAACCACCCGCGCCCGTCGTGCTCCCTTCGGTGGCGCGAAGTGCCCCCTCTGACCCGCCCCCCTCCGAGAGGGGGGTGGCGCGAAGCGCCGGGGGGAGTATTCCGGGGGCTGCCCACGCCGCGCGGAAGGATTCCGCGCCCACACCCCCGCCGCCCGCACCCGTCGCGGTGCCGCAGGATCAGCGTGTTGTCGAGGCGGCACCGTCCGCCTCCTCCCCTCTCCTTCCCACCCGCCTGGTCCGCGGGGCGCTGGAGAGCACGACGCCTGGCGACACGGGGTTCTTCTCCGAGCCGATGACGCTTTCCATCGGCGGCTTGGTGCGCCGCATCGACGCCGCCGGCTTCGCGCTCAACTACGCCGACATCGGCAACGCCCCGATCACGGTCCGCGTGCGCAACTACGACGTGAGCGGCCCCGTCGCCGCGCCGGCCGTTTCCCCGGCGGGCGTCGCGCATCTCGTCTACCGCGCCACGCCGCACCCGGTCTCCATCCGCTTCCCCGACCTCGACCCCGAGGCCGTCCCGTACAACGCCGCGACGAGCCGCCCCGTTGCGGGCTACGACCCCGCCACGCGGACGCTCCGCGCCGTCCCCGCCCACACGCCGCTCGACCTCCTGATCCGGCGCCGGGGCCACCGCATCCAAACGATCCACGTCGAGGCGCAGAAGCCCGGCGCCAAGGTCGCCTTTTCCGACGTTCGCAGCCTTCCGCTTCCCGCCTACGGCCGCAAGGGCGACCGGCACGTCATCGACCTCGGCGACGGCACCGGCCTCTCGCTCGTGTGGGTTCCCGGCGGTCCCGTCGAGGATCCCTCCCGGCGCGGCAGTGTCGTCACCGTGCCTCGCGGCTTCTGGATTTCGGAGCATCCCGTGACGCGGCGGCAGTGGCGCGCCGCGCTGGGCGGCATCGGCGCCGACGGCGCAGGACGCCCCGACGGCGATCCCGTCTCCATCGCTCGAACGGGCTTCGGCGCATTCGCGCAGTCGCTCATGGCGGCCGAGCCGCGCATGACGGTGCGCCTCCCTCGCGCCGCCGAGCTCCTGCTGGCCGCGAAAACCGGACTCTCCGGCGTGAAGCCGGCAACCGAGCTAAGCCAATCCGCCACGGGGGAGACGGGACGTCCCGCCGGCGCCTTCCACGTCGTCGTCGGGATGCAGCTCGCGCCTGCGCCCTAGGACTGGACGGCACCAAGCGACGCCTCAGACGAGCCGTTGAGCACCTTCCGCGTCCTTACCGGCTCCTGCTGCCACAGGGCGACACAGCGCGGAAAACGTCAAGCGGCGACGCGGCAACGCGGCTTGCCCGCCCCGGAGGAGTCTGATAGCATGGCGGTGAACGTTCACCGCCATCCCGCCACCGCCATGGACACCCGCAAGACCCTCATCCTTCTCGCCTTCGCCTCCGCCCTCCCCGCCATCGGCGGAACGGTGGCCATTCCCTATTCCCCGGCTCCTGCATTTCTCGGTCTCCCGGTGCTATGTCTCCGCCAGCGGCTCCATATCCTTTAACTCCATGCGCCGCCCGCCCGTTGGCTCCGCGCTTCCCGACCTTTGGGTGCCCCCCCCCGAGAGGGGGGTGGCGCAAAGCGCCGGGGGGAGTACTTCGTATCACGTCCTCTGCCCACTTCGCGCCCCTCTCGGCATGGTGCCGGAAGCGCGTTGGCCCATGATTTTTGGACAGGATGAACAGGATTGCCAAGACGAACAGGATTCTCCGGCTTCGGGGGACGGCTCGATTTCTGTCAATCCTGACAATCCAGCCAATCCTGTCAAAGGCTCGCGCTTCTGGCACGACGCGCTTCCCGGCGGTGGCAGAGTCCTGACATGGGAAAACGCGCTTGTGGACCGCCTGCCAGGTCGCCGCGTGTCGCTCCAAGTGGAACTGCTTCCAACAGGCGATTGCCTCTACCGCTACGACTTCCACGATGCGCTGGATCCACCGGCGACGAACTTCGTCATTGGGGCGCAGATTGGTACGAACGGCGTCAACGCGCTCGCAATGCTTGGCACCCTCGCTGAGGGGGCTCCCGGCGGAGCTTTCACCGACTCCGGCCCCCTCGCTGAGGGGGCTCCCGGCAGAGCCGGGTGGGGGTGTCTTGCCGCAACGGTCTGGACCATGGACGGCGCGCCCGTCACGAATGGCGTTTCCATCGCCGACCTCCTTTGCGCGAACGGGCAACTTGTCCTTTCCGTCCCCTACGAGGGCGTCGTTTACCACGGCTCGGCAATCCTCCTTTCGGATAACATCCGGTTCGGTTTCCTGCAAACAGCCGTTTCCGCCCACCAGTGCGATTCCTCCTACGGCGACCCTTATTGTTCCATCTGCGGGCATTACCAGCCGGATGATTTCTCACTTTCCGTTTGTTCGCCTCTGACCTTGAAGCATGATGACGAGACATCGATCTGTCTTTCCCATCCCAATTCGCCAGGTTCGCAAGTGATCAAATGGGGACATCCTTTGAACGCGCCCGCCATGATTTACAAATCTCTTGGCGTTGAAAGGAGACCTACTCCATGAAGCGTCTTCAAATCGTTCGCTTTCTTTCCTGTTGTCTTTTGACTGTGGTGTTGCTGCTAATGGTTCACATGTTGACGAGGAACCGCACCAACGGTGCCTCTCGACGCATCGGCGAAGAATCGGAAATGAAACACCTGCCACCCACTACGGTTTATTCCTCCCCTCAAAGAATTCACCGTTCGGATGTCGGATTGCCGGAACGCATTCGGAAGGCTCTTGCCGCTGTGGACAATCTACCGGGAATGTTTCGCGTGGACGAAAAACGAGGCATCGACATTGAGGAGACTGAAACCTCTATCATCATCACTTGGCCGTCACGATATGAGGGGACGAATGCCCGTCGTGCTGATTATGAGGTGCGGGCGGTGGTAGACAAACAAACGTTTTCCGTTGTATCGCTCATGCGTGGATCATAGTTGACAAAATCTTCCATTTATTGCCGACCTTATGAGTTTTCCCATCACCTCCCAGCAAACCGACGCCCGCGAGTTCGTCGCCTTCTGGACCGGCAAGGGATACGAGAAGGGACAGACCCAGCCGTTCTGGAGCGGCCTTCTCCGCGTCCTCGGCGTTCGACGCCGCCCACGGATTCATCTCGAGTCGACCAGTCGCCACGTCGCCGCCATCCCGACTCCGCGGGAACGACGTCATGGTGGCGTCTCTTCTACAGTCCGATGACGTGGATCGTCTTGCCGCCGAACTCCACGTCGCGGCGGAAAAGCTTCTCGTCCCAGGGCTTCGCCTTGTCCTCGTCGAAGACCGGCATCCAGCCCTCGTCGAGGCCGAGTGTGCCGAGGTATTCCGCGAGCTGGGCATAGGACTTTTCCCCGGCGAAGTTCCGCGAGGTCTTGACCTCGACGGCGTAGCGTTTCCCCTTGTATTCCACGCAAAGGTCGAGCCGCCGGGAGCCGAGCGCCATCTCGCGCAGGATGCGTCCGTTGCCGTTCGTCACGCGCTGGAGAAAGGCCATGAGGACAAGGTGGGGCAGCGCCTCCTGGTAGCCGTGCGGGTTGCGGATGACGCCGCTGTTCTCCCGCCAGAACGCCTGGAATGCCGCCATGAGGCCGCCCATGTCGAGGCCGTCCGGTGTCGCCCACGGCGTCTGCGGAACGGACTTCACCATGTCATCCTGCGTGTCGCGCGTGAGGTAGCGCCCGATGATCTCCGCATACATCCGGTTGGAGGGGACGAGCTCCCGCAGCTCGTTCTCCCGCATGAGCCCGAGGTCGAGCACGAGGCGGTAGTCCTCGCTCTCGCGCGATACGGGGCTGTCGCCGCCGAAGATGACGGGTTCCATGACGCGACGGACGCGCGGCTCGCGCAAGCGCTCCATGAGGCTGTCCACGTGCGTGTCGCGGCGCCGGATGATCGTCTCCTTGGCCGTCTCGATGTCATCCGCCGTGATGTGCGAAGAGTAGTCGTAGTCGTGGATTTTCGCGACGCACTCGCGCGCGAGGGCGTTCACAAGCCACGGCTGCCCGCGCGTGAACTCCCAGACCTTGGCGAGTGCGTCCGGCTCGAAGACCTGCCCCGTCGCCTCCGTGTGCTGCGCGTAGAGGGCGGCGACCTCCCCCTCGGTGAAGTTGCGGAGCATGAGATCCTCGGAAATGATGTTGAAGGGGCTGATCTGGCCGAGCGACTCGCCGTCGGGGCGGATTTGCGCCTTGTAGTCGCGCACGTCGAGCATCCCGATGAGGGCGATGGAGGCCGGAAACGGGATGTCCTCGCGGTTCACGTAGCCGTCGCGCAGCTGGCGCAGGAAGGCAATCAGCACCTGCCCGAAGAGGCAGTCCGTCTCGTCGAAGAAGACGACGAGCGGCTTGCCGAAGCGCCGGCAGAGCTGCGTCAGAGTGTCCGAGACCATGGCGACCGTGTAGAGGTCGAACGCCTCCTCGCGGACGCAGCCGTCGTTTTGCGCGGAGGGCTTCGGCGGCGGTTCGGGAATGGCGGTCGCGCAGCGGAGCAGGAGTCCACGAATCTGCCTCATTGCCCAGTCCACGTCCGTGGCGTTCTGAAGCGTTTCCAGCGTGCAGTAGAGCGCAACCCTTTCGCCCTTGGCGTTGATTTCGCGGGCAAGCGCCTGGACGGCGGTCGTCTTGCCGGTCTGGCGCGGCGCATGGATGACGAAATACAGTCCCTGGTCGACCAGACGCCGGATTCCCGGCATCCGGTCCAGCGCGGGCAGCATGTAGTGTTTGGCGGGGAAGCATGGACCCGCGACATTGAAGTATTTCTCCATGGTTCGTCTCCTTGCCGTTGACGGTGGAAACCCTACCATATCGCGGTGCCATGGGCAAATCGGCGGGGCCAGCAAGGTGTTGGCATGCGCGCTACGTGGAACGGATGCGCACGGGGCCGAGGAGCCCGGCCGGCGGCAGAAGGAGGAAATGCGAGAAGGGATCGCGGATTTTCCGTGCGAGGGTGTCGGCGGTTTCCACGACGAGCGCGTTTGTTCCGGCGCGAAGCAACGCCCCGATCTCGAAGCGGTACGGCGGCGCCACGCGGATGCCCGCGTCGCGCCCGTTCACCCAGAGCCGGGCGGTATGGCCGACGCGACCCAGGTCGATGGCCAAGCCGCGCCGCGCGTCGTCCTCCGATGCCTCGAACGCGAAGGCGTAGCGCGCCTTTCCGGAGAAATCGGGGATTTTGTCCGCTGCGGCGAGGTTGAAGAGCGTGTCGGTCACGGCGAATCGCCGGAACGCCGACAGGTCTTCGGATTCGGCGACGTCGATCTCGAACGTCGGGTGGATTTCGACGGGCTCGCCGTACAGCGGGGCCGGGGGAAGCCCGGCGTCGCCGCCGAAGACGAGGATTTCGGACTGTCCGGGCAGAAGGTCGATGGCGACCGCGCCCTCGCTCGTGGAATCGGAGGCGGCAACGGCTTCGAGAAGCCGCAGCCGCGCGAACGGCCCGCGCGCCGGAAGGCGAACGGTCGTCGCGGCAAGCAGCGTCGGCGACTCGTTGAAGAGCATGAAGATGTCGTTGCCGTCGCGCACCGCGTGGTAGATGCGAAGAAGCGGATAATCACCTTCAACGTCAACATCCGCGCCGCCGATGGTACGCACCGCATCGGGGAGACTTTGAAGCGGAATGCGTCTGAATATCGCCGCAGGAATTCCTGCCTCTTCACGGAGTACTCCCCCACCCGGCTCCGCCGGGAGCCCCCTCTCGGAGGGGGCCACTTCGTGTGTGTGCGTGGCCATCCCCCTCCCTTTTGAGATGGCGGAGGCGCCAAGCGCCTCCTCTGACCCGCCCCCCTCCGAGAGGGGGGTGGCGCGAAGCGCCGGGGGGAGTACTCCGTGCGCTGCCGACGGCTCATCCTCCACGTACAGCACCGCCAGCCCTTCGGCCGCGAGGTCGCGCAACCGCGCGACGAGCGCGTCCGGCAGATGCTCCACGGCGGGCATGACGAGCGCGGCGAAGGTTTCGTCGCCGACGCGGAGCCGGCCGTTTTCCACGGCCGCCGTTGCCTCGTCGAGCAAGGTGTCGGCGCAGACGATGTCGAAGTCGAGGTGCGCATCGTAGAGCGACTTGGCCGGTTCCTTCACGGACATGGCGTGGCCGATGCCGCTCATCCACTCGCCTTCGGCGTGGTAGAGGATGGCGGCCGAGGCGACGTGACGGGCGCCGCAGAACAGGTGCGCGGCCTTGTTCGCATAGCCCATGAGGGCCGTGAAACCGTCGAACTGCGGGTCGTGTCCCTCCGCGCCGAAATGCGGCGGGCAGTCCGGGTCGGGAAACTCCGGCGAAAACGCATGGGGGACGAAATGGTTGACGCCGCGAACGAGCAGGAAGTCGAGGAGCCATCGCATGAACGGCGCCCCTTCGGCCCAGCCGTAGGCGCCGAAGACCTCGCACAGGGCGCGTCCGCGCATGCGCGGGTTCTGGTGCGCGATGGACGCCGAGAGCTTCGCGAGGACGTAGTGGAAGAAGTCGGGATCGTAGGCGCCGCCAAGGCCGCTCGCGGCGTGCAGGATGCCGGCGAACCCCGGCATGACCTGGTGCAGGACGATGTCCACGCCGCCCATGTCCTGCCCGTCCAGGGCGCGGAAGTAGTGGCCGGGGCCGTAGCCCAGGCGCGCGTGGACGTCCATGTCCTCAATGACGTGGCCGATGTACTCCACGCCGTGCGCGCGGCACCAGTCGCCGACTGGGCGGCTGAAGTTGTCGCGGTAGAGCGTGGTGGCGGCGTCCATGTAGGCGAGTCGGACGAGGTGCGAGCGGTCGCTTTCGTACCAGAGTTCGCCGAGGTGCGGCGCGGCGTCCTCGCCCAGCGCGGCGGACATCCGCGCCAGCACCTCGGAGTGGAACGGGAGCGCCAGCCCCTCCTGGCCGACGCCGTAGGTGTACTTGCCGCCGTCGTGGAGGTGCGGTCCGACGAGCTCGTTGCCGAACTGGGGCTCGTCGGAGAAGAACCCGGCGATGACGCTCCCGAAAAGCCGGGCGTAGCGCCGCCAGTGCGGCTCGTAGACGGCGTCGAGCAGCAGGCGGCACGAGTCGGCGCCGAGGAAGTCGATGTAGCCCTTGTCCGTGCCCTGGCGGGTTTTGCGAACGAAGAAGACGCGCCAGCACCCCTCCGGGACGTCCCACGTGAGGATGCCGCCGCGCACCTTGTCCGTGAGATCGACGGGCGGGCCCTCCATGACCTGTCCCGGCACACGGGCGCGGCGCTGGGCGAAGGCGCCGAGGAGCGGTTCGTCGCCATCGGGGCGCTCGCACACGAGGAGCGAAGACTCCGGCGCGGGGCCCATGACATCAACGTGGCGCTCGGCGAGGCACCAACGGGCGAGGTCGGGATGCGCCGCGACCGCCCCGTTGGCGTAGCCGGTGGGAAAATGCTTGTCGTCAAGAATCCACACCTTCATGCCGAGGCGTTGGCACTCCGCGAGGATGACGTCCATGTCGCGCCACCAGCCCTCGCCGCAGAAGTCGGGATGGGTGCGCGACTCCACGCAGAGCGCGCGACACCCCGACGCGCGGATGCGCGCCACCTGCGCGGGAATCCGGTCGCGGTGGTTGCCGCGCTGCCAGTAGAACGGCAGGAGGTAGTTGCCCTCCCTGCCCGCGAGAATGTCGAGGAGCCGCGAGTCAGTCATGGCGGCTACCTTTGGGAATCGTGGAGTTTCACAGTCAAATTCGTCAAAGACCCAGTGCCAAGGTCGATCCCGTCAATGGACAGTGTGTCGATCTTCCCCATGAACGGTTCGCACCCCGGCCCGCCGCCGACGAAGATGCGGCAGTCGTCGTGGCTGCGAACGGGGGTGGGCTTCAGACTTGCGTCCAGAACGCCATCGACCCACAGCCGGATCTCCGCCATGTCGCCTTCCACCACGATGTCGTGCCATCGTTCCGGTTCCAGAGTCCTATTCCCCATCGTGCGGTCGAACGCGCCTTTTGTCCCGACCTCGTAGCCGCGTATCAGCTCGATGCGGCCATCGGAGGTCAAGTCCATGGTCACGCCGTCGCTCCACCCTTTCTGGAAAACGAGTGTCTGCTTTTTGCGGTGCGCGGCGGGGAACACCCGCATCGCAATCCGCATCGACCCCTGCGGCCATGTGCGCTTTGGCAGCTCAAAGACGCCGTTCCGGTCCAACAGGTTCCACTCGGCGTGACGCGATCCGGCCACAGGAACCTTGCACTTCACGACTCGGTTGTCCTGCACAGGGATCTCGGTCTTGGGCGTCAGGAATTCCGAATCGTCGCGCAGGGCGTAACCGGCGCAGCCGCACGGAGTCTCCAGCGTTGTAGCCGTTTCGAGAATGCTGCGCTCCACAAGGCGATGGTCGGCGTCGAACGGCCAGATGACAGGTGTGTAGTGTAGCTTCCCCGATTCTGTCACGACGAGCGCCCAGAAACTGTCGCTCGATCTAGGCGGCGGCGATTTCCTGCGCATGACAAGCATCCCCTCGGAGATGCCAAGCGGCGCGGCATTGAGCGTCGTGAGGTCCGGCCCGCAGTCTTCAAGCCGCGCCTTTCCCTTGTCCGCTTGCCAGCCGATTTCGAGGTCGCTTCCGCCTGACACGACGATGCCATGTGCGCTGGATGGCGGGTTTTTCCGCGTGACGAGGCCATGCGAATCCCATTTCCAGCAGCCTTGTCCGTTGCGTTCAAAATTCTTGGCCGCCCTTACGATGAGCCCATTCGTCACGGAGAGCGTCAGGTCGCCGTCGATACCGTCGAGGCTGATCATCCTTTGCCATTCGCCGGGATGGATGCCGTCCTCCGGCTCCAGAACGCCCCATGCGCGGTCGTTGCGGAAGAGGATCGCGCGGTTGATTGTCTCCGACGAGTTCACCGCCAGCGACGCCTCAAGCACTTCGCCCGCCTGCGACACACGCAATTCAGGCCGGAAGCCGGAGAGCATGTCCTCCAGCGAGACGTTCACGGTGACGGCATTCTGGAGCCAGCCGGTAACGAGCAGCACGGACGGCAACGCGGCCTCGGCTTCCGTCCCCGCCTTTGCGTCGCGTACGTGGAAGCATGGCGTGAAGGACGCCAGTTCGGAGAGCGGGACGGTCGGCACAAGCCACTCGCAGCGCAGGAACCCGTCGCCAACCAGGCGGCGCGGTTCCAGGTCGAACGCCTTGCTCCCGTCCGGGGCCAGCAGCGCGCCTTCGATGGTCACGTCGCTGCCGCCGCGGCGCGGCATCGCCATCGCCTCGATGCGCCACATCGGGCCGGCGAGTTCCTCGCGGTGGTAGGCGAAGTTGACGCGCGTCTCCGGCGCGGCGATTTCCTGGCCCTTCAGCCCGTCGCAGTAGGCGTGCATGAGGCGCGTGATGCCCGGCGTGAACACGCACGGCATGAGGACGGTTTCCGCAAGGTCGTTCCAAGTCGTCACGTGAACCCACTCCACGGGCCCGGCCGCGCCGCCAGCCTCGAATGTCCTGTAGAGCATGTCCATCCCGCGGAAGGGGTGGTAGAAGTCGTTGTCGCCCTTGAGCCAAGCGCCCCAGTAGCCGGGATGGAGCGACGGAATCGCGCGTTTGCCGTTGGCCGCGCACCATTCGCGCAACTCGCGGTTGGTCGTTTCGGGCGGGTCTTTGGCGTGTCCGGGGGCGCTGAACATGAATGCGGCGTCCATCACGTCTTTGCACGCCTCGAACTTGTCAAACTCGATGGGCTTCCACGGCAGCGGGTTGACATTCGCCATGAGGTAGATGTCGAATCCGTTTTCGCGGACGCGCCGGATCGTCTCGTTCCATTCATCCGCCGTGTGGTGGAGGAAGGAGTAGGCGCAGACGACGTGGCGCCCGTTTTCCTTCGGGTAGTTTGGATGGTTGCCGTAAGCCTTTAGGAGGCGCACGATCTCGCGCGTCAGATAGTCGGGGGCGCCGTGGCCGTCGAGGCAGATGCCGATCTGGAAGTCCGTCCCCTCCGCCGCCTCCAGATAGCCGGGAAAGTCGCCGCTGCTGTTCAGCGGTCCCTGTTTGGCGTTGGTGCCGAGGTCGATGAACCAGCCGTCGATGCCGCTGGCCATCGCCAAGTCGATTTCGCGCCGCGTCGAGACGCGCCGGGGCTCGGCCTCGTCAACGCCGGTCAGCGGGAAGTTGTAGAAGCGCCTCGCCTCAAGCGAGGCGTTCTCCGGCTTGAACCAGGGGACATAGTGTGCCCACGCCATACTGCGACCGGCGATCTCGCCGGCGCTGGCCGTAGCGCCAACCAGCGCCGCAACGGCGGGCAGCATCCTTACCCCGGTGGCCACAAGAAAGTGAAGCGTTCCATTCATCGTTCGTCCCCTACTGAAAATGCGATTTCCGGCGTAGCCCTACTTTGCATCAGATACTTCTATTCCGCCAAAGGCCATGTCGGACGCATGCGCAATATCGAAAGGCCGCCCACTCACAACCCCCGTGATGTTCTCAAATGTCATGCCTCGGACTGGCGATTCCTCATTCCCCCTGACAAGGAAAGGTTTGCCCGACTTTATCTTGAAGTTTCTGAACGTCATGTGTCCGAAATCCCGCAACGTGATCCCGCGGTCAACTACCGGAGGATTATCGCAAAGGCCCTCTGCGGGTTGAAATTCGACGGCGGCGAAACGGCCCAGTGCCGGCCGGCCACATCGGCCGCCTCGGCGAGGACGCCATCCGCCGTGACTACGGGCGTGGAGGCGGTGGCGTACTTGCGGATGGCGACGCGGAAGCCATTGTGCGCGTCCGTGTTCGACCAACCCACCCAGCGGCGTCGCGCGACGCGGCAGTCGGAGACCGGCTGGTCGAAGCCGCCGCTACGATAGACGATGTCGCCACCACTCCCCTGATAAGGGTCGGTACCCGCCGCAGGAGTGGCATTGTACCAGTCCAGCGTGCATTCGCGGACATTTCCCTGCATGTCGAAAAGGCCGTAGGCATTGGCCAGCTTCAACCCGACCGGATGTGTTTCGCCCCCGGCGTTTTCCGCATACCAGGCGATGCTGCCAATGTCGGTCCAGAACGGTCCGGCATTTCCCGCTCGCGCGGCGAACTCCCATTCCGCCTCCGTTGGCAAGTCAAGGCCCAGGCCGGTTCTCGTCCGCAGAAGTCCGAGGATTGAAGTCGATTCGGGGGTCGTCGTGGCGCTGGCCCCCGCAGAACGCCCGCGCGCCAGCTTGAAGCTGCAAGAGTCGGCCGGCCTCAGCGCGGAATCGACAGAGTGAATAAATGTGCAATTGGCGAAATCGCCTTTGACGAGAAACACCTGCCGCTGCGTGAACGGATAGATGCCGATGTAGTAGTCCTTGGAGAAGTTCACCGCGTGCTGGGCCTCGTCGCTGTTGCGCCCGGTCTCGCCACTGGGAGACCCCATGCTGAAGGACTGCCCAGCGGCGGGGATGCGCCGCAGCACGAGTTTTTCGGTCTTGCAGGCGCGGCCTGTCACGCCGCCTGGGATGTCGTCCGCTGACGCATAGTAGGACAGCCCCGTGGCACCAGACAGTTCGGTGACCAGATACGGCGGCTCGTTGCCCGCCGGCCACATGGTCAGCCGCACCGACAGCGCGCCCGCGTCGAAGACCGCCGCATCACCCTCGAGATCGGGCCGCCACTGGAAGCTTCTGGCGCCAACGGCGACAAACTTGTTGACGTCGCCAATGACATCGCGGCAATCTTCCGCCGGAATCCTTTCGCCGTCCCGGTAGAACGCCGCCGTGACGACAGCGCCTTCGTTTTCGAGCTCATACGAGACGGTGACCGTTCGCCGCGCCCCGTCGTAGGCGAGGGAGACGTCGGCCGATGAGGCCGCCGCTGCGGCTGACGGGGTGATGTTCATCGCGCAGCGGAACCCGTACATGGGGCTTGTGGCGCTCCAGCCAATCGAACCTCCCGTCCACCGTTTGGCCGTTCGGCACGATTCCGAGGGGTCGTTGAACGATCCGCCCTTGTAGATTTGCCCGTTGCCGGTCGCCACCACGGGGTCCATCGTCGGATTGTAGGATTGCGGGTCGCTGAACTGGTCAAGTACCAATTCGCGGACGTTTCCCAGCATGTCATAGAGACCGAAGGCGTTTGGCGTCTTCAGCCCGACGGGATGCGTCTCCCCGCCGGAGTTTCCCGCATACCAGGCGAGTTCGCCAAGCCGTGCGCTTGTCGTCAGGTCGTCGAGATCCCACCCCGAATACAGCGCCGCATCGACACCGGCGCGGCAGGCGAATTCCCATTGCGCCTCCGTTGGCAGGTCGAGATTCACACCGGTCACGGTGCGTAGCGATCGGAGAACCGAGGGCGAATTGGGATTGCCCGTCACGGAGGTGTTGTTCCGGAAAATCTTGTTGCTGCCCCCATTCGCGGGGCGGGTCGCTGAATCCGCCTCGTTCGTGAACGTGCACTGGTCGATGTTGCCGTGCGCAAGGAGCTGCTGGCGCTGCGTGACCGGATAGACGCCCAGCCAGAAATCCTTCGTGAAGGTGACGAGGTGCGGCGTCTCGGTGGAAGAGTGTCCGAGATCGGCGGCTGGCGACCCCATGCGGAAGGTCTGGTTGCAAGCGGGGATCTTGCGCATCAGCAGTCTGTCCGTCTTGTAGAGGTCGTTGGTGACGCCACCCGGGACGGCCGCCGCGCAGGTGTAGTAGCGTGTTCCCTCCGTGCCCGTAAGGTCGAGCGCCATGTAGTCGGGAGGGCAGTCGTCCGTCCATGCCGTTACCACAGCCGTGAGCGCGTTGTTCGTTGCCTTGAACTCCGGCCAGTCCTCGGTCACGTTCCACGTCAGCGACCGGGCGCCGTTCTCCACACGTTTGTTGACATCTCCCGTGAGGCTCGTGAAACGCGCGGCACCGACCGAGACGTTGTTCGTTCGGAAATCAACCGTGACAACAGCGGGGCCACCGGACAGTCGATACGAGACGCAGAGTCGCTGGCTGCCACGCTGGGAAAGCGCAACGCTTCCCGGTTCAATCTGCGGCGCTGCGGCTGCTGCCATTGCGGACATGACGGCAAGGCTGGCCGCCGCCGTGAAAAGGGTTGCGCCACCGGTTTTACGGAACTTCATCATGGTTTCTCCTTGTGTTTTGTCGCCGCTCGGCTCCGGCGCCCCGACGCAGGGCACAGTCCAAGCGGACAGCACCAGTCTACCACGATGACACGCGGCTGTTCAGACAAAACGGACGGCGATTTTCAGACAAATCAGCCGGACACGCAGAGGCTCCGGCGCGGCAAATGTCTCACGCAGAGAGCGCAGAAGGCGCGGAGACTCCGGCGCCCGATCATCTCACGCGAAGTTCGCGGAG
>JAEEGL015392552.1_pt1 | contig 13797 bp, 14 predicted proteins | sample 9134231 | NCBI WGS metagenome assembly JAEEGL01 (sample SAMN16246548, study PRJNA631951) | gut metagenome | biome: gut microbiome; feature: rumen; material: fiber-attached | host: Bos | place: Iran: Karaj | collected 2018-10 | reverse complement strand
ATATCATGAGAACCATAGACATAAACTCTCTTTTCGCCGTTATGCTCAAACACTCTGGGTTCTCCATCCGGAACATGTTCCCAAAGCGGCATGTATGGGTTAGCGCCTTTGATATATTTCTTCATTGCAATATTCTCCTATATCCAATTCTTTTTCATAAAACAATATCAAATTTGAAGCCCCCTCCAAGTCCCAAAATGTATCAGACAACATCTTAATTACTAACTCCAACCACTTTCGCTCCCCTGTCCTATAATACATATATTGAACAAAACCATAAAATGTAATATTGTTTGTCAAAAATGCTTCAGCACTTAACCTTCTATTAACAAATGAACAATGCATATCCTCCTGAATTGATGCTTTTTCAAATTCTCCAGCCATAATCAAATCTGTAAAACTATCACTATCCCTTAGGGACGCATTGTTATATATCTTCTCAAGAGAATAAAACCAGTTTTCATCATCGCTAGCATCTGCTTTCTTCATACATTCGGTTAGTCCCTGCATAAAAACATCATTAACTTGAAAACTCAAGAGTCTTTGCAAAATGCACTCAGCACCAGGCCAGTTCAAATCTTGAATCCAATTAAACATTTTCTTTAAGTATGGTTCTAACTCCGCATCCGTTTTATGTGAAATGATTAATGCACAATTATCCCACAGTTCAATATTTTTGTCTTGAAATTTAGGTTGAAAGAGTTCATTTAAATCAATTTGTCCTTCTGCAAGTTCCCTCCCTTTAAGCTGTATTTCAATAGGGTTATTCCAATCAAGCATCTCCATAATAGAATTCAAATATGTCATCTTTTGCGACCTCATATTTACCTAATGTTTTTTTCATATTGATTAAATAATAATACTCATCTATTTGTTTGCCCTTTTTGTATCAACTATATATTCTATTCTCATTTACTTGAATTTATAGCAGATATTGATTTATGCTATTGTCCATATGGAATTAACACCTTGTAATGCCCATTCCTGCATAGTTCCACCTATCGGATATATTGAACAATGGTCAGGGCCATCAACCTTCGCAAACAGTACGCCTGTTGAATTAACAGCATTTACTGTAGTCACCCACGAGCCATTATGTGGAACTAACTTAAAGGACAATGCAGATTCTCCCATCCTAGGCTTTAAATTTCCTGGATTAGTACCATTATATCTAAAAATAACTGTATCGTTATTTTTAACAGCGTCTGCAACTATTTCTAACTGTTGTTCTATGCTCGCTGTTATGCTTTGCACATAGTAATGTCATCGCATATGCAAGCAGCAACTATTCGGTCAGCTACGAGACCAAAGTCATGAAGATTGTCACCAAGTATCGAGAACACAACGGCAAGGTACAATATCGTAGATGGAGTGTATCTATTGGAGTATGGGTTGACGATCACTGGATTGACCTTTAATTCTACATCTATTAGCCCCCACCGCACATATTCGGTGAGGGTTAATTACTTTATCTTCAGTGTTTTCAAGTATCCCTTCTGCTCAGGAGTTATACGGTAGCTCTCCACAGCCTTCTGAATTGCCTTATTGTGAGTCCAGGTATCGAGCTTCTCACCTTCGATAAAAGGAAGAATAGTATCATACTGCTTGGCCAGGGCTGTGGCGAAGTACCAGGCGATCATCATGTTCACGTAGTATTCTTCTGATCTGATCTGTGCTACTGTCTCAGGATATTTCACATCATAATCCTCATCCAGAAAGTGTTCCATCAGCATACCGATTCCAAATCTGATGGTATAGGTCAAGTCTGACTTAAGCCACTTATCAATCTCCACAAGGAGCTTATCTCTGTGCTTCTTGAATACCTTGGGCGACATCTGGTCGCAGGTGGCCCAGTTGTCCACATATGGTAAGAACGCATTCAGTTCTGCCATGGCTGTATCTATATTCTTCTCTCCCGAGATAATAAAAGCATGAAGCTGATTCTCATCAAAATATTTATGTGGAAGATCCGTCAGAAACTCTCCAATATCCTTTCTCCCCCCATATTCCTTAGCCAGCTTTCTAAGCTCAGGAGTCCTGACTCCTATCATCACATCCTTTTCAAGAGTCGGAAAAAGACCGCTCTGAAAATCCCTGTATTTGATATCCTGAAGTTCAAAAAGTCTGTCTCTTATCTCTTCTGTTATCATATTCGCCACCTGTTATAACCAAAAACCTATCTCATCCAGCACCTGATCGATCACCTCTGCGTTCCTGATAGAAAACTCCGGTGTGATATGGGGCTTCTCATCAGAAAGGATACATCTTGAAAGGTTCTCCACCTCCAGGGCATAGTTCTGTGGAACTGAGATCTTCCTCACGGTGGTTCCATCCTGATTGAAGATAGTATAGCTAACCTCACCCTCCTGGTTGTACTCCACATCAGACCTGATGCTACCCTTGCTGCCATGAATATACAGCCTGTCAAATCTGGAATTGGTGCCGATTCCTAAATTCATTCCCACATTAAAGGAGGCTCTTACTCCGTTTTCAAAGCCCATGATGGCGGTTGTAAGAAAGTCAACTCCAAGATCTGTAAACTCCGCTGTAGCCTGGATGTAGGAAGGTTCTGAATCCACCAGGTTAAGTATCATTGTGGTGCAATAGCAGCCAAGGTCGTACATGGCTCCGCCGCCGTGCTCCCTGTGAAGCCTGAAGTCCTCCTTGTAGCCCTGGGTTAGGAATGCGCTCTCTATGTAATCGATATCTCCGATAATTCCGCTGGTTACATCCTTCTTAAGGCTCTCCACATAGGGACTGTGAAGATATGCATAGGCCTCCATAAGGATCACACCATTCTCAGCGGCGGTTTCAAACATCTCTCTTGCCTCATCGGCGTTAAGGGCCAGAGGCTTCTCGCAAAGGACATGCTTTCCATGGGACAGCGCTTCGTTAACCCACTTAATATGAAGATCATTGGGAAGCGGAATGTAGATAGCCTGAACCTCAGGATCCAAAACCAGTTCTTCGTAGCTGTCAAAGGCCTTCTCAAAACCAAATTCCTTCTTGAACTTCTCTGCCTTCTCCTTACTTCTTCCGGCAATGGCATACAGCTCGCAGCTCTCCGCCTTCTTCATGCCCGGAATAGTACAGTTTCTTGCAATGTTAGCAGTTCCCAAAACTCCCCATTTTACCTTCTTCATGTCGCTCTCCTTTCGAGGCCTTACCATGGTTGTCAGTTAAGTGTTTTAAGTATTATTTATTTTCCCTCAAGGTCTGCCACGCGAACAGGTTCTCCGTTAAGAAGAATATATCCCGGTGGAAGCTTGGAGGCATCGGCCATAGAAGTATACTGACGCTTATTATAAGTGTCATAGACACCTTTTTCTTTGTGCTTGTGCGGCATCGCTCCGGAGGCATTGCCACGTTTGTTATACGTATCATATTTAGCGGGCTTAGTCATTGTCTGACCGGTAATAGGCCCTGTCATCACATTTTTATTAACCGGTCCCTTATTGGCATTTTTATTGGCAGCGGACTTCTTAACTGCGCTCAAAATGACTGCTATCACAACCATATATACGACAACATACAATAATTCATCCATAACTCAGCCCTCCAGTTTGTTAAGTCGTACTTTGCATGAGATCTGCCTTGGTGTATCCATCTCATCGAATTGAACCGTATAGCTCTCTTCTTCATAATTCACATCGACAATGATGCCGGCGCCGAATATCGAATGTTCAACCCTGGTCCCGGGTTCCATTACATTCAGCTTCATGGCACCCTTGAGATGCCTTGAATCATTCTCGATAAACTTGCGGACATTGGTAAGCATCGCTTCATCCGGCTTCTCGGTAAATTCCAGCTTGTCCTCATCTATATCAAGTATAAACCTTGAAGGATATCTGGGAATACCCTCAAAATTCCTTCCTCCGGCCTCTGAGATAAAGAGCCTCCTCTGAGCTCTTGTCATGGCAACGAAAGCAAGGCGCCTCTCCTCTTCCATTCCCTCAAGGGTATGGATTTTCCTCGAAGGGAAAATACCTTCATTCATACCGCAGAGGAATACATAAGGAAACTCCAGTCCCTTGGCGGCATGGACCGTCATGAGCCTGACCTTATCTTCACTTCCTGCCTCTGCATCTGCATTGGTAAAAAGAGCTATGTGCTTAAGATAATCCTCAAGGCCTATCTCCTCGCCGCAGGTGGTCTCATACTCGAAAACAGACTGCTTAAGTTCAGCTAGATTATCGAGCCTGTCCTGAGCACCTTCCTTACGAAGCATCTCCTCATAGCCGCTCTTTTGCAAAATCTTAGTCAGTACTTCGGATACTGCTTCACCCTGATAATTCTCGGCAAACTCCTCGATAAGACTGATGAAGCCCTTAGCACCGGTCCCCCTTATAAGCTCATTATCGATATTGTCGTTAAGAGCTGTGTAAAGTGAGCATCTATGCTCCGCAGCGTATTCCTCAAGAAAGGCCATACGTCTTTTTCCGATATTCCTCTTAGGAACGTTGACGATCCTTCTAAATGAAATGTCATCCTTGTAAACAACCATTCGGAGGTAACACAATGCGTCCTTGATCTCCAGCCTTCCGAAGAACTGCACTCCGGAATAGATGGTATAGGGAATCTTCTCCCTGATGAGTCCCTCTTCTATGGTCCTTGTGACATAATGGGCTCTGTACAGAACAGTCATATCCTTGTAGGGTACGCCCATGCCCTTCAGCACCAGCATCTGGCCGGTGATCCAGTCTGCCTCGTCGGTAGTATTGGGAGCCATATGGCACAGGACGCTGTCTCCTGCCGGGAGCACTGCTGTAAGCTCCTTCTTAATCCTCTGAGTGTTCTTATCTATAAGTGAATTGACTGCTGACAAAATCTGAGGTGTGGAGCGATAGTTGTCGTTCATCATTATGGTCTTAAGATTCTTGTGCCCCTTGTCAAAATCCAATAGATACTTCACATTGGCCCCGCGCCAGGTATAGATGGTCTGGTCGGGATCTCCCACGATAAAAAGATTCTTGTGATAAGCCGATAACACCTCCATCAGCTCATACTGAAGGCCGTCAATATCCTGAAACTCATCTATCATAATGTATTCAAGGCGTTTCTGCCATTTTAACCTGATCTCTTCATTCTGCTGAAAAATGTATAGTGTGAACTTTATCAGATCGTTATAATCAAGGCCAAAGCACTTCTTTTCCTGATAGAGATATCCGTAAAAAAGAATGTCCTTAACCTCTGTGGCCCTGTCATACTTTTCTTTTAACTCATCGATGGACATGGAGATCATATCAAGATAGTAATCGGGTCTCTCCTTGATCTTCATGATCTCAAACATATCCCTGGCATTACTGTAGGTCATGTCCCGCATGGACAGATGCCTCTCCTCGTATATGATATCCAGAATGTCATCAATATCAGAATTATCAAGGACGAGAAAGCTCTTGGGATAACTGACTGCGCTGCTGTCCTCCTGAAGGACCGACACGCAGAAACCATGGAAAGTATTGATGTAGCCTGTGTCATTATCCCCCGTAAGGTAATGAATACGCTGCCTCATCTCATTGGCGGATTTGTTGGTGAAGGTCACGCACAAAATGTGACCGGGCATGATACCAAGCCCCATCACCAGATAGGCGAACCTGTGGGAAAGAGCCCTGGTCTTGCCGCTGCCGGCTCCCGCAATAACTCTCACATATCCTTCTGTAGTTGTAACTGCCTCCCTTTGAGAGTCATTTAATCCTTCCAGTAATTCCATTCCAATACCTTTCTGTTCCTGCCCATGTCAATAGAGCAAAATGCCTGCTCCGGGCACGTTATATAAATGAGTATAGCATCTGCCTCTCCCGCATACAATACAAAAACCAAAAATATGTTCGATTGCAAAAAAGCGCATAAAAAAAGCAGGAAACTGTCGTCGCCGGCAATTTCCCACTTGTATTTCATTTTCCGATCAGGAAGCAATATATATCAATGAGATGCATTGGCTGCAGCAGTTGCAGATACAGCAACCATCATCATCATGAATGCGATCTCTTCTGCAATTACCATTGCGATAGTGCTGTCAAAGGCTGAAGCGCCGCTAAGTACACCTTCATCCATGATTCCTGCATAAAGAATAGCACCAAACATAAGTCTCTGTCTCTCGGAGCAGTCCAGCATTCCGAAGCCCTTCTGAGTCTTAAGAAAATCTGCTGCATCCACAACCTCATTTACTATCTCTTCTGCTCTGACGTTAAGTCCCACCAATACTCCAAGAGAAGCAAACTCATAATCCTTGCCGTACTTAACACCGGCATCCTTGAAGGCATTGTAGATTTCCACTACCTTGCTGCACTTCTCAGCTACTGTGTCCTTCTTCATGGTGAGGACCTGAGCCAGAGAATATACTGAATTGTCATGGAAAGAAAAATCTTTCTTCAAAGTCTGATAGGTTTCTTCCAGCTCTGTCAGAATGTCCTCGACGCTCTTATCTGTCATGGCAAGAAGTACTGCAAAGCAGGTGTCTTCCTCATTGGTAAGAACAGGGTGTGCCTTGTTCATGCCCTTCATAATGGCTTTTGTCTTCTCAATAATGCTGTCAGCCTCAGCAAATCTCCCTGCATCAGAAATATTCATAGCTGCCAGGACCATAAATTTTGATCCGAATACCTTGCCCTGATGAAGCATCTTATAGGAAGCTGTTATCTCTTCCAGGTATCTCTCAGGATCAGCCTGCTGCGCAAGCTTGGCGCTTACCATAAGCTCATTCATAGTTCTGAAATCGGAAAAAGCGCCCTTATTCTTTCTAAGAAGTCCTCTGCACTCCTTGAGATATGCGTTATCAACTGTCTTGTCAGTCTCGGTATAAACCAGTGCCGAAGCAATCTTGATAAGGGAATTCTCAAGCACAAATCCCTTATTGATGATATTTCTGTTCTCTGCCAAAAGTTCGCATCTTGTCTGTAATGTTGTTTTCATACTCTTCTCCTTTTATGTAAAAACTATAGTTGCGTCAAAACTGTTACTGTGTATATGCTCTATTCCCAGAAAAGATCATCCAGCGTCTTGTCCAGAGCCTTGCAGATCGCAATGCAAAGGTTAATGGTGGGATTGTAATCCCCTTTCTCTATAGCGCTGATGGTCTGTCGGGATACCCCGCAGAGGGCTGCCAGCTGGTCCTGGGACAGATCCTTGCCGGCTCTTGCGGACTTAAGTTTAAGATTCTTCATAGCTTAGTCCTCCTCTCCGGATCTGGAATCCACGATCTTTTTAACAAGGGCTGCAACTCCAATCATCGCAAGCCATATCACAACAACGATATTGGTTATTGGAAGTGCATCCCATCCCTCTGTTCTGAAGTCCCCCTCAAGAAATGCTGCCACTATAGGAATCACATTGAAAAGGGTTACTAACGCGAAAACAATAATGTATTTCTTCCTGTCATTGTTAAGTCCCCAGTAGGCATCGTTCCAAATGCTGTATACGCAAAGCACCAGGCATCCGAAAAGAATTGCCAAAAGATGGAGCAGAAAATCATCAACGGGGAGCTTAATATCTGCAATCTTAATACTCATAAATAATACTTCAATAATAATCATCGCGTAAAAACTGTATTTGTATCCGCGGCTTCTTACGAGCTCCTGCCTCTCATCGTACTGAGTTTTGATCTTCTTGTCTGTATTGGTGAACTTCATGATCACAATAGAAAGAATAATTGCTACAAAGATTCCCAATGCAAAAAAAATTGCTACACTTGCCATTACTATACCTCCTTGCTTATCGGCATTAAGATTAAATACTGTTTATTTATCTCTGTGATATTATAGTAAATCTACAGTAGCGTAATGTCAAGTATATTTTACATTTATCTTTTCTGAATAGCATTTTTCATTTTGATGTTTTGGCAAAATAAACATAAAGAGCCGATGACCACTGGGGTTTACGGCTCTCTGCAGTCTATTAATCATATATCATTTGAGATCATATTCAAGTCTTACTGTGATGGTTGCGGTCTTGTGTCTTGAGCTGGTATCAAAGGCTCCGTCGTAGGAATAGCTGCCGGTGCCTGAGTTCTTGGCTGTTATCTGGAATACTCCAAGACTGGAATTCTTGAGCTTACCAAGCTTTGCTCCGGAGTTCCTGGCCACGATATCGATCCTGTCCTTGGCGTTGATGGAAGCCTTGTCGATAAGATCCAGCTTGAGCGCATCAAGGTCTGAATAGTAGTATTCGGGAGATCCGCTGGTGAGCTCCACGCCCTTGTCCAGGAGACTTGAAATATCCCTGGAAACCTTCTCCACATTGTCAAGGTTGCCGGAGGATACGGTGACGCTCTGTGTAAGTCTGTAGCCGTCTGCCTCTGAGCCTATGTAGTTGCCGTTCTCATCGTAGTTATCTCTGTAGGTTCTGCCGATGTCCACTGAATTAAAGACCACCTCTGATTCGGATATACCGTTGCTGGCGAGATAGTTCTTGACCAGCTCCGCATCCTTTTTAATCTTGGTATAAGCTTCCTGTGAAGTATAAGCAACCGAAGCGAACTCTCCTCTCCAGATTATTATGTCTGCGTCAAAATCAACACTGGCACTGCCCGTTGCAGAGATCACATGGGTGCTCTCGGATCTGAAATGAGATAAGCCAAAGGCCAGTGCAATGCAGCTGATAACAATGCTAATGCCGATAATTATCGCGGTTCCAAAACTACTTTTTTTCTGTTCCATAATATTCTCCCCCTATCTTGTAATCTAACAAAATGGTCAACCGACTTTGCTTGCTGCATAGTCGGAATAACTAACTCCCGTGTACTTCTTAAAGCATCTGCCAAAATAGTTGGGATCCGGAATCCCCACTTCCGATGCAGCCTGGTACATCTTGACGCCGGATTCCGCTATCTTAACAGCCTTCTTCATGCGAAGCTCCAAAAGGAACTCGATGAATTTTTTGCCCGTATCCTGCTTGAACTTCCTGGACAGATAACTTGAACTAAAGCCAAATTGTCTTGCCAGGGACTCGAGATTCAGCTTGGAATCGGTGAAATTCTCCTCCAGGTACCTTATGATCTGCTCGGTATCGGTGGAGGCATATGCGTTTCCGGGAACGGTCTCTGCTTCTTTCTTGGCATTCTCCCAATAATCCGGCTCCGCATCCAGCTTCTTTTTGGCCCTCTCAAGGACCTGCTCTATCTCTTCACGGACCATGGGCTTTAACATATAGTCAAACACCGGAAGGCTTACACACTTCCTGGCATATTCAAACTTGTCGATGGCTGTCATTATGATGATGACAAGATTGGGATACCTGTCTGTGGCTATCTCCGTGAACTCAATGCCATCCATGAAGGGCATCGAAATATCCACAAAAGCGATATCCGGCTTGAATTCATCAATGGTGTTGATGGCCTCAATGCCACTGGCCGCTTCTCCCACAACCTCCATATTCATAGCATCCCATTTAATGGCTGCCCGCATGAGTTTCCTGGCGGATTCCTCATCGTCGATTATCATAACCCTGTACTTTCTGTTCATTGCATATACCCCCGTATATCCTTTATACCCTTCCCTATTGTTACGAGTTGCCTGGTTATGTATTATGATATCGAATTGCTCCATGTCCCCTATATCATAATACAAACTCAACTTCAGTATATTCCCCAATTTCGCTACGGATCCTGACTACATCCTTTTTGCCGGTGTAAATTCTTACCCTCTCTATGGTGCCCCAGAGGCCGAAGCTCTCGCTCTCCAGACCTTCCGGCGCCTCATCCCCGGAAACAATAAACTTATTGATCTGCTGCTTGTCCATTCCCACGCCGGTATCCCTTACAACAATGTGAAGCCTTCCCTCTTCCATTCTGCTGGATATCCGTATGGTGCCGCTCTCGCCTTTGAGCCTGATGCCGTGGTAGATACTGTTTTCCACCAGAGGCTGCAATATCAGCTTGGGAACAATGCAGTCCTTGGTATCCTCGGCGATATCGTACTCGTCGTTTATGATGTCGCCATACCTTAGTTTCTGCAGTGATAAATAGTCCTGTACGATCATTATCTCCCTCGACAGCGGTATCTCTCTTCCGCCCTTACTAAGGAAGTTCCGGTAAAAACGTCCCAGTATTTCCAAAGCATCGTGAACCTTGTCAGCTCCTGCGTCCATGGCCAGGAACCCTATGGTCTCAAGGGAGTTGTACAAAAAGTGTGGTTTTATCTGCTCCTGCAAAACTCGCATCTCCGACTTCTGCAGTATTTTTTCCTTCTCAATCAGTGTGGTGATAAGTTCGTTAACATGATCGATCATGTTGTTGTAATCGCCCTTAAGCATCTCAAATTCGCTGTAGGGCACGTCCACGTCAATCTTCTGAAGATTGCCGGATTGTCTGTTTTTCTCCATGGCTTCGGACAGTTCGAAGACGGGGCTTGTGATATTTTTCCTGATAAAAAAGCCCACGAACAGCGCCAGAACCACTGAAACAAAAAGCAGTGCCAAAAGTACATAAATAAATCTAAAAGGTATTCCCTCTCTTCCGTAGGAGGACACCTTAAGTATCACAATGGGCATGTCGCTGACCTTACAGCCCGATAACAAGAATCTTCCCTCATCTCCTGAGACGTCTTTGTAGGACGTTGTCCTGGTTAAAAAAGTCTCATCAAAATAGTCGGTATATTTCCTGTTGCCTGCAAGGAAAGTTCCGTCACTTCCCATGATGCAAATGTCGTTATAACCAAGCTTGGACAGCTCCCAGTCAAAGACCCTGGTGGAAATATTCATCATCATTATTCCCGTTCTCTTCTGGGAATCAATGTCATAAACCGCTCTTCCTATGGTCACAACCGGCCTTCCGTCGGCCTTGGCTGCAATGCCGTTACTGTTAAGGGATACAACAGCCTTGCCCTTGCCTGAATATATGTCCCCACGCCAGCTGTCGGAGTTCATAAGATCATAATCATAATTATAGGTAAATCTGTTGGTGGCCACCATGATCATATCCTCTCTGAATATCATCACGCTGTCCACGCCCTCTTTGACATTGAGGATATACATGATGCCGTAGCGGGCATCATTGATCATGCCGATATCAACCTCTGCGGCATCAGCCCTAAGGAACCTGACCAGTCTGTCCTCGGTCATGATGAGTCTGGAAATCTCGGTGTAGTTGTTGATCTCAGAGTAAATGTTGCTGGAAAGAGTCTTGAGAACGCTGTCGGCTTCACTGCGGGTGTAGTCTATGCTTTCTTTTTGAACGATGATGTAGGTGGAAACGAGAAATGAGATGGCGACGACGAGGACGATACCAAAAATAATCCTCTTAAGGCTCGCCGAAAGAGAATACTCCCTGTTGTCCCTTATATGAAACTCCCCTATTTTACGCTTCTTCCCCATGTATAAACTCCCCTTTAAAGATACCATTTTCGAAACGGACGGTCAAACAAGTTGGAGGTAGGGGACAAAGTCCGGGGGATGGACTGATGCAATAAGATTTTTGTCATTAGCTCCGCGACTATGATTTATGAGACTATCAGATAGGTGACCGGGCGAGTGTTCTGAATAGCATGAAATGAGACCGGTCGCCTAGATGAGAGTCCATAAATCAAGGAACGAAGGTAGCAAAAATTTTATTGTGTCAGTCCATCCCCCGGACTTTGTCGCTTCATCCGTTCTGAAATCAACTTAGCCCTTAACAGCGCCTGCTATGAAGCTGGCCTGGATTTTGCGGCTAAGGAAGATGTAGGTTATGAGGGTGGGGAAGGTGGCAATAACAAGAGCTGCTCCGATAGGCCCCCACTCTGTGGTATGCTGACCGGACAGCGCCTTAATACCAACCGGCAGCGTACGATGCTTCGAATCCGAAATAAATACATTGGCAAACATGAACTCATTCCAGCACTGAAGGAAAGAATACACACCAACAGTTGAGTAAGCCGGCTTCATCAGCGGAAGTATGATCCTGAAGAACGTTCCGTACAGGCTGCAGCCGTCAATCTTGGCCGCCTCATCCAGCGCTATGGGAATCTCCACCATAAATCCGGTGCAGATAAGGATCGCCATGGACAGTGCAAATGCTGAGTAGGGAACGATCAGAGTTGAATACTTGTTGAGCCAGTGAAGCTTGGAAAGTACAACATATACAGGAACGATGGAAGCCTGAATCGGAATTGTAAGTCCCAGCATAAAGAATGCATTGGTGAGCTTGCTGTGTCTCCATCTGATTCTGGTAATGGCATAGGTTGCCATCATCGCTGCGAAAATTGAAATAAAGATTGCAAGCACAGTAACAAGAATACTGTTAAAGAAGTACAATGCCATATTTCCCGTATTCAGGGCTGTCGCAAAGTTCTGGAAGAGCCACTCTTTGGGAAGTCCTATGACATTTGCACCGAATATTTCTTCATTGGACTTAAGTGAAAAGGTGAACATGAAATAAATGGGAAACAGATTCACCAAAGTCCATATGGCAAGAAGTATATATACTAAAGTTTTCTTAACTTTCATCGTCACTCATCCTTTTCTCTGAACGCTGCTGTAATAAGAAGTGCAAAGGCAAAGCACAGAATAATAAGCATAACCGATATGGTGCTGCCCATTCCGTATCTGTTCCTTAAGAACAGCATATTTTCAAGTAGTGTACTTGGAACCTCTGTGGTCTGGAAAGGTCCACCCTCTGTGAGGATACGAACAAGGTCGTAGGTCTTGAGGGAACCTGTTACCGCAAAAATTACACTTACTCTGATGATGGGCTTGATGATCGGAATAACCACATATCTGTCAATCTGCCAGGGTGATGCACCGTCCAGCATTGCAGCCTCTCGCAGCTCAGTAGACACGCCCTTAACCCCCGCATACATAAGGAGCATATGATATCCGACATACTGCCATATGGTGGGAACTATGATACTGCCAAGAGCAGTCTTCACCTCACCTACCCATACGTGCTTGAGGTTAGTAAGATGAACCAGATCAAGGAATCTGTTTAAAAGACCGTAGTCAGGGTTGTAGATCTTGAGCCACAACTGACCGATAACTACAGTTGAGATCAGAACCGGCATAAAGAATACCGATAAGAAGAATCTCTCTCCCTTAGGCTTTCTGCCAAGAATAAGTGCAAGAAACAGCGCAAAAGGAAGCTGAACAAATACTGAAAAGAACGCAAGGATCATTGAGTTCTTCAATGAAGTCATGAATTTGATAGAACCGTTTGTGAACAGCTCCACATAATTGCTGAATCCGATAAATGTCCCCTCTGAAAAGCCATTCCAGTCATACATACTTCTGTATACGGACACCGCTATGGGAGCGATCAAAATACTGATAAAAAGAAGCAGAGCCGGCAGAAGGAACAGGAAAATTGCCAATCCGTCGCTCAGTCTTCTCTTTCTTTTTTCCCTAACACCACTTTTTTCCGACATAGTTTTTCCCTTAACTTATTTTTTTAATCAAAAAGGCCCTTCCGCCTTCTCATAAGAAGTACGGAAGGACCTTGATCACTATTTGGTTCTTGTTACTTATAAAACCGGGTATTACTGAATATCCTTAGCAAGGCCCTCGATGAACTGCTGGCCGTCAAGAAGGCATCCGTAAACCTGATCTACATATGAAAGATATGTGTTAGCTGAATCAGCTGTCATAGCAGTATCGCCGAAGAGAACCATTGTGTCTGCGCCTGCAACGATGCCTGCAACAGTCTGTGTAAGCTCGTTAACTGATGATGTGTCGCCGTAAGGTGTCCAAGCAGGAAGTCCGCAGCCATCAAGATATCCATAGTGGCAGATGAGCTTACCAAGCTCGAAGGTGTACTCAGCAGCCATCTCAGCGTTAGGTGAAGAAGCTGCAACTGCAAGTGTGTCTGAAGGTCCACCGATGAGCTGTCCGAGT
>JAEEGL015307081.1_pt1 | contig 13797 bp, 13 predicted proteins | sample 9134231 | NCBI WGS metagenome assembly JAEEGL01 (sample SAMN16246548, study PRJNA631951) | gut metagenome | biome: gut microbiome; feature: rumen; material: fiber-attached | host: Bos | place: Iran: Karaj | collected 2018-10 | reverse complement strand
TATTGGCTTCTGTCTCGTCAACAAACTCTCCGTTATAATATACTTTTCTCATTTCCTGTTTTCCTCCAATACTATTTTTTTCATATAAAACTCACATATATCAATATCATCATAAGAATCAATCTCAAATGAGCACGAAAATGGCATTTCATACATACCAATCTTCCCACCCATTCTGTTTCTTTTTTCCTCTATTAGAGATTTTTTAAAGATGTATATTGAACCATTTTCCAGGTAAACCGGCTCTCTTTCCTGACGTCTTCCACGATTCAGATAATCAAAAGTAATGCTTTCCATCCGGTCATTGTTTTTCTGCCATAAACAATAATCTTCCATCTGAGCCATGGAAAACAAAGAATCATAAGCATTATCTATAAAGCATTTATAGGCATCATCAATATCATTTTTTCTCCTGACCGGTGAAGTGGCCTGAAGAAAAATGACATTTTCAAAGGACTCGCCTTTCTCAATCTCCTTCATCGAATGAAGTATAGCGCTTTCAGAATCCGCCATATCCCCGGACAGTTCAGGAGGTCTTTTTATCACTCTTGCTCCAAACTTTTCAGCAACCTCGGCGATATCATCGCCATTTGTTGAAACATAAACATTTGATACGGATTTACTGGACAGCGCCTGTTCTATTGACCACGCCAAAAGAGGTTTTCCGCAAAACTCAAAGATATTTTTGTTTTTGATGCCTTTTGAACCGGCTCTAGCCGGAATGATGACCGGAGCTTTATTCATGATCAAAGTCCCTTAGCATCCCATCCGCCATCAACTATGATATCCTGCCCGGTAATATAGGAAGACATGCTGCTTGCAAGGAAGATGCATGCACCTGCAAGATCCTCCGGCTCTCCCCATCTGTCAAACATCATTCTGTTTGTTCTTTCGGCATTCATCTTGGGATCATTGTAGCTGGTATTTGTCATGCTGGTATGCATATATCCGGGGCTTACGTTATTTACTCTTATATCATACTTTGCCCAATCCAGAGCCAACTGCTTTGACAGTATCCTTAACCCTCCCTTTGCTGCGCAATAACCAGGATTGTTGGGGAAGCCATACTTACCACTTAGACTCGTAATATTAATTATACTTCCGCTCTTTTTTTGTTCTATAAGCTTTCTGGCAAACATCTGGCTGAGCACAAAAGGAACCGTAAGGTTCACATCAAGTGTTGCATTCCATGCATCCATGGTATATTCTTCAGCAGGCATACCGATTGTTATACCTGCATCATTTACAAGTACGTCAAAAGTCCCGGCTTTACTGCTTACCTCCTCAAATGTTTTTGCAAGCATATCCTTATCCCTAAGATCAACTCTGTAGTAGGTCATGTTTGGATCATCTCCAACCTGAAGGTCAAAAACTGAAATCTCTGCGCCTTCCTTCAGCATCCCATCTGCAATGCCTTTTCCGTTACCACGAAAAGCTCCTGTTATAAGTACTTTTTTCCCTTTTAATAAATCGCTCATGTGTTTTTATCCCTCCTATTTTTTATATCGTGTATTTGTTAAACAATACTCTTGTGCTCTCTTCTTCGCAATACAAGCATCTCAAAATTCGACAGAATACTCTTCCGTCATAATCGCATGCCCAGTCTTTCTATTGTGGTTTGTATATACTAATGCATCCTCACGTGGGAAAATCTGATCGCATTTTTTACACGGAAGCTTGCATTCTGAAAACATATTTTTTTCATGTATTCTTTGAATTTCCTTTCTCTTAGGCCCGTGATATATTTCTTCCAAGGTCTGATCATACAGATTTCCTATAACCATATCCTTATCCCAACTAAAGCAGCACACCGTAACATCACCGTTTACCCAAACGCACAAAGGCCCTCCAAAAGGCCGATTACAACTTTTTGCAATCGAAAAATCTTGCACAATACAAGAATCTGTCGGATAAAGCCCGGCCCAATTATGAGGTTTCCAAACAATGATCTCATCTGCGATCGGTTCCCATTTTTCTTTCCAGTCACCTAGCTGATGCTCATTTTCAGGTAGAACCAAAAATGTCAATACCACATATGGTCTCATAGTCTTAGGCATAGCCAATATCTTCTCTATATTATCTAATGCCTTTTCAAACTTAACCCCTCCACGATGAACTTTTTCATACACCTCTTTTGTCATTCCATAAAAACTAACATGAAGCGTATCAACATAGTCTTTTACAAACTCCGGATCTGCACTCATTCCGGTAGAAGAAGCATATATTTTTACATCCGGATAATTACGCCTAACATATGACAATTTAAATTCTTTATTTGGGTCTAGGAGAGAATCTCCCATTAGACATAAGTCCAAATACCTCATTCCATGTTCATAAGCTTCATCAATACATTTTACGAAAAGATCATTGTCCATGTTCTGATTTCTTAACGGAAAATCATCAAAAGGACAGCAAATACATCTCGCTCCGCAAAATGAAGAAATACCTACTGTGATTGTTCCACCCGCAAGGGACCACTCTCTCATCTTAATCTCTCTTTCATTTGTAATTCTAGCATCCTCTCAGTTTTTTTCTAACACTCTGTTCTGCAGGAGTAACGGCTTTTTGTCCATCCCCCATCATGTCTTGAATATCTTTTATTCTTCCATGAAGCATAGACATAGCTGTCACGGATAAACTTGCTTTCTGATCAGTCCCCCACATGTTATGGTCCAAAGTAACATGTCTTTCAATCACTTTTGCACCCAAGGAAACCGCTACAACACTGGGTTCCAAGTCCTGTTCATGACCACTGTAACCCACAAGACAATCATATCTTTCTTTTAATGTTCTGATCATGTTAAGGTTTAGTTCGTTATTGGGAGTCGGATACGCAGAATTAGTATGTAATAACATATATTCCCCATTTGAATACTTCTCAAGAAAATCTATCAGAGTATCCAATTCCTGCAACGTGCTCATTCCAGTAGATATCAACAATGGTAATTTACTATCGCATGCAAGTTTAATCATATCAAACGATTGATTTCCCGCAGAAGCAATCTTAAGAAACGGAAGATCATACTGCAATAAAAACTCCAAACTTGGAATGTCCCACGGAGACGCAGTCCACGCTATGGGCTTTTCCTTGCAATAATCATTTATATAATCATACTGTTCTTTTTCAAACTCAATCCTCTTCTTATAATCCAAATATGTCATGGTTCCCCATGGGGTCTCTCTAAGCTCATTTTTCTGATGATCCGGAACAGCTATATCAGGAGTCCTCTTCTGAAATTTTACACAATTCCATCCACATGCATTTGCCGCATCTATTAGTTTCTTAGCTATTTGAATATCTCCATTATGATTGATCCCTATCTCAGCGATCAGGTAGGGAAATGAATCGTCGTTTATTATGTACTTTCCTAAACATATCTCTTTACTTGGCATTTTTCTTTAACAACCTTCTTTCATTTTTTATCTCTTTAAGCCATTCTTTCTGCCAGTTAATCGAATGTTTTGTGTAATTTTCAGCAAATGTGTCCACAATTTTTTTTCGCTGTGGTTCAAACCACCAATCGTACACATTATACTCTATCTTATTGATTGTTTCTATAGCCTTATCTATATCATTGAAATAAACGTCCACGTCTTTCAATAAGGATATATGTCTTTTTGCTTCTTCAGTATAATCCTCCATTTCCGGAGAAATAACAAAAAAGAATGGAATGCGTCTTATATAGGCTTCTGTCCATGTTGTTACTACATTATCAAAAATGCAAAGCTTAGCACTATTCAAAGATTTCTCGTAAGATATTTCCTCATCAAATTCGTCGAACACATCAATAGAGCTAGACAGCCTTTCCTTCAGATTCCAATCCTGTTCATTTCCATACAAGCGAAGCTTTACATTACTGATTTTTTCATGCAATTTCTTTATTAATCTCAATTGAAATTCAACATAAGTATATGTATTCATCATCAATGGATACTCATGGATTCTTCGAAGATAACATGATGCTCCATTACCAACAAATAAAACCTTCTTTTTTTCACTTTTCTGAGTATTTCCATTGTATAGAATGCCCTTGCTTAATTTGGGTGAAGGCATAGATTTAATAAATCTATCCTTATTGTATCCTGTTAAGCCCCACGCATAATATCTATCCACCATACACAGATCACGATTATTAAAAAAGCAACAAAACACATCTCCTCCACCATGTTGAATTCCACAAAGCATCATGCCATTTGCTCTTCCATATGCTGTAAATGCCTTTGCCATTTCATCATCTATCCAACCATTATGTGAATAAAAAAGCTTTGGGGTTTTCCCAAAGTAAAGTATGCTTTGTTCTTTAACATCATTAAAACCTTCTACATAAGCGATGGGAAAATCTTCACTAAGCCACTTGTAAAGAATCTCCTCGAACGTGTGACCCTCACAATTTGCATCAGCAAAAAAACTACTTCGTAATTTCATGGTTTTTTTGTATGCAAATAGATTCGGTCGATTCTCGTTTCGTTCTGTATTCTTTAAACAACACCCCCCAAGAAGTATAGATTTAATCAAATATTTCCAACTGAACTCTATCGGATTGCCATAGAGTATCACCTCTCCCTTTTGAGATAAATGTTCTAAAACACTTACCATTAACCCATATATAATTCCCAGAATTCCTTTGTCCGTACCGGAGTCTTTTTTTTCACATTGCACTTTTTGTTCTAAATAACAAGTTTTTTCTATCACTTCAATCCCGAGGATTCGTGCAATTCTTGCTCCGGAAAAACTATTGTACAAATCAGAATCATTTACCAACCTTATAAAATCCGTACCAAAAGGAAAATCCCACTGTTTGCCTGAAGACAGGTCTATGCAAAACACCTCATATTGATTGATTATATCTGATATTTGCTTGTATCTGTAATAATAATATCCTAAATAGCAAAGCAACCACCTTCGAAGAAGAATATTCCACGATCTAACATCATAATTCACATTATGATGTTCATTAAGGACGCTAGAAACCGTATCTATAATCTGATCACATAGACCAATTACATATGATTGTCCCTCTTTATACTTTTCAAATATTTCAAACGAGGATTTATATATTATGTATTTAATCCCTTTTTCATCAAGCTTCTTTTTTTGAGAATAACTCAGACAACCTGCATCTAAGAACAGCATCGGCACCGACATATCCCAGGATCTCTCGTCACGCGATGTAACCAAACAGTATTTTTCCATATAAATCACCGATTTACGTGTCTATTTCAAGTATCCTAGACAAATCCTTTGTAATTTTTCTCTCCACAAAATAATACAAAACGCTTCCAAAAAGAAACATCCCAATAGCAAATAAATATTTTATGTACCATGCGCCCCATTCCACATGAATCCCAAAACATGCACAAAAAACTTGTACCCAAATAGCCATTGGAATTTGCCATATATATATCATAAGTTGAATTCGAAATAAACGAAATACCTTTATTTGCTTTCATATTTCCATATTTATATGAAATAATCAGAATCGAAGGAAATGCAATCAAAATTATTGCCATTTCATATGCATCACTGAATAACGGCATATATTTACTTACTATACAAACTAACAAAGAAAGAAGTATTCCCAAGGATGCGAGGCAAATAAATACTTTACAGAGTTTTTAAACAACCTATCATTCAGAAAGTTGGCAAGCAGAACGCCCAAAAAAAGCATGAATAACCTCTCGCCAAATTAATGTTAACAAAAGGTATGTCTATACTATCATGCATTCGAATCCACAATCCAAAAACAATAATTGGAACATAAAACCATATCGGATTGCTTCTAATTCTCTTACTTATTTTGACTATAAGAAACAATAAGATATAACATAATAGCAAGACACTGGAATACCAAGAAATACTGATTCCTCCATTATGAATCCAACTTAAAATCCCTATGCTCTCGCAAATATAATTCAAAGGCATATACGCTTCTCGCCCAAAGATTGGTATATGAAAAATTAGATAATACACTGTTGCACCAATCATTTGCATGGCAAGAGCCAAAGCTGCCATCGGAAACAATCTAATATATTTGCGAACAAGAAACATATCGTCACCTTTATATATTTCATTAACGTGATGATAACACAAAACACCAGAAAGGATAAAAAAGAACTCTACCAGTATTCCAAACCAGAAAAAGCCTCTAAACCAAAATCCAGTTTGTCCTGTATATTGCTGAAAATGATGTAAAACCATAGCAAATGTTGCGAAAATTCTCAGCAGATCAAATAACACATTTCTTGTTTTCATAAATTTTGACAAATCCTCAACCTTAAACATCCGTCATTCAAACAAAAAATCCATCCTTATCTTTGTTGGTTCCTCAAACAACGTATTCAATTTCTCATAATCAAGTTCTTTATTATCATACAAATAAAGATTAATTGCCGAAGCAAAATCACGCAGTTCATATACATTTTTATACAGATAACTGAATTCATCCGGTATTCCGGAATATGCCAATTTCCCGCTTGGAACAATAATTACCACGGGAGTTCTCCCAAACAGAATTTCAAAAGATGACGTGGTAGATGATGTTACAACCATATCAATATCAGTTAGACAATCTGATATTTTACCGGTAACGTATTGGGGAGAAAAAAACAACTTGTTATCATAAAAAAATGATATATCTTTATCTATGTATATAGGATGATTTTTTACAAGAATATCAATATTTTTGTTTTCTAAAACGTATTGGTTTATCGCTTCAACTATTAAACTATTGGCATCCCTGAATGCAGAAAGTAAAAGTAAAACGGTTTTTTTTCCATGCGCCCCCTTTTTTTCTGCCAAGATATACCTATTTCGTAGAATTGGAACAACAAATACTCGCGAATTCTCATCATACATTTTCTTTTCTTGTACATAATACTGTGAAGGTACGGTAACGAATGTTGAACTATTAAAGAACTCATTCTGAAACCTGGTAAAATGGAGAGATAAAAAGTTCTCAGCCGGAGGAAATTGTTCACATGCAATACATTTTGCCATTGGAAAAAATTTGTTTATAGCAGCTATAGTTGCTATATCGCTGGGCCTTCCCTCATTCCAAATTATAAAAGTCCTTATTTTTTGATCTCTTTTTGACAGTTCCCTTAGGAACAGTGAATATACTATTCCATCCAACGCAGCATTATTAAACAAACCTTTTCTCAAGGAATCGATGATCAGTTCGGTCACATCTATGCCATCAAAAATATACTTCTCCTTAGCTATTTTTTTGCAAATACTATTAAAATTTATAATTTCTTTCCAAAATCCACGAGGCAGATACTGTTCTGCAAGACAAAAACTGTACTTGGGATCATTTAATAGTTTTGTAACAAACTCTTTTAAACTGCACACCTCATTCATTACAAGATCAGGGACAAGAAAAATAGGTCTGGATGTATATTTCTCTATCCCTGGAAAATACCTGTCTACATATCCATTTTCATCAAATCCCGTACTTAATGCAGGTGTAAAAATGATCACTGCATCATCAGGAATATTGTTTTCATGTCCACGTGCATATTTCCGGATCATTAACTTAAAACGGAAATAAAAGAGATCAAAAAAGAACAACCTGCAGAATGTCTTAAGCCGAGAAAATAAAGAAAACTCCATATCGCATGGAGTATAATGCTGCTCATTATTCCTTGTTGCTATCAACTTAAGTATATTTATGAATGTTTCATCATGAAATATATTTCTGGAGATCAGTGGAACTGTCCATAAATATTCTTCCTCTATAAATTCCTTGCAGATTTCATCTACAAAATCCGCATACTTCAGTTTGTATTTCGGTGCTAATATATTTATTTCTTTAGTAAGATCCGAGGAAACGCATTTTTCTTTTTTCTGCATTATATCTGAGCCTTTCAACAGAATCGACACTCAAAAATGATCAAATCTCAATATCCGTTTGAACGCGATTAATATTTCTTTTCAGCAAGCATTTTGCAATAAATAATAACCCATACCCTGTCAGCATCCACATTCTGAAATCAGTCTTCAGGCAATTGATCAAAAAATACAGATCACAATACTGATAAACCATATTTCTTGCATACAGAAATCTCACATTTTTCTTGTCTATACGTTCATCTATTCCGCACTGCTTAGCGTATTTATTCAAGGCAGAATTGAACTCTTCAATATCCTGCAATGTTTTTAATTCACGCAGCATCCCTTTTTTCAGTGCTTTTTTTTCACTATCGTTAAGGTCGAGTTTATCTATGAACATCGCTCTTGCAAGATCATCCTGATGAATGCGCATTTTTAAAGATCTAAGCCGTGTTGATTGCGTATCATAAACACGATAAACGATAAGAGGTTTATCTATACGTTCGATCTCTCCGAATTCGCTCATCCGCATGATCAGATGATAATCCTGAACATGCTCAAACACTTCATATTTTATGTCATTTTTACGCATCACACTTCCCCTTAGCATAAAAGAGGAGTGTGCAAATACTTCATTTGCAAAGGGTAGCGAGTAGCGGATCTGATGCCTCCCTACCGTGCACCAGGATCCCATTTTCTTTTTTACATGTCCGTTGATCTCAACGTAGTTTTGTGTCCCCAGCAGGCATACCTCGGGATGCTCATCCATGTATTTTACCTGCTCTTCGATCCTGGTCGGATACGACCAGTCATCTGCATCGGATCGTGCTATATATTCTCCCTTTGCCAGTTCCAGACACCAATTCAGAGTATAAACTACACCATGCTTTTCTTTGTTATCTATAAAAATAAGACGGTCATCTTTGATACTCCGAACAACCTCAGCTCCATTGTCATCCGAAGCATCATTTATTACAATTACCTCTAGATCACGATACGTCTGATCAAGAAGGCTCTCTATGGTCTGCTTTATGTACTTTTCAGCGTTATACATGGGGATAAGCACAGATACTCTGGGCATGATATGATCCTCAAAGTCAAATAAACTCTCTGGTATTCAACCGTTCCAGATTGTCAAATATCTTATTAAACGAAGTGATCCTGCAAACGCTGCATCCCTTCTGACTGCATGGATCCAGGAGTTTCTTCGTTGTTTCCGTTCTGATCTCAGATCTCCATATATCCCTGAAAGACTGTTCCAGAACATTCCCAAAAACGATCTCGTCATGTCTTCTTTTTTCACAGCATACGACATATCCGTTCGCATGGATTATTGATGTCAGACTGTGAGCTATACATGGCAGACCGCCGTTATCATATATCAATCTATCGTTTATGACCAGTTTAAACTTGATCCTCTTATTCTCCGTGATCTTCAAAAGTTTCTTTCTTAAGTCATACAGATCTTCACGTGACGGCGTGATATCCGGAGCTTCCTCCACGGGACGCATATAAAGATAATCGACTCCAAGCTCATCAAGCTTGTTAGCAATGTCTTCGATATCCGAATAGTTTCTCCTGGTGATAACATATCCTATCCCCAGAAAACACTTCCTGTTATCTCTGATCTCCTTATATTTCTTAAGATTATCAAGAACTCTTTCAAAAAAATCTTTACCCTTTTCAACTGTATACTCTTCACGATTGCTGGCATCCAGTGATATCCTGACCCATTTGAACATATTGAGGACTTCCGAAATATCAACGGTTCCGTTTGTTATTAGTCCAAGGTCAACATTATTGTCATATCCGTAACGAACGATCTCCTTAAAATCCGGATGTACAGTCGGCTCACCGCCACCTTCAAGCGTTACCCCTGTCTGCATCTGTCCGAATTCACGAAGCAAAGAAAAAACAGTCTCTTTGGGCAACTTTGCTCCATTTCCCAAGAGATCTTTGTCAGTGCACCATGGACAGGCCAGATTGCAGTTATCCGTCAGATGAAGTTCGACGCTTATGGGAGGAAGATTGTCATAAAGCTTTATTCCCTCCGAAACCTCCATCACAGACTGAACCTTTTCTCTGTGGCACAGAAGTTTTAGTTTGTCATATTCAAATTCATCCCAGTAATTTTCGTTATCAAACATAATCTTTCAACAAAGGTAATATATTATAACAAAATCTTCTTCAATTCTTCCGTACTTGATCCTGCACTTTCATATCCGTAATAGATCGGTGCACATTTATGATGCTTAACGACCCACTCACTGTTTGGAACATCGGCATCTACTCCGGCGATCACATGTCCAAGATCTCCCGGCCCGAATACCTGTCCCGTCTCCTGCTTTAACGGAGTATCAAATACTATGTATTTATAATATCCGGACTCCATTCCTTTGGGAAAACGTACTCTGTTATCAAATATCTTGTCGTATTTCTTGGCAAGATCACGTTTCCATTTAACTATCTGTGGAAGTCTTTCTGTCTGTACTATTCCAAGAGCCGCTGTAAACTCATTGATCCTTAAGTTAAATCCGTCAGGGATCTTGTAATATACGTGCCCGTCAATGACCTGCTTTCCGTAATTCCTGTATCTTTCAATCCATTCGAGGAGTTTTTCGTCTTTGCTGACTACCATGCCTCCATCACCAAGGGGCATTGTTTTGGTGGCATAGAACGAATAGGCACCGGCTATCCCATAATGACCGCCGGTCTTGCCATTCCACCAGCCTCCGTGTACATGAGCGCAATCCTCTATAAGGGCGATATCCCTCTCTTTGCAGAAACTTACGATCTCTTCTATCTGGAAAGCGATATGACCACCTATATGAACAACGATGACCGCCTTTGTATTTGGAGTAACCTTCTTCTTAAGATCCTCCACGCTCAAGCACAGATCTTCTTTATTACAATCGGCAAATATCACATTTCCGCCGGCCATCTGAACCGCTCTTGCATCAGCCCAGAAAGTATTCGTCGGAACTATTACATCTTTGCCTCGGACTCCGACATATTCCAATATGGCCAATAATGCCGCACCACCGGATGATACGGCTCTTGCGCCGAGTTTTACATACTCCCCGAATTTCTTTTCAAAGGTCTTTTGCATATTTCCTTCCGACCAGAAACTCGAGTCAAATATCTGTTCTTCCAGTTCGTAAAACTTTTTACGGTATTCTTCTTCAAAAGGTATTACCATCTATCTTTCCTCCGCCTTTTCAAGCATAGTTTCGTACACATTATACCAATCTTTAATGCAATATTCCCAAGATGAGAATCTGTATACTTTTTCTCTGTTCCCTCTGCACTGATCTTTGTATTTATCAATATTGATAATCATCTCTTCCAAAAGACCCGTCAGGTCAGAAATCTCATCAACTTCCCAGAATCTGATCCCTTCTTCTTTGATCTGTCCATAAGGTAACCACGACCCTGCAATAACTATGTTTTCATCATACATATGCGCCATCATAGTTGAACTTAACTGATCCGTATCCTGAACATGGATCATGACGTCCGTCATTCGGGCAATTTCTGCCATTTCTTCTTTGCTTAAGAACTCACCCAATATCATAAATTGGTCTGTGGCATTTTGAGCCGCCTGCTTAACGTCATTCCGATATTCAGCTCCCGGACATCCATATGTCATAGGAATCAGGAAAAAGCATTTTTCTTTAATCTCTTTATCTAACCGTGATACCGCATCAAGCATCTTAATATGCTGATGCGCACGAGATCCGTTATGTCCGAGCATAACAACGATCTTATCTTTTCCTATCCTCAGCTTTTCTTTTACTTCCTCAGGAGCACTTTTAAGCTTTTTTAATTCATCAATGACATCAACTCCATACCTTACCACATGATGCGGAAGCCTTTCTGCCAATTTCCCATATGTTTTAAGAAAGCATTCTTTGGTCTGTATATTTTCGGAGGAGACAACACTCGTGTGCTTCAATATCCTTTTTTGAAGGAAAAAAAACATTGGATTCTTGGATTCTCTATACAGATCACTACCCCCAACCGATAGGTATATATAGTCCGCTTTTTTTCTGATAGCATTTATGTGCAATCCTGCCACCATCTCCATGGTAAGCAGATGCAGGATCGTGTAATGTCCAACCTGCTTTAGAGTCGGGATAACAGAAAGAGCAACAGGCGAAAATGAACATGCGAATATTTCATCCGTTTCATCCAGGATCAATCTTTTTTCATATTCTTCCTTGGCAGTCTGAGTTGTCATCAATCCAAGTTTGATATTGCCCGAATAACCCTTTATGCTGTTCCACAACTGAACCATATACCAATCATAGGCAGTATTCAAAAAAATAATGCTTGTCATGATGCCGGCCACCTATATAACGGATCTACCAGGTTTCCTTATGTATCTTTTTTGAAAGATCGATACAAAATCTCAGCAACCGATCCGTTCTGTATTCATCGTGCTGATGAGGTGGAGCATCCATGATCCTGTCAAATTCCTCATCAGACAGATCCATGTTTTCCTTGATCATTCGGATCGCTTTCTCCAACCATTCAGGTTCAACAGGAGGCTTTTTTAATTCTTCCAAAGCCTGATCACGTGTCATCTGTCCGCTGATGATCATACTGGATAAATGGGATGTTCTCTTATCGACATTAAATTTCTTTGGAAGATAATACAACTGCAAAAATCCCGTAAGATAGTTTTCCAGATGTTTGGAACCATAATACTGAAAACCGCAAAACTCATTTAATTCTTTCAAAGCTCTTTCCCGATTATAATCAATAAAATTCAGAGGAGTGTATTCCTGAACTTTGAGGCGTAACCTGGTCATCCTTCTTTGCCAATCCGATTTAAGATTAAGCCTGTCAAACTTATCTCTTCCGAATCTGCGGTTGATATCTCTGATATTAACAAGGTCCATATAATACCATGTATTCCCCGTTTGCAGGATATTTTCCAAAGAAAAATTCACTCCGGAAAGGAAATCCGATATATGTTCCTTAACAGCAAAGTCATAAATACTTGCCCACAAAGCATTATCCTGTGGGATCGCCAGGTTGGGAACTCCTGCCAGAAGATAAGCCCGCGTAAGCTCATTAAACTGTTTCTTATCCGGTTTCATCGTATGCAGATCTATTTTTGCTTTTTCACATAATCTCTTCACATTCTCTGCACATATTTCCGTATCGTATCCATCGTCGATATGTACGGCCAGGATACGAAGCCCCCATTTTGCGGCACCAAGATATGCAAGATAGCACGAATCAAGGCCTCCGGATATCCCCATAAGGCAGTCATATTTTTTGTTTTTATTCTTATTCTTCAAGGCATCTATCAGACTATCCAGCTTTTCTTTTCCCTTTTCGTTTGGAAAATATAATCGCTCCATTCTGTTAAAAGCATCCTGGCAGTAATGACAGACTCCATTTTCATCAAATCTTATATTGGGATCACCTTTATCGGTCATCACACATCTGGTACATATGCGTTCAGCATCACTCATAAAATCACTCCTTAGATCAATTCTTTTTCTTCAAGCAGATCCACTATCTTCTTTGAAGTATCTCCATTACCGTAAAACTTTGGACAGTCCTCTTCTTTTACCCTCTCAGCCCGGTCGATCAATTCCAAGGCATTGTTTACGCTTTCTTCATTATCCACATCTACATACTTTATCCAACCGTCTCTTACAAGATCAGGCCAGAAAACAAGATCAACAAAGAAAATGCACTTTGCGCCGGCATAAGATGATTCTTTAGAAAGTCCGCCTGAATCCGTTAATATGAGCCTGGCTCTTTTCATAAACGAAACCATCTCAACATAACCTACGGGATCGATTATTTCAAAATTGCTTATAGAGTTTGCCCTGTCCCACAGTCCGTATTCCTTCAGATATCTTACCGTACGTGGATGCATAGGACAAATGATCCTTATCCCGATCCGTTCTATCAACGACAGGATCCTGCTCATCCGCTCTTTTGAT
>JAEEGL014022526.1_pt1 | contig 13797 bp, 13 predicted proteins | sample 9134231 | NCBI WGS metagenome assembly JAEEGL01 (sample SAMN16246548, study PRJNA631951) | gut metagenome | biome: gut microbiome; feature: rumen; material: fiber-attached | host: Bos | place: Iran: Karaj | collected 2018-10 | reverse complement strand
CTTGGAATGCGCGGTCTTTTGCGGAGGCTATCTCCTCGTCGGAGAATGCGCCCGAATTGATCATCAGGGCTGTCACTTCCTCGCCCTGAGATGAGAGCAGCGTCGTTACCCATGTGGTGTCGAGACCGCCGCTGTATGCTACTAATGTCTTCATTTTTAGTTTATTTTTTATGACAATGATTTCTTTTTCTTAAACGCCTGTTTCAGCCTTTTGATGCCTTCGACGCCGAGGATTGTAAGCCCGCCATATTGAAAGGTCTTGGCAAGTCCAAACAACACCACCCACAAAATGCCTTTGGCAGAAACGCTCAAAAAGTCAAACGAAAACTGTACGAATGACAGTACGTAAAACGGTATGCACATCAGCATGACTACAACTCCCGTCTTGAACGACAGTCCCTTCAACCAATCCTTTATTTTTTCTATAATCTTCACTTTAATTATTAATAATCACCGTTTTACGGATGGCAAACTGATAATTGCCAGTTGACAATTATTCAAATTCTATAATGACGTTCTTCTCGGCGAACTTTGCCTTTTCGTAGAGCTTGTTCCAGTCCTTGGGACCAGTCTCCTGCTCCCACTCGGGGTCGTAAAGCATACCGGTGCAAAGGCAGTTTTTACGGTTTTTGGCGGTGAGTGTCGGGAAGTTGACGCAACTCTGGCAACCCTTCCAAAACTCGTCGTCGTCGGTGAGCTCGCTGAACGGAACGGGGCTGTATCCGAGTTCGTGGTTGATTTTCATAACTTGCAGACCCGTGGTGAGTCCAAAAATCTTTGCACCCGGGAATTTCTTGCGGCTCAGTCTGAACGCGGTGAATTTGATAGCCTTGGCGACGCCCCTGCCCCTGAAATCGGGACTTACAATCAAACCCGAATTGGCGACAAACTTCTCGTGCCCCCAACATTCGATGTAGCAGAAGCCGACCCACTGCCCCCTTTCGGTGAGCGCGATCACCGCCTTGCCTTCCCTCATCTTGCCCGAAACATACTCCGGGGTGCGTTTGGCGATGCCCGTGCCACGCGCCTTCGCCGAACTTGCCATCTCGTCAACAATCTCCTGCGAGTACTTGCTGTCTTCCTCGCGGGCTATTCTTACGATTATGTTCTCCATATTGCTTTGATATAGTGTTTTTTTGTGTTAGTGTATAGTCGTTTAAAATACAATGCAAAGTAACTCTAATATTATAATATACACAAACTTTTTAGGCAAAATTTTCATAAATTTTTTCTTTTGTTTGAATGTCAGTGGATTAGGACTACTGCTGATTAATTATTATTCATTGATTGCAAGCAAATTGTGCATATTCTTGCAGTCTTTTGCAGGCGGATAACCTGTCGGGTGGATTAATATGCAGCGTCAACAGAGGAAACATTGCGGGTGTAAGAAATTTTTATGGGCGCGGCAACTTTTTTTGGTTATTTTTTTGCATTAAGCGACAATGTGATTACTTTTGCAAAAACTTTGATATCAATCGATGACCACGACCAACGATAAGTCAAAACATTACAGCCGTCCGGCATTCCTGCTGCTGGCGATCCTGTTTTTCCTGTGGGGCGTCGCCAACAACATGACCGGCTCGCTGCTTCAGGATTTCAGGTATTCGCTCGGCTTGTCCGACATCCAGGAGTCCGTCATTAAGTCGGCTTTTTATGTGGCGTACCTCTTTGCCGCGCTGCCCGCCGTGATGTACCTCTACAGCCGTCATTCGTACAAGAGTTGCATCATGCTCGGACTGATGTTGTATGCGTTTGGCGCGCTGCTTTTTTTCCCAGCGGCGAGCATGGAGAGTTACATCGCCTACATTGTGGCGATATATGTGATGGCTACGGGCTGCGCCGTGCTGGAGACCGTTGCCAACACCTACATCATCGCAAGCGCACCCTCGCATGACAAGGGCGTGGTGAGGCTCAATCTCGCCCAGTCGTTCAACCCGCTTGGCTCGGTGCTTGGCATCGTGCTGTGCCAATATCTGATAATCGACAACATCTCTTATGATTCCAATGCAGTCAACAATCCCGAGGTAATCCGCGAGGAGCTCGATTCGATTACGATGGTGTATGCCGGGGTGGGGGAGATACTGCTCGTATTCCTGGTGCTGGCTGTTTTTGTCAACATTCCGTACATCAGCAATGTGACGATAGGCAGGAGGGCAGGCGAATTAAGGCAGTCGCTCGGACGTCTGATGCGCAAGGGCAGTTTTGTGCGCGGTGCGCTCGCATTGTTTGTGTATATGGGCGCACAGGCGGGCGTGTGGGGCTATACGATTCCCGCCATCAACGAGCAGGGCGAAGGATTTGACGCGCAGGTGCTGTATCTCTGCTCCATGTCGGCGTTTGCGGTGTCGAGGTTTTTATTTACGTGGCTGATGGGGCATTTCCGCTATCCAAAGCTGCTCCTGATGTCGTCGATACTGGCACTGCTGCTCACCATCGCCGTCATATTGTGCAGCGGAGTCTGGATGGTGGCGTCGCTGATAGGCATATCCTGCTGCATGTCGCTGATGTTTGCCACGATATTTGGAATGTCGCTCGAAGACACCGGGCGCGACGTACAGACCGGCGGCGCAATCCTTGTGATGACGATAGCGGGGGGTGCGCTTTTGCTCACGTTGCAGGGATATTTGTCGAGGACGCTCAATGCGCAGATGTCGTACATACTGCCCGCCCTGTGTTTCTTGGGTGTGGTGACGTACTCCGCCTTTGCGCTGCTGCTCTCCGACAAGAAAAGCAATTGATGAAATATGTTATTCACATCACAATAAAAATGAAAAAAATCATAATGGTGCTGGTAGCGATGCTGATGACATTCGCCGCTGGCGCACAGGTACTTCAAGATGTAGTCTACCTTCACAATGGCAGCGTGGTACGCGGCACGCTCATCGAGCAGGTTCCAAATGTTAAAATCCGCACATCCGACGGCAGCCTGTGGGTGTTCAAGCATGAGGAGGTCGACAAGATCACCTCGGAGCCCGCCGTCCAGCAGTCGCAGCAGCAGTACGACGTCCAGAAATACGACGCTCCCAAGGTCAACGACTCCCCCGGCATCAGTTCGCACAGGTCGTCCGGGTACAAGAATTTGTCGTCAGGATTGAGGATTTTTGCTGACGTGGCGGTTATGGCGCAGACGAGTTATTACACTTGCAGCGGGGTAGGCTATTCAGGCTCTTTCGGACGTCAGATGACGCCCAACCTGTACGCCGGACTCGGCCTTTCGGCGCAGATTTACATCGACTATTGGTATTACGGGCCTCGCAGGGACGACAAGCCGGAACTGTACGCGCAGCTGCCTCTTTTTGCCGACTTGCGCTACGACGTATTCGCCGCCAAGGTGTCGCCATTTTTGGCTGCAAGGGCTGGATACGCCGTCTGCGTCGACGAGGTGTGCGACCATTCGGGATTTTACCTCAACCCCGGCATCGGCATCAGGGTGAAGTCAATGAGCATTTCGGTAGGAGCCGACCTCGTGAAGCTCCACGAGCCGTGGTATTTCTTGGAAATGGACCGCAGCCTGAATATTGAATCCACCACCGTCAAATGGCAGAGCAGCATCATGTTCAGGTTTGCATACGAATGGGGCGGCCGGCAGCGGCACTGAAAAAAAATTTTTCACATTTCAAAAATATCATTACCTTTGTAACGTATATTTTGTTAACCCCTAAAATTGACGTTATAGAATTGAAAGAGTTATCCGACGACATCATCACAATCGAACACATCACCAAGACATTCGATGGCAAGGTGGTGCTGAGGGACGTGAGCCTCTCCATCAAGCGCGGCGAATTTGTGACGCTGCTCGGACCATCCGGCTGCGGCAAGACCACGCTGTTGAGGATGATTGCCGGCTTTGAAACGCCCACATCGGGCGTAATCAGGCTCGACGGCAACGACATCACCAAAATCCCGCCGTACAACCGGCCGATGAACACCGTGTTCCAGAAATACGCGCTCTTCCCGCATTTGGACGTATACGACAACATCGCCTTCGGGCTAAAGCTCCGGCACGTGAGCGAGGAGGATACCGACCGTGAAGTTGTGCAGGCGTTGCACTTGGTGGGGCTGGACGGTTTTGAGGACAGGGACGTCACCAAACTTTCGGGCGGTCAGCAGCAGCGTGTGGCGATTGCCCGCGCCGTGGTCAACAAGCCCGAAGTGCTGCTCCTTGACGAACCGCTTTCCGCACTCGACCTAAAGCTCCGCAAGGAGATGCAGCTCGAATTGAAGCGAATGCACCAGGAGCTCGGCATCACATTCATATTCGTGACCCACGACCAGGAGGAGGCTCTCACGATGAGCGACACCGTGGTGGTGATGAACGACGGTGTCATACAGCAGCAAGGCACGCCAAAATTCATCTACGAGGAGCCTGTCAATACTTTTGTGGCGGACTTCATCGGCGAATCAAACATCATCGAGGGCATAATGCCAAAGGATTTCCTTGTGGATTTCTTTGGCAAGCGTGTCGAGTGCGTGGACGGCGGTTTCTCGCCCGACGAGCCGGTTTATGTTATCATCCGCCCCGAAGACATCAAGCTCTCCAAAAACCTCGAAGTGGGCATCTGGCAGGGCAAGGTCAAGAGCAGCGTGTTCAAGGGCGTCCACAACGAGATGATTGTGGAGGTGGCGGAGGGCTGCGAGCTCCAATGCCAGAATTATGCGCATTTCGAGCCGGGTTGCACCGTTAGCGTTGACATTTTACCAATCGACCTTCATGTTATCAGACGGCAATGAAAAATATAATGGAATTTTTGGGGCGGCGCAAGGTTTGGGCAGTGCCGTATGTCGTTGTCATGGCGGTGTTTGTGGTGATTCCGCTGCTGCTCCTTGGATGGTATTCCTTCGTGGACGGCGACGGGTTCACGCTCAAATATTTCGAGAAATTCTTCTGCTCCACCGACAGCCTCAACACCTTTGTATATAGCATCGGCATCGCGATGATTACCACTTTGATTTGCATCCTGATTGGCTATCCGGCGGCGTATTTCATGGCGGACAGGCAGTTTTCGACGCCAAAAGTGATGGCGTTGCTGTTCATATTGCCGATGTGGATCAACCTTTTGCTCAGGACGCTGGCGACGGTCGCGCTGTTTGACTTCCTGCATCTTCCGTTGGACGAGGGCGCGTTGGTGTTCGGCATGGTCTATGACTTCCTGCCGTTCATGATTTACCCAATCTACAATACGCTTCAGAAGATGGACCATTCGCTCATCGACGCTGCAAGGGATTTGGGCGCAAGGCCGTTCCGCGTTTTCGTGGACGTGGTGCTGCCGCTCTCTATGCCGGGCGTGTATTCTGGCATCCTTATGGTCTTCATGCCAACGATATCCACTTTCGCGATTTCGGAACTTTTGACTATGAACAATGTGAAACTTTTTGGCTCCATAATCCAGGAAAACATCAATGTCGGACTCATCAACTATGGTTCGGCGTTGTCGTTGATATTGCTGGTAATCATTGGAATAACATCATTTATCGGCGGGGAGGACGATGGCAGATGAAAAAGATTCTGGCTAATTGTTACCTTTGGGCGTTGCTCCTGATACTGTACGCACCCGTGCTGATAATATTCATCTTCAGCTTCACCGATGGCAAGGTGCTGGGCAGCTGGAACGGTTTTTCGCTCAACTTGTACTCCAATTTCTTCAAGGGCGAGGCGGGACCGCTGCTCACTTCGTCCATCATCAATACGGTGGTCATCGCCTTGGTGAGCGCGACAATTAGCACCGTGCTTGGCTCGCTTGCAGCCATCGGCATCTACAACATGCGCTCCGCCACGCGCCGCACCATCCATTTTGTCAATTCCATCCCCATCATCAACCCCGACATCATCACGGGCATCTCGATATTCCTGCTGTATGTGTTCTGCGGCGTCAGTCGCGGCATCGGGACGGTGATATGCGCCCATGTGGCTTTCTGCACCCCTTATGTGGTTCTCTCGGTGATGCCGCGCCTTATGAAAATGAACCCGAACCTCTACGAAGCCGCCATCGACCTCGGCGCGACGCCTTTTGTGGCGTTGAGGAAGGTGCTGTTCCCTGAATTGAAGCCCGGAATACTATCAGGATTCATTTTGGCTGTCACGCTCAGCATCGACGACTTCGCCGTCACGCTGTTCAACAAGGGTTCGGGCGGCATCGAGACTCTCTCCACCTACATCTACGCCGACGCGCGTAAAGGCGGGCTCACGCCGGAGCTCAGGCCGTTGTTTTCGATTATTTTTCTTACATTACTCATTCTTCTGATTGTTTTCAACATCAGGAACGCTAAACTTAACGACAAGAAGTGAAGAGGTTTTTTATCATAGCGGCTTTTTTGATGGCGACGCTCGCCGCCGCCGCGCAGACCGACAGGGCGCACATCCTGAAAGTCTACAACTGGGCGGATTACATGGACCTGGACTTGATACCCGAGTTTGAGAAATATTACGAGAAGGTCACCGGCGAGCCTGTCAAGATTGTGTATCAGACCTTTGACATCAACGAGACCATGCTCACCGAGATAGAGGTCGGGCGCGAGGATTACGATGTGGTCTGCCCGTCGGAATACATCATAGAGAGGATGCTTAGGAAGGGACTGCTCCAAAAAATCGACACCAACTTCGTCGCCCCCGCCAAAAACAATTTCGGCAACGTCTCGCCCTGGATCCGACGGAAGATGGAATTGCTCTCTCCGTCCGACACCATCCGCGTCGCCGACTACGCCGTCGGATTTGCGTGGGGGACTACAGGGTTCCTTTACAACAGGGCTTACGTCGAGGACGGCGAAGTGCAGTCGTGGGCGGCGGTCCAAAACCCGAAATTCCAGGGCAAACTTTTCATCAAAGACGCCTTCCGCGACGTATATTCGGTGATGATACAATATGCCAGACGTCAGGAAATCCTTGACGGACGCGCCGATCGTCAGCACCTTGCCTGCGACCTTTCGGACGACAACCTCGCCGCCGTGGAGACTGTGCTTGCCGCCGCCAAGCCGCAGGTGGCGGGCTGGGAGGCGGATTTTGGCAAAGACCGCGTCTGCCAGGGCAAGGTCTGGCTCAACCTCACTTGGTCGTGCGACGCGCAGTGGGCGATTGATGAGGCTGAGGATGGCGTGTCGCTCGATTTCGCAATCCCAATGGAAGGCAGCAACGCCTGGATAGACGGCCTTGTAATCCCCGTCTATGCCAAAAACGTGAAGGCGGCGTCGTATTTCATCAATTATATGTGCGACAGCCAAAACGCGATCCGCAATATGGAAGTGTCGGGCAACGCCTCCACGATAGCCACGCCGGAGGTGATGGAGGCTTTTACTGACGAGGAAGGGTGCGCGCCGCTTGACGTGTCGTACTTTTTTGGCGACGGTGCCGACAGCGTGTGCATCAACCATGTGCAGTACCCCGACAAATCAGTCATCGACCGCTGCGTGCTGATGCGCGACGCCGGCGACCGCAACGAGGCTTTGATAGAGATGTGGGCGCGTGTGAAGGGCAACCATCTCAACTGGAAGATGCTCACTTTTATAATATGTGTGACGGCGGTGGTGGTGTCTGTAGCCGTAGTCCGCAGGCTGCGCATATACCGCCGCCATCAGTTGCGCAAGAAACGTCTCGCGGCACAGCATTTGCAATAGTAATTCACTGAAACGTAATTTTTTTGTAAAAAGTTTCAGCAGATTTTGCATTTTAAGAAAATTTAAGTATATTTGCGCGTTTTATAATTGGTAATTATGAGAAGATTTGTTTATGTACTAACTGTGCTAAGTGCCTCGCTGCTTGTATGCTGTCAGATAGACGACGAGATGTATTCGCATTATGACGTGTATTACAAGCGGAGTTTCACCACCGACAGCACAAACGCCATACTTGGAAGTGCGGCGTTGAAGGACAGTATTGACCAAAAATCAGATGTTTGGCTCACGGTGAAAGGTGGATTCGAGTACGCCGCCGACAACATTGCCCGCTACGGACACTGCTGGGCGACGGGCGAGCAGTTGCCCGTAATCAACCCCAACGAATCCAACTGCAAGTACATAGATGGCAAGCCCAACGCCAAAGAACCTTTCTACACGACATTCACGGACCTGGAATGTGAAACCAAATATTCAATCCGAAGCTTCATAGTCACCAAGGACGGACACATCGGATACAATCCCGAAGTGCTTGTGGTGACCACCGACACTCCGCACAACAAATGGTTTGAGTCCGACGGATTCCTCTCCAACAAAATACTCGCCGGACGCACCGACGCCCTCTGCGTCACGTCTGTAATCACGCAAAACGGCATCCGGGACACGCTAACATTCTTTGGCATGGGGCGCGTGGGCGAGACCTGCAAGAACGACCTCTGGTGTTACAGTTCGCACAAGAAGACCTACGAGCAAATCCCATCCATCATCGACCACGGCAGGGAGCAGGTGGCTCTATGGGGCGCGGCGGGTTTCTGCATCAGTTTCGAGGACGAAAACAAAAAGCGTTACAACCTCCTGTACGTCGGCTGCGGCTGCGCCAAAGCGTCCAACTACGCGCTGAGCGACTACAATGACGAACTTTACGTATACGACATCGACCAAAAAATCTGGGCGAAGGTTGGCATCTACGACGGCGACACCCCCCTGCCCGGCAAGCCTTTCATAGGAAGCCCTCGCACGGGCGCGGTTGGATTCTCCATACGCGAATGGGGTTTCATCGGCCTGGGTGAATTTGAAAACCACGAGGGACAGGGCGAGCCGTTCTATCAGTCTGACTTCTACCTCTTCATCATGGACCGCGACAACATGACAGGCACATACATGCCCGAAAGGGGAATATTCAAGATGATGACCCAAGACTTCGAGTACGGCGCGAGGTCGGGCGCATCCGCCGTTGTAATCGACGACTACGCCTACATCATCGGCGGCAAGGGTCCCAAAAACCGTTATTACGACGAGGTGCTGCCGGTGCATTTTATCCTGCCTGTCGACAGCCGACCCGACGCTTTCACCTTCAGCTGGCCAAAAGCCGACCTCGCCTACCACATCAAGGATTCCAAGGCGACCGACTACGCCGGCAATTCCATAAGCGCTGGTTATGTTTTCAAGCCGAGGGCGTACGCCGCAGCATTTGCGATAGGCGACAAGATTTTCTACGGCATGGGCGAGGGCTTGGACGACGATGGCAACACCGAGTTCTATTACGACATGGTGAGATTTGACCTCGCAACCATGAGGCAAAGCATCTATTCGCTGTGTGCCCCGTACAAAAACGAAAGGTCGTCCGGGAGCTGTGTGTCGAGGTCGATGGTAATCCACGGAGGCGACCGCGCCACGGTAGTAGGCGGCATGATGCAGGGCAGCGGCAATTATACATCACAAAGCAATTCTGAATGGGTCTATCGCCCTTAACAACCACGCAGACATGAACAAGACTATTATCATATCATTGATTCTGATGCTTCCTTTCGCCGCGCTGGCGCAGAAGGGAAAACACTTTGAGTTCGATTACTTTGTACTGGAACTCGGATTCAACAGCAACTTCAACGGTGCGCCGTCCGCACGGTGCGACCACAAGTATTACAAGGGCGGCGAAGGCCTCGTGCATCTCGACCAGGTGGAGTCGCTCGGCTACACGCCGGGATTCAACGTAGGACTGCAATTCCACCACGACTGCTCCAACGACAACCTCGGCTTCGTCACCGGCGCGGTGGTGCACTCGTGGGGCAATTCGTACAAATACGAGACCCCGCAGAAAGACATCAAACTGTCGGAGACCAACCGTGTGCTTTCCATCGGGGTGCCGTTGTTCATAAAACTTAGCGACGAACTTTACAACCGCCAGTCATACTTCTATTTCGGCACGCAGGTGGACTTCAACCTCAACATCACCACCACGCAGAAAGTGGGCAGCAAAAAACTCACCACCAAGGACTACACCGACGGCGTCAACAAGATTACTGTGCCGATTATCATCGGATTCAACTTCACGATCATCAATTTCAGGATAGGCATGACGCCGATGTCGATATTCAAGAAAAACTACGAGATGACCATCGGCAACCAGACCTTCAAGCCATACAAGGATATGAATGACATGACGTTTTTCGCCAACTTCGCATTCACCATACCGCTCTCGCAGTGGACGGTCAAGAGGTCTTATTTCCTGAGCAGGATTTTCTAAAAAACATAATGTCATGCGCAATATTTGGGTTATGATGATGCTGGTGATGGCGGCTGCGCTGTCGGGTTGCAACGGCGGCGGCTCTGCCACAACAAACGGCGGCTCCACTTCGCTCGCCGACTTCAAATTTGACACCATCGTCGGCAAGATGACATATTCAGTGGAAGTGGAGCCGCTCGACACAGCCGGCTACTGCTACACTGTGTCGGTAAACGGCAAAGCATTCATCCGTCAGACAGTGATACCTGTCATAGAGGGCTACCACTGTTTTCGGACGGCGCAGGACGCATTCAATACCGGACGCCTTGTGGCAAAAAAACTCGCTGAAACCTCCGACCTGCCCGCGCTCACGAGGGAAGACCTCGTGTCGCTGGGCATATTGACAAAAGACGGCAAATTAATTGAAAAAAAATGATAGACCCTAACCTCAAAAAAGAATTCATAACGCTCCTCAAATCCACCGAGCGCGACGGCGTTGACGACGTGATAGAGGAATTGCAGGAGCTCGGTTTTTTCGATGCGCCTGCATCGGCGTCGTTCCACCTCAACTACGACGGCGGACTCGTGGAACATTCGCTCAACGTCTGCCGCGTGGCGCTCGGCATACGCGAACAGATGATTGCTATGAACAAAAACATGGCTGAATACATGCCCGAAGACAGTGTGATAATCGCCGCCCTGCTCCACGACGTGTGCAAGGCCGACATCTACAAGAAAATCACCAAAAGGAAGAAGGACAAGTTCGGCATGATACAGACCAAGCAGGGCTTCAAGCTCGACTACACCAACTTTCCCCTCGGACACGGCGAAAAATCTGTAATTGTATTGCTCCGCGCCGGGCTTGCATTGAGCGACTATGAGATAATGGCGATACGTTGGCACATGGCGGCGTGGGATCTCCCGTTCCAGAGCGCGGACATCAAGGAAAACCTCAACAAGGCGCGTGACATCTGTCCGCTGTGCGCCGTAATCCAGACCGCCGACACCCTCGCCACCAACATACTGGAGCGCAAGGACAACGACGACGAAGATGATTTTTTGTGGGTTGACTAAACAAAGATGGAAAATATCAGGAGACAACCGGCATTGATAATGGCGGTCAACTTTGCGTTTGCAATGTTGCTGTATATGGCTGAAAGGTGGTTTTTCTTTTGGATGAACCACGCCACATTCCAGGACGTGACCTTCGCCGACATGATGACCATCTGCGGCGGCGGCGTCAGGTTCGACATAAGCGCGCTCTGCTACCTCAACATCCTGTGCGTCGCCATGCAGACAATCCCCGCCAAATTTCGCGATACGGTGGGCTACCAGCGTACGGTCAAATACATCTATCTTATTATCAATACGATAGGTATATTCATGAACGTCGCCGACGTGGTATACTTCGACTTTGGCGGGCGAAGGACCACCGCCACATTCTTCTCCGAATTTGGCAACGAAAACAACCTCGGCAAAATCCTCTTGCAGTCGGTGACGCAATACTGGCCGGTGTGGATTTTTGGCGCGGCGAGCATATTCCTGCTGTGGAAGTGCTATTACAACCCGGTAAAGATTAATAAGCACGCCGACGACTATGCGTCCGCAAAAATCTATTACCCCGTACATTCGCTTGTGTTTGTATTGGCGATGATACTTGCAATCGGCGGATTGAGAGGCGGTTACGACCTTTCGATGCACCCAATCAGGCAGGATTCGGCCGACATCTACTGCAAGAAGCCGGTCCAGGCCGCCATCGTGCTGAATACGCCCTTCACCGTAATCACCACCATCCACAAGAAGGGTTACCGAAACCTCGATTATTATCCGTCGGAGCAGTTGACCTCGATTTTCAACCCCATCCACCAGCCGTCGGACACCGCCAGGATGCGCAGGATGAACATCGTGATAATCCTGATGGAAAGTTTCAGCCGCGAATACGTGGGGTATTTCAACAAGGATTTGGACGGCGGCAAATTTGAAGGCTACACGCCGTTTTTGGATTCGCTGCTCGGACGGAGCTATTGTTTCGTCAATTCATTCGCCAATGGCATCCGCTCGGTGGACTGCATGCCGGGCGTCTTTGCCGGAATACCGAGGTACATCGAGCCGTATTGCTATTATTTTTATTCCAACAACACCTTGCAGGGACTCCCCGAAATGCTTGGCGACGAAGGTTACGAATGTGCTTTTTACCACGGTGCGCCCAATACCACGCTGGGTTTCAAGGGATTTACCAATTCGATAGGCTTTCCAAATTATTACGGCATGGAGGAGTTTGACGACGATAGCGAATTTGACGGCACGTGGTCGATATGGGACGAGCCGTTTTTCCAATACTTCGCCCGCGAGACCGACAAAATCGCCAGGACAGGCAAGCCGTTTTTGACTACAATATTCTCGGCGTCGTCGCACAACCCCTTCAAAATCCCCGCTAAATACGACGACGGACGGTTTCCCGACGGCGAGATACCGATGCACAAGGCGGTAAGGTATGCCGACTATTCGCTCCGCAAATACTTTGAGACCGTAAGCCGGATGGACTGGTTCAAAAACACAATTTTTGTATTCACAGCCGACCACACTGGTCCCGGCTCGCGCCAGGAATACGCCAACGAGTACGGAAGGTTCAGGATTCCCGTGTTTTTCTACACTCCGGGCGGTCAGCTGCCGGTCAAGTGCGATTCCACAAGGCTTATGCAGCAGATGGACATCACCCCATCATTGCTCTCGATGCTCGGCTACGAAAAGCCTTTTTTCTCGTTTGGAAAAAATGTTTTCGAGCAGGATTCGTCCAAATTTGTCAACTACGCCTTCAACGACCTGAATGGTCAGACTATGTATTATCTTGACACTCTGATGATTGAATATAAAAATGACCAGTTAACAGGCATTTTTGAGTATCAGAAGGACTGTCAATTGCAAAACAACCTCATCGACCGCCGCGCCGACTTCCCGCAACTGCCTTTCATGGAATCGCAGGTAAAAGCCATCATGCAGGAATACGTGGAGGGCATGAAGCAAAATAGACTCACCGCCGATAAAGTGCTGGCTAAATAGTTTCGCTTGTGCGGAGTTGTCGGTTGTATTTCAATGATTAATAATTGAGAAAATGAAAATGAAAAAACTCATCATTGCGACTTTGTTTTTGCTAACTGCATTGACTTACATAGGTTGCCACGCACAGGAGCGGAGTTCGCACATCATGCCCAGTCGGAAGAAGATAAGCGAAAAATACGTCCGCACCATCGACAGCCTCATTGGTGACGCAATATCGCAGCAAGCGATGCCGGGATGCCGCATCCTCGCCATCAAGGATCAATACGTAATCTTCAATAAGTGTTATGGTTATCTCACCTACGACAGCATCCGCCCCGTCAACGATTCCACGATGTACGACGTGGCGTCGGTCACCAAGATGGCGGCTACGGCGTTGTTGATGATGAAACTTTACGAAGACCGCAAGATAGACCTCGACAAGAAGTTTTGCGAATATTTTCCAGGATTCAACGACAACGGCGCGACACTCCGCGACGCACTTGCGCATCAGGCGGGTTTCCGTCCCGGTATCGACATCAAAAGGCTCGAACCCGAACTTTACAAGGCTTGCGTCAGCGACCCAAATTACGTACCAACCACGGCGCGTCGGCGGATAATAGAGGACGTCAAGGTGCAGCCGCTCAGGAAGT
>JAEEGL014007134.1_pt1 | contig 13797 bp, 10 predicted proteins | sample 9134231 | NCBI WGS metagenome assembly JAEEGL01 (sample SAMN16246548, study PRJNA631951) | gut metagenome | biome: gut microbiome; feature: rumen; material: fiber-attached | host: Bos | place: Iran: Karaj | collected 2018-10 | reverse complement strand
CGCTTCTTCACGACGTCTGGATTCAAAAGCTTCGGTAAAATACTGCTCCATGAAACTAACATCACCATCTATAGTAAAACGCTGAACCTGTTCTGTCAGATAATCCGACGCTCTCATCAGTTCGTTAGCTGACTTCTGAAGTTCGGAACTCCTCGTTGTAGCCTCAGTGAGACGCAAAAAAGCATTGGTCATACTCTCTGTGGCGAATGCGACAGTACCTGAAAAAACCACGATTATGATTGTCAGTAACATATGTACTTTGCGGTGTGATATTCCTTCTTTAAATCTCATTAATGATAAATATCCTCTTCATTAAATAACCCTTACGATGTTAATATACCAATTATCAGCGGAATTATCCATAAAAAACCTTAAATACTACAGCAAAATATAAACAAAGTGACCACACCTCCTTGTGTGGTCACTTTGTTATAAGAGCGATAGACGGGGCTCGAACCCGCGGTCTCGACCTTGGCAAGGTCGCGCGTTACCAACTACGCCACTATCGCAAATCGTCGGCTGTCTCAACCGACTTAGTTATATTACTACAGGTGTTTACCTTTGTCAACAACTTATTTATAAAGATTTTGACCCAATTTAAGGGGCTTAAACTGCGACTAATTCTCTACCGTTGAACGATACTTGATTCTGTAGACTCTGGCAAGCGAATCATTGATTCTCTGCTCATCTATCGTACCGTCCTTAACCGCATCAAGCACGCCGTTATATGCCGTCTCAAAATCTTCCGGCATAAGTATCATATCAGCTCCGGCCTTAAGAGCCTTAACGGCAGCCTCATCGGCACTGTAGTATTCCGATATCGCAGTCATGCTGAGCGCATCCGTGATCACAACACCCTTATATCCAAGTTCACCTCTTAACAGATCTGTCATTACTGCCTTGGATAATGAGCAGGGAGTTGTCTCATCTTCAGTAAGCGAAGGACAGATGAAATGTCCTACCATAACCATCTCGGCACCGGCATCAATACCTGCAGTGAAAGGAAGCAGATCAACACCCTTCATATCATCGGCGCTTCTGTCTGTCACAGCCATACCTTCATGAGTATCATCACCCACGGATCCCTGACCCGGGAAATGCTTAACGCAGGCTGTCACTCCGTTGCTGGTAAGGCCCTGAACTGCCTGGGTCACCATCTTAGATACCATGTCGGCATCACTACCAAAGGATCTCTCGCCTATGGCCTTATTGTTCTCATTGGTAAGTACATCCGCAACAGGAGCGAAATCAAGATTAAATCCGTATGTCGCAAGTCTCTCACCGATTATTGAATATGCATTATATGCCTCATTCTCATCACCTGTTGCACCTAAATCCTTGGCTGCATCAGTTGCATCCAATTTAAGCGAAGACTGAAGTCTTGCCACCTTACCGCCTTCTTCATCAATTGCGACAAATAACGGATACTTACTGTAAGATACGGTATTGGCTACCATTTCTTTAATCTGGCTCTCACTCTGAATATTCTGAGCGAAATATATTACACCGCCGACGGGATATTTCTCTAAAGCTTCCTTAGTTCCGTCTCCTGCCTTAACAGCCTTATCAACACCCGTAAGACTCTCCGGTGTGACTATGAATAATCCAGCGACCTTATCCTCTATAGGCATATCCGATATACATGACTGAACCACTTCTTCAAGGAGCTGTTCCTCTGTATATTCCTCAGTCTCCGAAGTCTCCTCTTCGGATACCGTCTCCTCAACTAACGGGATCTCCGCTGCAAGCGATTCCGCCTCAGCCTCCGCTGCAGCTATCGCAGCTGCCTCAGCTTCCTTGGCCGCCTTGGCTTCATATAACTTGGTGCCCAGTGCATTAACACCCATTATTCCGCCCACAGCTACTCCTGCTATAAGTACCACAAGCACCACATAAGCTATAACCTGATTCCTGATACGCCTCTTGTGTCTTAATATCCTCTTCTCGGAATCCGAATACTCTCTGTTATTATCAGCCATTATATACTATCCTTCCACTATATCTGTAATTCACGACGGTCCTAATGACCAAATCGAGCAATTTCCTCAATATATTGTATAGCATAATACTCAAAAGCGCAAGATATGTATCTTCTTATTACATAATGCACACTGAAAAGCGGATACCCGATTCGAAATCTGATATCCGCTCTTATGACGATGTCTCCAATGGACTGTACCTCCACTCTTTCAATCTGATTATCGTCTCCGTATTCAGTTGTACCGACGTATCACAATGGCATTTCTCTCATTTGTACTTATGTACTGCGATTATCATCTCTCGCTCATTTTATGCCCCAACTATACGTCTTCTTTGGAATTAAGCTTCTTAGTTAGGTGGTCTGCCCTCCATAAACCTGTTAGCGATTCCTGATCTATATTTTCATCTATAGATACCCGCCACCTCCGACGGGATTTCATTACCTCTCTTGTTTATAGTCATACTATACTACACTCATATTTAATTGTCAACACAATTTTTAAAAATTTTTCAAAATATTTTTCTATTTATAGTTATGTTAATCTATTTGTATTTTCTTCTTTGTTTGAATTGTTATATTGTTTATACAATTTACGCATCTTATCCTTTATCGTCTTCACAATATATATCGACACTTAAACGGCAATACTTAACCCGGATATTCATAATTAAATACAACAAAAATCACCGCAGGCTTATAACCTGCGGTGATCATTAATCTGATTAATATCTATGCGAACATCAATCCTTGAAGAACTTCATCTCTTCGATAAGAGCATCTGATATTGTGCTTAAGTTGTGAGCTGCACTTGCCAGTGTATTAACCGTAGCGTTAAGCTCCTGCATTGATGCAGAAGTCTCTTCACAAGCAGCCGCATTCTCTTCAGATATGGCTGAAAGTGAATCCATAGCCTCAACGATGACATTCTTAGAATCAGTACATGCATCCGCAGAACCCGTAATGGTACGAACTCCTGATACTGTTGATTCGATCTCCGAAATAAGAGTATTGATACTCTCAATTGTTGTCTCAAGTATCTTCTTCTGGCTCTCTGTAGCTTCTCTAACTTCCTGAGCAGTAGATACGGCGCTCTGTGACTCAACAAGCAATGCGCTCATCTGCTCTCTTATCTCGTTAGCACTCTGAGCCGAATCATCAGCAAGCTTACCGATCTCTTCGGCAACAACCGCAAATCCCTTACCTGCCTCACCTGCTCTTGCTGCCTCGATAGAAGCATTAAGCGCAAGAAGATTGGTCTGTGAAGCGATAGAGTTGATAGCCTCAACCTTGGTTGAAATATTCTCAACCGCTGCACCTGTAGCTGAGATACGTGCCGTAATCTCATCTACTGCCTGGCTCATCTGATCTGAAGAAACTTTAAGTTTCTCAAGTTCTGTAGCTGCAGACTTACTGTTCTCATGCATTGTATCAGCTGTTCCTGCAAGTGTAGCGGAATTATCGCTGACATTATCGATATTGTTACTGATACGTCCTGTATTGTCGCTGGCTTCCTGAATCTCATCAGCCTGCTGTGAAGCTCCTCTTGCCACTTCCTGTACGGCCTCTGATACATCATCGGCTGTCTTGGATATCTGACCTGCGGAATCAGCAAGCTCTGTAGCAGAATCTGCCACGCTGTCTGCGGAGTTCTTAATACTAGCAACGATATCGCGAAGCTTGGTAATAAGTGAATTGGTTGATACAACCATGTTGCCAAGCTCGTCCTTTCTGTTGGTAAATGCATCTATATCAACAAAACGTCCGTCTGAAAGAGCCTCAAGAGACTCATTGATCTTAATAACGGGACCTGTAATGCTCTTAGCAATCATAAGTGCTACAACTATAGCGACTGCACCGAGGATAATACCTATAACAATGAAAGTTGTAATGGTAGACTTAGCAGTCTTCATTATAGAATCGTAATCTCTCTCGACTACAACCTTCCATCCCGTAAGTTCATCCGTAACCCAGGAAAGAGCTATCTTCTTGCCTGCAAGACTCTGGCCTACATATGTGCCTGAAGCATCAGATTTGGTGAAGAACTGCTCTGCACTGTAATCATCTCTCTCGGTATCTGCGCCAATCTCTATAGAAGAATCAGCGATCACAACACCTGTTCCGTCTACCATGAACATATGCTGGTCAGCTTCACACTCACCTGCTAAGAACTCATGGAGCACATCGATTGAGTAATTACGCGTAAGAACACCGATCACAGCACCCGAACCGTCCTTAACCGGAACAGCCACAACAGTAATAAGCTTACCTGTTGTCTTGGATACGCTGGGATCTGAGAGATTAACCGCACCGCTCATTGCAGTCTTGAAATATCCTCTGTCTGCGATATTAACAAGATTACCGGTAGAACGAACAATATTCTCACCGTCTGCGCCGGTAAGCACCGTAGAGTTGCCGTCTGCAAATATTGCATCTACAGCTGCGAGGTTCTTCTGCATGTCTGCAAGTTTAGCCTCATCCGTTGGATTGGCGATCATATCTGCTGTCTGACTCTCAGCTGCAAGAATCTCCAATACCTTAACATTCTGATCTACAAGAGTCTGGAAATTACCCTGTACGATCTCAGCCTGTTTAAGGTTAAGAGTCTCACCGTTGCCAAGTGCCGTACTTGACATTGACTGAGCGGCACCGGCTGTTGTAATGATAAGCGGAAGCAATGTAAGCGCCGCCATAATGGCAATCAATTTAAACTTGATGCCCTTGGTGCCATAGTTTTTCTTTGTAGTTTCTTTCATACTCGGATTAACACCTCCATACAAGAATAGATAATATGACATATTTGCAATCAATATCACTACGAATTAATGCCATAATTCCGTTAACCTAAATTATACTGTGTACAGTGCAATTTGGCAATAATTTACAATAAATGCGACAAATATTTACTTATTTGTCGCATTTATTATCACTGTGCACATATGAGAAGCATGTTTTGCTCTTTTCTGATTATTCACACAAGTGCATAACCACTGTATCCATGCCCTTTTTAATCATTGGCGGTTACAAATATATCATAAATTGCTTTAATTGCAGTCTCAAAATCATCATTTGCAACGCCGATTATAATATTAAGCTCCGAAGAACCCTGATCGATCATCTTGACATTGACATCGGAATGAGCAAGAGCCGAGAATATTCTTCCGGCAGTACCGCGTGTGGACTTCATTCCGCGTCCCACAACAGCTATAAGGGCAAGGTCAGCTTCTATCTCAACGCTGTCGGGATGTGCCATTCTGTGGATACCCGATACAACCTGCTGCTCCTTATCCATGAATTCGTCCTGATGAACGAATATAGTCATCGTATCTATACCGGAAGGCATGTGCTCGAAGCTTATTCCGTTATCTTCAAATACCTGCAATACCTTACGGCCGAATCCGATCTCGTTATTCATCTTGGCCTTATCGATATTAACGGAGCAGAATCCCTTCTTACCTGCAATACCCGTGATTATGTACTTGGATTTCTGTGCGGTGCTCTCAACAATCCATGTACCGGAATCTTCCGGTGCGTTGGTATTCTTGATATTGATCGGTATACCTTCTCTTCTTACAGGGAAGATTGCATCCTCATGAAGCACTGATGCTCCCATGTAAGATAACTCCCTAAGTTCCCTGTATGTGATGGTATCGATTCCCGCAGGATTATCTATTATCCTGGGATCTGCCACTAAGAATCCCGATACATCAGTCCAGTTCTCATATATATCAACCTTGGCTGCTCTTGATACGATGGAACCAGTGATATCAGAACCGCCTCTTGAGAATGTCTTAACCTTACCGTCAGGCAGGCTTCCGTAGAATCCCGGAACAACAGCATTCTTAATGCCGGCCAATTTCTGTGCCAACACATCGTTGGTCTTCTCTGAATCAAATTCACCGTTCTCATCAAAGAAAATTACCTCGGCAGCATCTATAAACTCATATCCCAGATACTCCGCCATAATTCTTCCGTTTAAATACTCGCCTCGACTGGCCGCATAATCTCTTCCGGCCTTATTCTTGAAGTTGTGCTCAATTGTTGTGAACTCATCTGCAAGGGATAACTTAAGCTTAAGTCCCTCTATGATCTCATCATATCTACTCTTGATAGCCTTAAGCTGCTTGGAGAAATCCTTATCACTCTGCGCTATCTCATAGCAGGCATATAACATATCCGTAACCTTAGTGTCACTGTTATATCTCTTACCCGGCGCACTTGGCACCACATATACTCTTGCTTTATCACTTCTTACGATGTCACCGGCCTTCTTAAACTGCTCTGCACTTGCAAGCGAGCTTCCGCCGAATTTAACTACTTTCTTCATGTTCTCCTCATCCTTACCTTTATTATCGTATCACTGTCTTATTCCATTCGAATTATCTTAGCCTGCAAGCCAGTTGATGCCAGTGCCTCCTTAAGGGCTTTCTCACTTATTCCCTCTATCTTATATCCCACATAGCCGCTTACCTTGGCTGCTTCACTTATGCCACTAACCGCACCTGCAAGTCTGCCTGCTTCATCTTCCTTAACTCTTATTAAGAAACATCCCTTAATCTCATCATAAGGCTTAAGTATAACCTTATCCTCAGCCCAGATGCATGGAAGTGCATAGCCCGCCATCTTGGCTCTTGCAAGTTCTATCACATCGGATACCACGGCACTTGCCGTTGCAAGTTTGCCGGCTCCCTTGCCGTAGAACATGATATCACCAAGCATGTTGCCGGTTACGAATACCGCATTAAATACATCATCTACTCTTCCGAGAGGATGGTCCGCACCAAGCATATGCGGCGCAACAAACGCTGTAAGAGAACCGTCTGATGCCCTGTCTGCTCTTGCAATCAGCTTAATACTCTTATTAAGAGCCTTTGCAAACGCAAAATCGACCGCATCTATGCCTGTGATACCCTCAAGGTGAATATCCTCGTATCGAACTGTCTTACCCGTCATAAGAGAAGCCAATATTGCAATCTTACGACCGGCATCATGGCCTTCTACGTCTGCTTCGGGATTAAGCTCGGCATAACCGAGATCCTGCGCCTGCTTAAGCACATCCTCATAGGCCGCACCTTCTGCTGCCATCTTGGTCAGAATATAATTGGTGGTTCCGTTAAGGATACCCTTAATACTCTCAATACATTCGGGAGCAAGTGAGGTATTCATAGGTCGTATAATGGGGATGCCGCCGCCTACGCTTGCCTCAAACTGATAGTTGCAGTTATTTTTCCTTGCAAGGGCAAGTAACTCCGGGCCGTACTTCTCCACAAGTTCCTTGTTGGAAGTACATACGCTCTTGCCTGCAGTCAGTGCCTGCTTGGTGAATTCATATGCAGCTCCGGCTCCTCCCATTGTCTCGCATACTATGTCTATCTCGGGATCTTCCATAATCGTCTTAACATCATGAACCACAAGATGTTCATTCTTATCTCCCGGGAAATCACGAAGATCCAAAATGTATTTAACCTCTATCTCACTTCCGATCCTCTGACAGATGAGGTCATTATTATCCTGGATTACCTCTACGACGCCGCTTCCGACTGTTCCGTAGCCGAGTACCGCCACTTTAATCATTTGTATTACTTCCTTTCGTTGTTTGGATTACGTTCCCTTTAAGCCCTAGACTCAAAGAGTGGGTTTGAAAGTGCAGTGCACTCTCAGATTATCAACCTTTGGCGCTGATTCGCACATGGTGAACACCCTTCTGCTGCTCCATATGCTCTATCATCTCCGATATATCACCGGTATTCTCAAGCACTTGTATACTTATCGTAAGGGAAGCCACACCGCCTATGGGAATACTCTGGTGTATCGTTAGAATATTGGCTCCTGCATCGGCTATTGTCTTAAGCACATCGGATAGAAGTCCCGGCTCATCATCCATATTGAAGGTTAAGGTAATTGTCGTACCCTGAAGGTCATCATGGAATCTGAATATATCGTCTTTGTATTTATAGAAAGAACTGCGGCTTATTCCCACTCTCTGAGTGGCTTCGGCTACGCTTATCGCCTGTTCTCTGTCAAGGAGTTTCTTGGCCTCCACGACCTTAAGGAGTACCTCCGGCAGAGCTTCCCGTCTTACTATGTAATAATCCGTTCTCTTCTTATCCATGATTTTCACCCGTCAGGACCTATCGTTCTGTCCGCGTCTGAGATACGTTTGTTTATCTATGTCCGTCTATGGCGTACAAGTGTCGTTTGCCAAGGGATATACTAGCACATATATACAAATCAGGCAAGAGGTTTTTGTGTATTTTAACCAAAACAAAAAACAGAAGCCGTAATATATACGACTTCTGCTGTATTTAACAATTATATTTCGGATATCCGAATTACTGAACCAGGGGGTATTTAGCCGTAAGCGAATCAACTATCGCACGTGCTCCTGCAACTCCGTCAGCGCCCTTAAGCACTACAAGAGAGATAGCCTCCGCGATCTGATCCATATCCTCGGTGTTCATTCCGCGGCTTGTAACAGCGGGTGTACCAAGTCTTACACCAGATGTAACGAACGCCTTCTGAGGATCATTGGGAACCGTATTCTTATTGGCAGTGATATGAGCCTCATCAAGAAGCTTCTCTATCTCCTTACCTGTAAGTCCCTGGGGACGAAGGTCAAGAAGCATAAGATGATTGTCAGTACCACCCGATACGATGCTTAAGCCTCTCTTAAGTAAGCCGTTTGCAAGTGCCTGCGCATTGTCAACGATGTTCTTACCGTACTGCTTAAACTCAGGTGAAAGAGCTTCCTTGAAGCATACAGCCTTGGCTGCGATAACATGCATAAGTGGTCCGCCCTGGATTCCGGGGAAGATTGCCTTATTGAAATTATACTTATCTGCCGCTTCCTGATTGCACATAATCATTCCGCCTCTGGGTCCGCGAAGAGTCTTATGTGTTGTTGTTGTAACAACATCGGCATAAGGGAACGGGCTCTCATGCTGACCGCTGGCCACAAGACCTGCGATATGAGCTATATCAACCATCATAACCGCACCGACTTCGTCACATATCTCTCTGAAACGCTTGAAATCAATCTTTCTTGCATATGCGCTTGCACCCGATACGATCATCTTGGGCTTACATTCCTTGGCAATTCTTAATACTTCGTCATAATCTATGAATCCGTCATCATTGACTCCGTAAGGTACGCAGTTAAAATACTTACCTGACATATTAACCGGTGAACCGTGTGATAAATGTCCGCCATGATCAAGATTCATACCCATGAATGTGTCACCGGGCTCCATTACAGCGAAGAATACCGCCATATTGGCCTGTGCACCTGAGTGAGGCTGTACATTGACATAGTCACAGTTAAATAACTTCTTGGCTCTCTCTCTTGCAAGCTCTTCAACTACGTCCACACACTCACAACCGCCGTAATATCTCTTACCCGGATATCCTTCGGCATACTTATTGGTCAGGGGGCTTCCCATTGCAGCCATTACAGCCTTGCTTACCCAGTTCTCTGATGCGATAAGCTCAATATGGCTGTTCTGTCTGTTCTGCTCGGCAACTATGGCTTCAGCAACTTCAGGGTCAACCGCTCTTACTTCATCTAATGAATACATATTCCTTCTCCTTATATATGATTAACAATTGGTTTTTAACCGACTGCACAACATTTTACCATAAGTTAAGCGGCGTAACAATACGCATATATTGCATTTTGTAACCATTTGTGTATCCGTTTCTTCTATAATTTATGCAAAAACACTATTTACTTCACTACACGCATTTGCTAGAATGGCATATGCAATAAGTATTATGTCAATCAATGGGGTATGAGGTTACAAAATGTATGAGATTATAGTTAATCCGGGGGCCAGATCAAGCCGCGGAGTCAAGATATGGAACAAGGTTGAACCAATCTTCAGAGATGCAGGCGTTTCATATAACGTTCATTTCACCGAGAAGTTCAATGAAGGCGGAGGCATTATATCCGGTATATGCAAGGAGTATAAGGATAAAGGGCAGACACTTCACCTTGTTATCATGGGCGGTGACGGAACCGTCAACGGTATATTACAGAAGATACCCTCATTTGAGGATGTCATCATATCAGTAATACCGATAGGCTCAAGCAACGATCTTGCCAGAGATATAGGAATCAATACCAATCCCGAAGAAGCAGTAAGGCATCTTATCAACTCTCCTGTATCGATTCACGTGGATTTGGGACATGTGCATCAGGAGAATAAGCTGGTTCGTTCAGGTGCCATGGATATCCCTGACAGACTCTTCTTAGTCAGCACGGGAATCGGCTATGACGCAGCCATCTGCGAAGAAGCCATGAGTTCGGGAATCAAGAATTTCTTTAACAAAATAGGTCTTGGCAAGCTCACATACTTAGGCGTAGCGCTTAAGCAGCTTATGGGAGCCAGATACATCACCGGCGAGCTTACGCTTAACAACGGAGAGAACATCATTCCTCTTGAGAAGCTGTTATTCATCACCGGTATGAATCACAAATACGAAGGCGGAGGATTCATGTTCGGACCTGAAGCCAACAATCACGACGGGTTACTTGAGTTATGTGCCGTTACCAAGATTTCTAAGCTTAAGATACTGTTCTCACTTCCCAAGGCTTACAACGGAAGCCATTTCGAAGTGGACGGCATCGACCATTACAGAGTAAGGTCATATACAGTCAGAGTATCCGAGCCGTTATACGTTCATGCAGACGGCGAGGTGGATGCCAAGGCGGATTTCATATCAGTATATCTGGATCAGGAAGCACTTCACATGATGTATTGATGTATGCCTTGCATCGTTCGTGAAATGAGGAGATTATGAAAGACAGCATTAAGAAGATTTATACCAAGTATCATCACGTTTTACCCGTGATCGTATACTTTACGGTATACATGACCTGGTTTAATTACATAGAGAAGACCAAGGCCGCACAGTACACCGTGATCCACATGAATATAGACGATAAGATTCCGTTCTGCGAATTCTTTATCGTGCCTTATCTTCTGTGGTTTATATATGTTGTTGCGGTTGTGGGATATCTTATGCTTACTGATAAGGATGATTTCTACAGAAACTACATGTTCCTTACCACCGGAATGACGGTATTTCTGTTGATATCTACGTTATTTCCAAACGTTCAGCATTTACGTCCCTATGTGATGCCGCGTGATAACGTATTCTCTCACATGGTGCAGGGACTCTATGCCACTGATACACCGACCAACTTATGGCCGAGCATTCACGTATATAACTCAATCGGCGCATACTTCGGTGTGGCACACAATAAGAAGCTTGGCAATAACAGATACATTAAGAGAGGATGCTTCATCTTAAGCGTATCGATCATCCTCTCAACAGTATTCCTTAAGCAGCATTCGATGTTTGATGTGATGACTGCATTCATTATGGCAGCCGTTGTATATGTATTCGTTTACAGACTCGATCTCGTCGCATCCGTAAGACATTCATATCATATGCGCAAGGCGGCCAAAGAGACCGTTAATGTTAAATTATATTAATTGAACTTAAAGAATCTCTTTGCGATTCTATAGCCCGTGGCGGACACCTTACGTCCGCCCTTGCCGGGCAGATTCATTGTATTTCCGAGTAATCCCAATCTTAACTTATAGAACAGATAGCTGTCCTTATCCTTAAGGTACTTCCACAGTTCCTTCTTCTTCTCAAGGTTTTCCTCAGTCTCAGATAATATAAGCATTATTGAACTGATAGTCGTAATTATGTCCAGATAATTGATCATATAATTCTTAAGACTCTTGTTGGCAAATATCTTCTTCTTGTTATCCACCATATAATCGATCATTATCTTATTGACCCTGATCTGCTGATCCACGCGTCCGATCATGACCTTCTCATTAACCGACTGATCTTCTCTTCCTATATAATAACGATAGAAATTCACGTCCATGTAATACATGTTCTTAACATAGGGAAGCGGCTCAAATACAAATACGTTGTCCACATAGAAAGTATGCTCGGGAAGTCTTATCCCCGCCTCTCTTAGCATCTTGGTTCGGAAAATAACCGAGTGCATCAGAATATACTGGCCCTTATGAAAATGACCGACCCTATCCCAGCCGAACAGTTCATCCTTGGGAAGAGCATGGTTAAATCTCATAACTTTCTTCTTCTCGGCACCTTCCTTCTCATATACGAAGTTGCTGATAAGCATATCAAGAACCTTGTCTGTTCCGGATAATTCACGAAGTTTATCAAGGATTGCAAGATATGCGCTCTCCTTAACCCAGTCATCACTGTCAACGACCTTATAATACATACCTGTAGCAGCATCAAGTCCTGAGTTAACTGCTGAACCGTGGCCGCCGTTTTCCTTATCAATAACCTTGACTATAGAAGGATATCTGTCCGCATACCTGTGTCCGATCTTGGACGTATCATCCGTGGAGCCGTCATTAACAACAATAATCTCCACATCTTCTCCGCCCGCAAGAAGCGATTCTATACACTTACCCATATATGCTGCCGAATTATAGCAGGGAATAGCTACCGATAATAATTTCATATTTAACCTTTCTGCCTATCTTAATCTGTTAGTCTCAAATCTGCCCCTGATGCCCAAACTGTCCATAAGCATCTTATATCTTGTATTCACATCATGATCTCTGCTTATATCAAGGTCAAGCACTCCGGCCATTATATCAATATCATCATCTTCTATGATATCTCTCATCCTCTTAAGGATATCCATTCTCTCTTTGGTGGTATCCGAATCAAGAAAAGCTTCGGTTAAAGGCTTAAGGCCTTTGCTCTCTGCTTTATTCTCATCCATAAGTTCAAATCTCAGTTCCTGTGTCGCATCCGGATACTTAACCTTATCAACGGGGGATTCAAACATCTCCCTCGGCCTTACATATGTATCATGGGAGCCGTATACATCTCTGTATACCACCATCTCTTCACCTGTCTCCGTGTGTTTGGCAAGTGTTATCACCTTATATATATTGCCCTTAAAATGTCTGTATACCTGGTCCGGCAGTATATTCATATCAAACCTCCATTAATTATCTGCTTATGTCTATTATAAGTAACTCAACGCCAAGCTCCGCTCCCATAACTCCTTTCTTGACATTATGGTCAGTCTCGGCACAGGCCTTAAGTATATCCTGCATCTCTTTGAGTGTAAACTTCTTGATCTGCGGAATATATTTGCCCACTATATAAGGGCTTAATCCCACCTTGGATGCTATAGCCTTCTGGTTTAATCCGTCCTGCATCAGATCACCGATCTGTAACATCTGATTAAACTGCCTTACGATCAGGGCTAAAATTCCGAATGGAGACTCCTTCATGGATAAGAGTTCATGGTACATCTTAACCACTTCACTTCCCTGCTTATTAGCAATACGGCCAATCATGTCAAATATCCTGTTCTGTAATCTGACACAGCATACAGTCTTAATGTCGCCCTCGGTGATCACATCCCTGTCCATTGTATAAGCGATAAGCTTATCAAGTTCAGAGGATATCGTGTACATATCCGTGCCGACAGTTTCCAGGAATATATCCAGGGTGTGACCGGTTATCTGTCTGCCTTCCCTCTTAAGTCTGGTTAATATCCACTTCTTAAGAGTGTCATCATTCTGTGTATCGAAGCTTACGCATCGCCCGTTCTTATCGATTGCCTTAAATAACTTGGTCCTCTTGTCAACTGCCTGCTCTGCGAGTATTATGACAGTACTGTCAGCTATTCCGCCGAGTATATATTCTGCAAGGGCATCGTTTCCATCCTTTGCAAATCCCGTATTCTCCAGTATTATTACACGCCGTTCAGCAAGGAGCGGCATCGTTTCCGACAGATGTAT
>JAEEGL011376102.1_pt1 | contig 13797 bp, 8 predicted proteins | sample 9134231 | NCBI WGS metagenome assembly JAEEGL01 (sample SAMN16246548, study PRJNA631951) | gut metagenome | biome: gut microbiome; feature: rumen; material: fiber-attached | host: Bos | place: Iran: Karaj | collected 2018-10 | reverse complement strand
CGTGGGTTCCAGTTTCTCGATGGTCACGCCAAGCTGCATGTTGTAGGCTATGCGCGCCTTTTCGTAGAGGTTCGTGTGAAAACGTCTCAGCTCCTCGCCTCCTTTCGGCAGCCTTTCCTCAGTCTCTTGGGGCGAGGGTGAGGGTTGGACATCGCTTGGAAACAGTTCGCCGCGACACACAATCTTCACGCTAAGCCCGCTTGCGCCGACAAAGGCCAGCATCGTCTGCGGAATCTGGCTGGCGCTCCGCCTCACGGCCACAGCCTCGTCGTGACTCGTCAGGTTGTTCACCTCGAGCAGTACCAGCCCGTTGTATGCCTTCATCACTCGCTGCTGGTTCTTATTCTGCATCGCCGACGAGAAGCATATCTGGGGGAGCATGTCCGTCCAGGGGCTCATCTGCCTGCCTGTCTCGCCAAACCTTTGCCGCGCCTCGGCCAGCGGGTATGAATTACGAATCTCGCTGCATATCTCTCCATAGGCCTGCTGGCGGATGATGCGTACCACTTCGGAGACCGTCATTTGCTTGAGCGTTTCCCTATCTCGATATTTCTTTACAATAGTTGTCTTTATCATATTCATGTTCTTTTGCGCGTTCATTAATCTTTTTTTGTGACTTTACGAAGCAAATCACATGCAAAGATACACATTTCTTCGGAGTTCGCCAAACAACATTTCATTATTTCTCTTAGAAAATTTATAAAATCTCTATACACCTCTTCATTTTTGCAATTTATTTATTGATATTCAACTTATAATTAGGGTGTATAGAGACTACACCAAAGAATACATCTATACACCATTTTATGGGTTATTAATGTGATTTCTTATTATTTCGTGTTATTTCTTGAGTTCTCAGAAAAGTTGTTTCCATCGAACATTTCGAATTCATCTGATCCCATCGAAGATACTTTTCTTTGAATCGGGAAGAACCTCGCGAAGAATCTCCTCCAATCACCTCAAGAATCACATCCTGCTACATGTGTTTCCACATTGTTTTTTGTGCGAAACTTTTTGTTTCCCATGCGAAACAATCTGTTTCTGCACGTGAAACAAATTGTTTCATCATTTTATGTTAAAGTGAAACTCCTGTAATTCAGTCCAATATGATGCTAAATTCGTTTTATGCCTCGCAATTTAACTAGAAAGGTGTATAGTGGGTGTATAGCTGTGTGCCACTATACACCCTTGTTATTTTCATTTAATCAATATGTTAGGATGAAAAGGTGAAGAGGTGTATAGTGTTTTTCAAATTTTCTTTTGAAGAATTTGTTTTCTTCAGGTAAAAGCATTAACTTTGCAAAATCAAACTAACCTAAAGTCAATATGAAAATGAAAGACAATATATCCCAAGAGCGAGAAGCCCTGTTTCGTGAAAAGGCTGGAAAAGTCACCATGTGCTTCACCCAGGACTGCCCGCTTCGCGCACACTGTCTGCGCAGCCTCCTGTGCAACTATATGCCCGAGCACCTCATCGTCGTCCCGAGTGTCAATCTTCGGAATCCGCTCACCCAGAGCGACCAGTGTCCCCAGTATCTGAGCGACGTCCCCCTCCGCATGCCGATCGGCCTCAGCCGCATGTACTACGACATGCCCAGCCATTTGGAGCGCCTCGTCAAGAGCCGCCTCATCTTTGCGTTCTCCCGCAAACGCTATTATGAGTACCACAACGGCACGCGCCCCATCACTCCCGACGTAGAGCAAGTCATCCGCCAAACCCTTACAGATTGCGGCTGGACACAAGACCCCGTCTTCGCCAGCTACGTCGAAGAGTATTTGTGGTAGTTCCCGCTATTGATTCTTGCATTTGTCCTCGTTTCCTGCAAATTTGTAAGATAATCGACATTTTTCCAGCTAATTGGAAGCAATTCAGGAAAAAATTGTTATTTTTGTGCTCGGAAACCCGAAAGTGACGAAACATGAACAGGACGTTTAACACGAAGAAGTTCATCAAAGAAGTGCTTAACGACATGTCTGCGCTCGAGCTTGTGTATTTTGATTATGACTGGCAAGATATTATTAAAAAATGTATAATTACAAAATCTTCTGAATATGACACGAGACGATGCCGTTTATGATATCTGTGAAGGAATAAAAAATGAAAAGATTGTGCCAATATTAGGCGACAATGCTTTTCGTGTACGGTATAAGAATAGTTCAGTATCTCTACAACAATACATCGTCTATTCACTTTTAGAAGAAGATGGTACTGATGTAGTTAAAGAGTTTTGCTCGAAAAGTTTTTTAAGGTGTATGAAAGATCTTGAAAAGCTATTACCTATTCGTGGTGGAGAACTTCGCAGAGATTTGAATAAACTTTTTGATAGCCAATCTTTTAAAGATGGACTTTTTCTCAAAGAAAAATTAAAAGATTTGCTTATAAAAGGAAACTTCAAACTTATCATCTTGGCATCATTATTACCTGCAGAGGTGGTGAAAAGACTTTTGGCCAATGATTGTAAAGGAATGTATAATCCGATAATGTATCGAACAGAGCAGAGGCAAGATATTTCTCTGAATCAAGAAATAATAGCACGTCCAACACTTTTTCAGTTATTTGGTGGTTTTGATTTTTATGGGAAATGTGTTATAACCGAAAAAGACTATTTGATATACCTTCATTGTTTACATGACACTAATACACAGCCAGTGTCACTTCGGAAATACCTCGCTGATAAACACATCTTAGCCATCGGGTGCGAGATGCCAGATTGGACTTTTCGTTTTATGTTATATTCTTTAAAAGGCGATGGAGATAAGATTGGTAATACGAACGTTAATCAGTTTGGAGGGGGAGTTGCAGATAATTCGTTAGATCCTAACCTTGTTGATTTTTTAGAAGACATCCATTATTATCCAGACGAAGATGTTTTTTCCTTATTAGAACTTATTTGTGATCGGCTTCCAAATACGACCGAAAAGCCAGGATTATTCTTGTCTTATTCTGCGGATGTGTACTCTCAGGATTACAAGAATATTCTCCATATTAAGAATGTTCTTGATGAAAGATTTGAGGTTTATTTCTTTCCGGACAATCCAGAAAGAAATAAAGGGGGATTCCAATATTGGCAAGATATAGAAGATGCCTTGCAAAGATGTAGCTATTTTATGCCAGTCATTACAAATAAATTACTTAGGAAATTTGACAAGACAACTGTACAGTGTTCCCAACCACAAAAAGATATTCAAGGAGAACCAGGTTTTGTAAGCGAGTGGAAAATCGCTCTGATGAATAAATTCGAGAAAATTTTTCCGTATCGAATAGATGTTGATTTGGAAGACTTTAAAGGGAGTCTGGAACGCTCCGACAAAGAAATCTTTTATCCTTTATTTCATGGATGGCAACACATAACAGTTGATCCATCCGATTTTACCGTTGATGAATTATCATTATAGCCAAACAAAATACTTCTCGTTATGAGTAATCCGTGGAAAGACATAGCTTCTTATTCATTTAATGAAGCGAAATACTTTAAGGGCCGTGAAGAGGACATTGCCAAGTTCACACAAATACTAAACAATGGAAATAGCGCTGTTATATACTCCGAATCGGGTATAGGTAAAACGTCACTTATTAATGCAGGCATAGAACCTATAATGGTAGAACGTGGGTTTTACCCCATTCATATCCGCTTTGATGAGTTGTTTAAAGAAGACGTGCTGGATTTGGAACACTGGCTTATAGAGAAAGTACGCGGATATTGTATGAAAGATATTTCTGGTAACATTCCCGAATATCTACCGACTTATAGCTGGGATATTGAAAAACAAGAAAACACAGACGAACAGATAAAACGGTTTGAGACAGAATCTGAAAAACATTTCTGGTGGTTTCTGCACGGATACCAGATGTTTGTAGATGGAGAACAGAAAAATCCTTTGTTAATTTTTGATCAGTTTGAGGAAATATTTGTTAATGGAAAGAAATATAATAAACAAACAATTGTTGAAGATTTTTTCCGAATCATGGAAGAAGTATCTTCTGCAAGTATGCCATATCAGATGCAGTCTTTTTTGGGCGGATTATATGGCAAAAACACTTATCTGAACTTTGACAACACTCACAAATTCAAAATTATATTTTCGTTAAGGAAAGAATTCCTTTCCGAGTTTGACTACTGGACCAATGACCAGTTTTCTATACCCGAACTGCATCAAAACAGGATGTTCTTGTTGCCTTTGACATGTGTGCAGGCCGAAAGAGTAATTACAGAACAGCCGACGATGGATAATTCCGATGATGGCGATACTGTTAAAACTTTAACGAAGATTTCTGATGAAATTATTGAGATGATTGATAATAAAAGGCGAAATGAAGTCGAACCTTTTATTTTGTCAATTTTGTGCAGTCGTTTGTATAATGAAGCTATTTCTAAAAATAAGTCCCAATTGGACGTTGACGATCTAAAGGACATCAAGATAGAAAAACTCTTGTTAAAGTTCTATGAGGAAACGATTAATGAAATTTTTAAAGAGGATGAACATGTTCAGATTGTAGAGAATGTCTTAGTGGATTATGATGGTCATCGTAACCGAGTCAAAGTAAACTCGAAAGAATTAAATGCGATTGGATTTGAAGATAAATATTTTGATTCATTGAAAGACAGGCATTTGATTCGCCCATATGATATTAATGACGATGAATATGTCGAACTAATCCATGATCGCATTGCGGAAGTTATACATATAAGACAAGATGAAAGAAATGCCAATAAAAAAAAGAAAAAAGAACATGGCGTATTATGGTTCTTACGTGTTTTATGGATAATAATACTATGTGTTATATCTGTTTCCAGTATTTACTATGGATTTCGGCATTATGAATATTCGCCTTATTCGGAATTGTCCGCTGGAACTCAGTATGGAAAATCCGACAATCGGACTGTAAATGTGGAGGACAATCTTGTCGAACGACTAATCGTCCGAGGGCAGGATTCCATCAAGCTAACCTTTTGTTATATGCTTCGTAGTGTGGAATTTGAGGATTACAAAAAAGATTCACTTTATCTCTCAATCATAGAATGTCCTCTATTGGAGAATGTCCACATTCCATCACAAGTTAAATACTTAAACATTGCGATTGCCGATAATTGCCCGAAATTAAAGCTTGAAATAGGGGAGAATATCAAATCAGTAATTGTAGGTGACCCCCAAAGCACAATTGAGTTTTATACTCAAAAGAATCGCCAGTATATATGGAGAGATAAAATCCTCTGGGACAAAAAAAATGAAAAGCCAATATATACCCAATTACAAAAAGGGGTACATGAGGTCGTTATTCCATACAAAACAAAGAATGGAAAGGATTCATTGTATAATCGTATTTTTATCCAGAAAGGAATTACGAAAAAAAAACAATATGCATCCAGTGACACATTTTATGTTACGCCCCAGATCTCTACTTATAGAGACAGTATCCCTCGAAGCATTCAAAACATTTTGTTTTCAGATAATGTCGATACACTTGGAGGTTTTGATGGATGCTCAAAAATCCAAGACTTATCAATCCCTGCAAATGTTAAACGCATAGAAGATGGTTGTTTTGCTAATTGCACCGGATTGAGGTTCCTCACCATTGAGGGAAATGCCTCAATAGGCAAGGAGGCCTTTGCTAACTGCAAATCATTGGTATCAGTCAATTTTAATGGAGATAGTATTACATTGGGTGACAATGTCTTTGCGAACTGCACTAATCTTTCATCAATAAATTTACCCAAAAATATTGATTTTCAAACATACCAGCTGCCTATGCGTTTGAATGAAGGCGTGAATTACGTCAATTATTTGCCCTATGCTTGCAATCCTTTCTTTGGATGTTTTAAATTGAAGAACATTAATTTGTATCGGAATGAGAACCTTTTATTGATTGACGGTATTCTCTATAATGAAAAGAATGTTCCAGTCTTAGCCAACACAGAAGATTATTATTTTGAAAGAGAAGGTTATAGTGTCAACGATTATGGTATATTTTTATCCTCGAAAAGAAGTGCGATTCCCATTTGGGTAAATAATCCTCGCACGCGAAAGCTTTTTTCTTCTTTCTATACTACAATAACAGATAGTCTATTTTGCGACAGCCATGCCAGAACATTGGCGTTGTTACGTCCATTAAAAGAGATAGTTATACCTCCTGTAAGAAATACAATCCATATACTTCCTGGAAATCTGGAATGGTTGGAAACGATTAAAATGCCTTTTCCTCAACCCAAAAAAATGACAATTGATCTACCAGATTCTTTAAAGGAGAAGATAACTTTGGTTATTCCTGATGGATGTACAAGATATTACGAGTGCATTCCCGCCTTTTCGACTTTTAAAGCCATAAAAGAAGAAGGTCAAGGGATGGATTTATATGATAATTTTATCGCTGATACCTTTTTTAGTAATTATTCAGTTTCCACATTTATAAGTTATTACTACGTATGGCTTACATTGTTCTTTTTCTTTTTCGGTATAATCTACTTTTATTTACGGCAATCCAATCGTACACGTTTCTCTGCTTTTGTATCCAGTCTGGGGTATGTGACAATGATGATTATTACGTACGTTCCAATATATTGGCTTATTTTCTTCTTGGGTTATAATACCGTTTGGTCAAATTTAGTGGCGATTCTTATTAGTCTTTTCTTCTGCAGCCTCCTAATCTTTGGTAAGAATGTGGTATCATTTGTAATGGCGATTGTAAATGCTGTTATTTGGATAACAAAGGTTTTTATCCCGAAGGCAATAAAGAAAGTCTTCAAATACCGTAACATTCTCTTGATATTAGTCATTACCATATTAATCGTTATTTTGGGGTTATATGTTTATAGAGACTACCACGATTTAGACAAGGCCGTTCTAAAAAAAGATTGGAAACGTGCAGTGAACCTCATGTGCGATAAAATCAAATCACAGGATTCGCTTGTTGTCCAGGATTCCATAATGCTAAGAAACATATTAATACATTCTATTGAGATTCCTAATTTAACAGAGGACGACTACACTGTAAAAATTAATAATACTAATGGAAATAACATTTGTGCTTATGACAAAGGAGCAGTTGTAATTCTTAAGGACAACAATGAAGAATCCAGAGTATATGATTTCCTCCATAGGAAATTTCAAAAGTATGATGTTTTATCGGAACATCCTTTAGCGAGACTATGTAAAAACGGGTATCTTAACGACATCGATGTGAGAAATAACAACTTAGCTTTTGATGTATCTGACACAATATTTGTTTTCCCTAATTGTGATATTACCAAAACTCCTCAAATTATACGTGGTAGAATGAATACAATATTTGATTCATTAGTATGCGTTCATAATAATAAGGACTCAACATTTATATTATATAATTGTAAAACATGGAATCCAAGGGTGACAATCAAAGTACACAGATATTTCTATGATGAATTATATAATAAACTTACAAACACTCTGGCGATATCTTCAAAGAAACATTTGGAAGACTCCGTTTCTACGGTTCAGATTATAATGGGTTCCATTTTTGAACAACAATCATTTGAGTTGTCTGGAAGTGTGAGAAAGATTCTTCATGAAAGATATATTGTTACGGAAAAAGATAGTACAATTTGTTTTTATGACATGGAGAAGAGACAATATCTAAGCGAACGCCTCCATGGTTCGGTCTCATATGGATATGATAATCTTGATGCAATAGTATTATTTAATCGTAAGGGAAACGTTTTGACTTTATATACAATCAGGGATAATGGATTAGAAAAATTCTCGCTGCCAAATGAGTATTGCATGGGGCATAATTTTGTAGGCTATCATAAAGACGACACATTATTTGCTCTTAATGTTGAGGACATGAGATTATACAATTTGGGAGTTGACAATAATTATTATCCAAGCAAAATCAATGATTCTCTCATCTATCGTCATGTTGATTCCCTCCACATGAATTACATATACAAGAAGTGCGATTCAATTTCTCTTTTCAGGGTCATTACTTCTGGTGATGGTTGGAACGATGTTTCAGTAGATCCTCCACATGTTGCATTTAATTGTGATTCGATTGTTTCCATATATGATTTGTCGGACAGTTTGAAAAAAGTCAAAGAGTTTTGTACAAAAAAATTTGAAAGATTGTCACATAACTATTGTATATGCAGATCTTATTATGCTGATAATGACAGATATTTTCCGATTGATGGAATTCCAGACGAAATGGTTAAGGTTGAGGGTAACATTCAGACACCAATCTATGACGGATGGTGTTTTACCCAAGTCGGGATTTATTACAGATTGATAAATATGGATCCTTTACGAAGCCTAATAAGAAAGTCTGAGTTTTTATCTGAAAAGAAAAAGCAGAATCTATATCGGCTTATAGATAAAAACAAAGGGAAAAGTTCAGGACGTTAAAAAAGAAAACAATACAAGTATTAACTAATTCCGAATGTCGGACAAATTTCAAAGATTATGGACAATTGTTGCATTATTAATTTCATTAATGGAATTGGGATTTATTGGATTCCAACATTCTTTGTTTTCGTATCATTCGTAACAGTTATATGGCGATCCGTAAGTCTAAAACGATATCGAACTCCTGAGAACCTGAGAATAAAACGTCTCTGGCTTCTTGCTGGCATAATGTTTTTTGTATGGTCTGTTGGTTTTGGGCTTTACATGTATGCCATCAGTAATAATTCAAAGATGTGCGTCGATAGCAAATTCGATGTGCCCTCATCCCTCGAGCTGATTTTCAGGTCGGCAGTATCGTCATTTGGTATGTTTGCGTTAAATATTGATAGCAATATATTGGACAATATTAACCATCTGCCCGATACAAAAGGAGCTATATCTTTATTGTCATTCATCGCCGGGGTACTGACCATTTGGATAATTTTAATGTTATTCGGTGCACGTCTTTGGGAGACACTGAAAACATTGTGGACCTCCCGTAATACGTCCAATGACGAGTTATGTATCTTCTTTGGGATTAATGAGGCATCAAAGCAATTGGCCGACAGTATCAACAATGACGCAAAAGACAGGAGATTTCGACTGCTGTTTGTCGAATTCCCGATTGTCGGGGAGGAAGAAGTCAATGTCGGATGGGGGAGCTTCTTTAAGTCGGTAATTCACAGAGTGGATACGTTTAGGGTGACGAAGAGCTGTAATGCCTGCTTGTCGATAGCCAATGCAAAACCCAATAGCATAGGACTTACGTCGGCTTCTGACCCCATTAATGTGTTTCAAAGGATTGGACTTTCTGATGTGTCCAATATTATATTAAAGACTAATAATCAGGTGCATTTGTTCTTTTTATCAGACGATGAAGATTTTAATATCCAGTCTATTGCGACCATAGCGCGTGATGCTACCATTCTGGAAAAATCGAAGGTGCATTGTTGCAAATTTTATTGCCACACACGCAACAACAGCATCCATCGAGTGATAGAGAATGAATTCTCAAACGGTAATGTCGAAGTGAAAATTGTGGATTCATCCCGGATTTGCATAGATTTACTGAAAAACAAGATGGAATTTCACCCGGTTAATTATGTGGAGATACAGGATGATGCCACCGTTTCGTCGTCTTTCAATTCACTTGTTGTGGGCTTCGGCGAGGTCGGGCTGGATGCCGTCCGTTTCCTCTATGAATTCGGTGCCTTTGTCAAGACGGGAAGTACGGTGAAAAATGTAGTGCGATCAGATTTTCATTGTAACGTGGTAGATAAGAATATGGCAGATCTGGCTGGACATTTTATCGTCAATGCGCCGGCAATAAAACCTACAATGTCTTTTAAAACGGAATCTCAGGACACGGGCTCTCTTATCACACTGCACAAGATGGACTGCCAGGGTGTGGATTTCTACCAAAAACTTGTGGAGTGGATAAATCCACTTAATTATGTCGTAATATGCATGGGCGACGACGAGATGAACGTTTCGCTTGCCGTGCGGATACTTCGTTTGGCAATACGACATAAGACGAACTTTGAACGATTCCGGATTTTGGTACGCGTAAAGCACGACGAGAATTGTCATTTCTTGCATATCATCCAGTATTATAACCGTTTATGGGATGCAGAGATGAAAATTGACGTAAAAGATAAATACAAGAGACAAAAAAACATCAAGTTGTCCGATTTCATTGACGGTCCACTTACATTGTTTGGTGCCTTCGAGGACATCTACAAATACGATTATATTGTGAGTGACGACTTGCTGAACCAGGCAAAAAAGTTCAAGGAACGCTATGATGAGTCAATCAATGAACTGCAAAAGCGCTCCGGCAGTGTAGTTTATCCCACGATGACTTGGGAAGATGAGTACAAACTATATATGCAGCTCAATGATGGCTTTGAAGGTTATAGCCCCACCTACTCAAATGTAATGAAGCTGCGCAGGATGCAGAGTCAGAACTACGAGAATTGTTTCCATGTGCACACCAAACAACGCCTTGCTAAGTGCGCCCTTGGAGATGACGAATATAAAGCCCTGACAAGTCATCAACTATTCCGGAATAACAATGAAATATGCTACCAATGGAAATCTGGGTATGCGCCCAAGAGTAAGGTTACAAAGGTATTGGACACCCTTGCACAGACAGAGCATCTGCGTTGGAATGCCTCTCATGAAATCCTGGGTTATCAGAACATGGGCGATGAAAAATATAAAGATGAAGCACGGCTCTATCATGGCTGTCTGAAGAACTGGCAAGATCTAACTGCCGAGACCCAAAGCTACGACTACAACGTCGTCGATGTGTCTTTAGATATTATTGAATTAAGGCAGAAGGAAACTCCTGCCCATTAAAGCTATTCATTGTACGCCCCCCCCCAAAAAAAGCAAGCATGAAGATAGTTTATGTGAAACGAACGATTCTCTTTCAATAATCACAAACAAGAAAGAAAAGAAGGTATGAAACAGAAAACTTACACACCGCAGCCGATAGACACCACAGGCGTCCAGCTGCCAAAAGATTTGGAGATGTTGGTAGAGCAAATGGCGAAGAACGTGCATGAAGTCTGGGCTGAGACGCGCATCCAGCAGGGATGGACGGATGGGGAGCAGCGTAATGATGAACTCAAAACGCATCCTTGTCTGATTCCTTACGAGGAGTTGCCAGACTCAGAGAAAGAGTATGACCGGAATACATCTATAGGCACCCTAAAACTCATTCTAAAGCTGGGATTCAAGATAATCAAATAGATTTGATTACCTCTACCTCTCCTTCACCCAATAAGCCATACCGGTTTTCTTCCGGTCGCTCTCGAACTTGTATTCGGGACGGTTCAGGAAGTTGCCGATGCGGAAGGGTTCTTCGTACTTTTCCTGAATATTTTTTTGTTCTTTGATAGTTTTTAAAGCATATGAGGCTCTCTTTTTGAGAAGACTTAAAGAACAGGTATATGAAAAGACCAAACATTATCAATTACGATGCCCTTTGGGGCAGAATCGGCGAGTATGCAAGAAAGGCAGGACGAATGGCCACTCGGCCTGTATTGCTCCTCTATTATGTTATGATGAGTAAGGAGACTTCTTGGAATGACAGGATGTTGATATTGTCTACCATATCATACATCGTACTGCCAATTGATATCCTGAATGCCAAACGCTTGCCAATAATCGGATGGATTGACGAGATAACAGCGCTTTCGGTAACCTACCAGAAGATATGCAAGAACATCACACCTGAAATTGAAGCGAAGGTGGATGCCACCTTGGACAAGTGGTTCCAGGAGTTCACTCCTTACGAAGTAATTCCAGATTAACGATGCGCAAGGTTTATGAAAAGGCAACATATTGTATTCTTAACTGGTGCTGGCATCAGTGTGGAAAGTGGATTGAGCACTTTCCGCGGGAAAGATGGCATGTGGAACAATAAGACCTGGCGGTATTATGCCAGTGTGGAAGGACTTTATCATGAACCAAAGCACTTTCTTGACTTCTATAATTGGCGCAGACAAAAGCTCTCCGAGGTCGAGCCTAATCAGGCTCATCGTTTGATTGCGGAATTGGAGAAGGTACATCAGGTGACTGTCATCACCCAGAATGTTGACAACCTGCATGAACGGGCCGGAAGTTCCCATGTCATCCACCTTCATGGAGAGCTAACGAAGGTGTGCTCGAGAAAAGACCCGCAGAATCCAAAGTATATCATGGAATATCCGCTAACGACTCCCATCCGTTTAGGTGATGTCGTGGGCGATGGCTCGCAGATGCGTCCTTTTACTGTTCTCTTCGGAGAAAAGGCACTCATGATGGAAGAGGCGCAGGAGGTGGTGATGCATGCCGATATCTTTGTGGTTGTTGGCACCTCATTGCTTGTTTATCCTGCCGCGAATCTCATTCGATATGCTTACAAGGATGTTCCCAAGTTTGTCATTGACCCCAACGAGATTGAGGCGTGTGAGGTCTTGGGCTATGACCATATCCGTGCAACAGGCAGTGAAGGAATGAGATTACTAATGGAGAGACTGATTCCGCAATCTGGTTGTGAATAGGACACAGCATATTTTAGTTGAATTTTAGTTAGATCAATTATGCCGGTAAACAGGAATACTTTATTAAGGTACAAGACCATAGACCGAATGCTTCAGAAGGGACGTAAGGTTACTCTTGATGAACTGATAGAGGCATGTAATGATGCACTATACTTGGCGAACGGCTATGGAGAGGTGGGCCGCCGTACCATCCAGCATGATATTGAAGAAATGCGCTATTCCGACACTCTCGGATATCATGCTCCAATTATTGTGGTGAATAGGAAATATTATATGTACAAGGTTTACAACTATAGCATCACACAAATACCACTTTCGGCCTCTGACATGTTACAATTGTCGGAAGCCGTTGATTTGCTCAAACAGATGAGTTCCTTCAAAGGATTCGATGGGGTTGAAGACGTTGTGAACCGTTTGGAGGACTATGTGGCTTCCATGCGATATAGGCGGGAACCTGCAATTCTTTTGGAAAGCAACGAACGCTTGCGTGGATTGGAATACATTTCTGTTTTACATGATGCAATCACTCAGAAAGAGCCTGTTACAATCACCTATAAGTCTTTCCGTGCCACCGAAGCTCAGACTTTCTGCTTCTCTCCTTATATATTAAAGGAGTTTCGCAACCGCTGGTTCGTGTTTGGGAAACGGCATGACGGCTTTGATTCGCTGCTTTTCAATCTGGCGTTGGATAGAATAGAGCATGTGTCCAGTACGCCAAAAGGCGAACGTTATTTGCCTGACAAGTCCTTTTGTCCAAAGACATATTTTCAAGATATGATTGGAGTGACAAGGTGTTCGACATTCTCGCAGCCTTGGAACGTGGTAACAGTGCTATCGATGAGATCCGCCGGATTGTCGTATAGTACAGGTCAGATTTGAACGACAAAGAAGCCTTGAGGATGGACACCCGGGATGGGAGACGCCTCGCAGATTCCCCCTTCTAACCGATGGGGTTCCGGCGGAACAAAACATAGTGTGTATTCACGTTAGTTTAATTTCAAATATTCTATGCCCGAGTTCCCAATCAAGGGAGTTCGGGCTAATTTTTATTTTTATGTTGAAGTAACTCGATAGAAATGGTTACTTTCGACACTCTCTCCCCATAAACGAACAAAAAACATGTTTAACATTATTAATTGAGAAAAAAATGAAAGAGGTTACAGCAAAAGAGTTCTTCACGGTTCTGTGGAGCGGAGTATGTCAGTTCATCAGATTTTTCTTTGGACTGTTCGGTTATAAGAAAGACGGCAAGTTTGCCAAGTGTGTATGGGGCCTGTTCGCAACAAGTGCAGCAGTGGTGATGGCCATCATTGCCGGTGTAGTTGTTTAT
>JAEEGL010572236.1_pt1 | contig 13797 bp, 10 predicted proteins | sample 9134231 | NCBI WGS metagenome assembly JAEEGL01 (sample SAMN16246548, study PRJNA631951) | gut metagenome | biome: gut microbiome; feature: rumen; material: fiber-attached | host: Bos | place: Iran: Karaj | collected 2018-10 | reverse complement strand
AACCCTTTCAGGTTTATACCCCGCCGAAGGCGCTGTAGCCGCCATCGACGGGGATTACTACACCCGTAACGAATGACGAGATGTCGCTCAGAAGATAGAGCATCGTTCCCACAAGGTCTTCCGGTTCTCCGAATTTGTGGGTAGGAGTGTTGGCGATGATCTTCTCGCCTCTGGGTTTAAGTGTGCCGGTCTGCTCATCAGTCAACAGGAAACGGTTCTGGTCAGTAAGGAAGAAGCCAGGTGCGATGGCATTGCAACGGATTCCCATCTTCGCGACATGGACAGCATACCACTGCGTGAAGTTGTTGATAGCTCCCTTAGCAGCTGAATATGCAGGAATCTTTGTCAAGGGACGGATTGAATTCATTGAAGAGATGTTCAGGACATTCCCCATCCTTGCTTCCAGCATATCGGTCGTGAATACCATTGTAGCCAGAAGTGTACCCTTGAAATTGAGGTCGAACACCTGGTCAAATCCGCCCAGGTCAAGGCCGTAGAATGTGTCGGCGAGGTCATCACCAACACTCATCTGCTCTACCTTGCTTGTGGCCTTGGGAGAATTGCCGCCGGCACAGTTTATCAGTATGTCGATCTTACCGAGTTTCTCATGGATCAGATCCCTTGCTGCCTCCAGGGCCGCCTTGTCGAGCGTGCTGGCCGAGATACCTATGCACTTGATGCCGAACTCTTTGGCGATAGCCTCTCCCTTGGCGGGATTATCTTTGCTGCGGCTGATCACCGCAAGGTTGACACCGGCTTCCGCCAGTCCCCTTGTCAAGGCTGTTCCGATTACTCCGAAACCTCCTGTAATGACGCAATTACGACCTTTAAGGTCATCAAACGAACACTTCATATTACTCTTTCTAATTAAACAGTGTAAGTTCCGGAGACGGTGTCACCACCATGACCGGTCCAGTTGGTGTGGCAGAACTCGCCGCGTGGACGGTCGGTCCGCTCGTAGGTGTGGGCACCGAAATAGTCCCGCTGGGCCTGCAGAAGGTTGGCCGGAAGCCTTTCGGTACGATAGCCATCGTAGTACTCAAGGGCAGCGGTCATGCAAGGAGCAGGCACTCCATTGACCACAGCCTGGGCAACCACATTCCTCCAGCCGGACTGGGCTTCTGCCAACTTATCTTTGAAATATGGATCAAGAAGGATATTCGCTATCTGTGTATCCTTGTCAAATGCCTCCTTTATCTTGCCAAGGAAGACACTCCTGATGATGCATCCTCCCCTCCACAACAGGGCAATCCCTCCATAATTGAGGTCCCAGCCATATTCCTTGGCGGCGGCTCTCATGAGGGAATAGCCTTGAGCATAAGAGACTACCTTGGAAGCAAACAGAGCCCTTCTCAGATCTTCAAGGAAAGCCTTGCGGTCTCCTGGGAATTTCACCGGCTTTGGTCCCTCAAGTATCTTTGAAGCTTCAACCCTCTCTTCCTTGAGAGCTGAAAGGCAACGGGCATAGACTGACTCGCTGATAAGGGTAAGGGGTTCTCCAAGGTCGAGGGCAGAGATGGCTGTCCACTTCCCCGTGCCTTTTTGACCGGCAGTGTCAAGAATCCTGTCGAGGACAAATCCACCCTCTTCGTCTTTCTTGGCCAGGATGTCACGGGTGATTTCAATGAGGTAGCTGTCCAGGTCTCCCTTGTTCCATTCGGCAAACGTTTCGTGCATCTCATCATTTGTCATTCCGAGGATGTCCTTCATTATCTGGTAGCATTCGCAGATTAGCTGGATGTCACCATATTCAATGCCATTGTGGACCATCTTCACGAAATGGCCGGCACCTCCCTGACCAACCCAGTCGCAACAGGGAGTGCCGTCAGCAACCTTCGCGCTGATGCTTTGGAAGATGGGCTTGACGAATGGCCATGCAGCGGGCGATCCGCCCGGCATCATTGACGGTCCCTTGAGAGCGCCCTCCTCACCTCCGGAGACTCCGGTACCTACATAGAGAAGGCCTTTGCTTTCAACATATTCAGTTCTTCTGGCAGTGTCCGGGAAATGGGTGTTGCCGCCATCGATTATTATGTCTCCCTTGTCGAGCAAGGGGATGAGTTTCTCAATAAAATCATCCACAGGCTTCCCAGCCTTGACCATCAGGAAGACTTTCCTGGGGCTCTTTAGGGAAGCTATGAAATCTTCAAGTGAATGGGCTCCATAGAACTTTAGCCCTTTTCCGCGGCCTTCCATGAAATGGTCGACCTTCTCTACCGTACGGTTATAAACGCTGACATGAAAGCCTTTGCTCTCCATGTTCAACGCCAGGTTCTCGCCCATCACGGCAAGACCCACAAGTCCAATGTCTGATACTGGTTCCATAATTATCAATTAAACCTGGATGGGTAGGCCCAAAGGCCAAGGGCGGGATTGGAGATGTAATAGACCTCCTCACCGTCCGGCATTATGTTCCATCCGTCTTTCATCTTGTTTTCAGGATAACGCTTCAACATCTCATCGAGGTTGCCATAGTCGAATCCGACATTCTCTATCTCTTCCCTGCTCATCCCCGGTCCTGGACAATAGGTTATCCTGAACCGGCCTTCGGAAGAGCCGTGGATCAGGTGAGCCGATGCACTGAGGTTGTCCTTCAGATCCTTGTTGGCCTCGGTCGCTTCCAAGGTGTGAGGAGTCCCCTTGTAACCGTACTTGCGGATGAGCTTGTCGATGTCAGGATCCTCTCCGAATTCCCTCAGTGCCGGTGCAAGGATAATGAGGTCTGCGTTGTCCGCCAGGGCCATCCTGGTCCTGTAAACCGCCTTGTTGCCAAGCCAGGTGCTCTTGAATTCCTCGGGATCAAGATAGACGATGCATTTCCTGATCTCATGGTCCACCATGATGAAATTGGTTTCCAGGGAAAGCTCCGATGCCTTCTCGAAGCATTCGAAATCGTCACCAATGAAAAGTCCCCTGGTGACCAGCTCCCCGCTTTCCTCATCCTTAGCCCTTACGGTAAGGATGTAAACTATCGGCAGGTTGGAAATGAAATGCTGCCTGGCATATTCAAGGACGTCACGGACAGGGGTCCTCGCACGGCCCATAATCCTTTCCATTCCGTAAGATGCTCCCAGGAAATGGCTTTTGTTGATACCCTCAGCACCACCTACTCCCACGAATATGTTCTTGGTGTAGTTTGCCATTCCGATTACCTCATGAGGTACTACCTGGCCGATAGAAAGGATAAGGTCAAAGGAAGGATCGAGCAGGAGTTTGTTGACCTGGGCAGGCCAGGAATAGCTTACCCGCCCCTCTGAGACCACTTTGAGATACTCCCTGGGCACTTCACCCACGGTGACCACATCGTTCCGCCAGTCATGGACGCGGAACTTGTCAGCCGGTACTCCTTCGTACATGGAGCTGATCTGCTCCGGTGTCATAGGGGTATGGGTTCCGAGTGCCGGCATGACGTCGGTAAGGGCGTCTCCGAAATAATCGTTGACCATAGTGGTGATCGGACCGGCAAAGGAGTTGAGCCTGGTGTAGTCAGGAGGGATGGCCAGGACCCTTCTCCGGGGTCCCATCCTGTCGAATACCTCTCTGAGGATGGCCTTTATCTCATCCGGGGAGATAACATCTGTCCTGGATCCTCTTGCGTAGTAAAGCATTTCCTAACGTTTTACTCTTGCATTGCCATTCCAGATGCTCCATACCTGGTCTTCATCCGCAGGCTGGGCATAGTCGGTCAGGAAAGTCGTGGCGAGGGCACCGCAAGCCCAACCGAACTGGATCCATTTCTCAGGTTCCCAGCCTTTCAGGTAGGCATAGAGGAGGCCACCAACGAATCCATCCCCTCCACCGATCCTGTCCAGGACATGGATCTGTCGAGGCTCAACAACGTGCCAGGTCTCCCCTTCCAGCATAATTGCACCCCAGCCATGGCTGTTGGTGTCATTGACCTGGCGGAGAGTCGTAGCGAAGACCCCTGCGGATGGATATTCAGCCTTGACCCTGCGAATCATCTCCTTGAAGCCTTCTATCTTGGAGGCGATGTCCTTTCCACCCGCTTCCGGTCCCTGGATACCAAGGCACAGCTGGAAATCTTCCTCGTTGCCGATAAGGATGTCGGCGAGAGAACATATCTCACTGAATACCGCCCTAAGTTCGTCTTCCCTTCCGGCCCAGAACGACGCACGGTAGTTGAGGTCGAAACTAATGACAGTTCCATATTCCTTTGCCTTCCTGGCTATTTCAAGGCAGAACCGGCTGGTGTCAGGACTCAGTGCGGCAATCAGGCCGGAGAGATGTACGATACGGACACCTTCCTGTCCAAATATCCTGTCCAGGTCGAAGGCCTTCACGCTGAGAGTACGCCCGACTTCGCCTGAACGGTCATTCCAGACCCTCGGTCCACGTGAGCCATAGCCACTGTCTGCCACATTGATCTGGTGACGGTATCCCCAGGGACCACCCTGAGGGACTTCAGGTCCCTCGAAGTCCATTCCGCGCGAACGGAGATTGGCCTTGATGAAAGCTGCGAAAGGGCTGTCCTTCACAAAAGCAGTCAGGACCTTGACCGGCAAGCCGAGGTAAGAGGATATGCTGGCGACGTTTGTCTCGGCACTGGTGGCCTGAAGGCGGAACAGGTCGCTGGAATGAACTGGCTGCCCGGAATCCGGGCATAAACGCAGGCCCATGCTGGTCGGAACCAGCATGGCATACCTGCAATCCTTACCTAAAGAATTATCCATCCTATTTCGTTGGCATTGACTTGATGATACCCTCGTTGACAGCACGGAGTTTCTTTTCGTCCATCTTGATGATCTTGCGGTCGTAGGTCATAAGGCCGTTGACCTCTATCTCGACATCCGTGGTCTGGGTGTACACTGCTGCACAGCAACCCTGTTTTATGAGCTGCTTCAGCTGCTCTGCGAAATCAGCATATTCCTTAAGCACATCGTCTCCACTCTTGTACTGAACATAGCCCCAGTTCTTGTCTGCCTGCCAGAGGTGGCCTTCTATAGGGAAACCGATACCTCCGTACTCACCCAGGACATTGATCATGTTCTTGTCCCACATCCTCATGGCAGGATAGGGATAGTGATGGTTGTCGAGGATGTCTCCTACTCCTTCCTCCCAGTTTCCACCGGAAGACTGGTTGATAAGTCTGGTAGGATCGAGTTTCTTGGTGTAGGCGACTACGTCCTTGGTGTCGAACTGGCTCCATGCCTCGTTGAACGGAACCCACACGACTATGCACTGGAACTTCTTGACCTGGTTGATGATCTCCGTCCACTCCTTGTAGTAGTTGGCCTTTGCCTCAGGAGTCGCGGGGAAATCCTCGCCTTCTCCGTAATAGTACATGCCCCACTTGCCCTTACGGTTGTCAGAGAAAGAAGGCATGTCCTGCCAGACGAGCATTCCGAGCTGGTCGCAATAATAGAACCAGCGGTCGGGTTCGACCTTGATGTGCTTACGGATCATATTGAATCCGAAATCCTTGGTCTTCTGGATGTCATACTTCAGAGCTTCGTCGGTCGGTGCGGTGTAAAGGCCGTCAGGCCACCATCCCTGGTCGAGAGGACCAAGCTGGAAGAGAGCCTGGCCGTTCAGTCCCATGAGTTTTGTGTTGCTGTTTTTCTGGAAGACAGCGATCTCGCGCATGGCTGTGTAGGCAGCGACCCTGTCGATAACCTTTCCGTTCCTCAGGATCTGGATGTCCAGACCGTAGAGATATGGTGATTCAGGAGACCATAGTTTGGGATTCCTGACATTCAGGGTAACGGTGCCACCTGGAACGGTCATTCCTGAAGCAAGCACCGAATACATGCCGTCCGCTGCAGTCTTGGCAGCGTTGGCTGTTTCTGTGGAATAGCCGATACCACCGTCGAGGAGGAAGACCTTTACCACGTCTCCTTCCTGGGTCCCTTCTGTGCAGACCTGGACATCCAAGGAATTGCTCTTGATGTCCGAAACTACATTGTAGTCAGCAACATGGGCAGTTGCGACAGGTTCAATCCACACACTCTGCCAGATTCCGGACACCGGAGTGTACCAGATCCCGCGGGGATTCATAACCTGCTTGCCACGTGGCTGGAAGTCATTGTCAGTCGCATCTGCTACCTTTACCACCAGAGTATTGGCTCCGCTCTTCAGATAAGGTGTGACATCGAAACCGAAATGTGTGTAACCTCCGGTGTGGCTGCCGATCTGGATATCGTTGACATAGACATCTGCCTTCCAGTCAACCGCATCGAAATTGAGCATCAGTCTCTTTCCTTTCCATGCTGAAGGGACGGTAAAGGTTGTCCTGTACCAAAGGGCATCATCAGCCGTAACGGTACGCCCAACTCCAGAAAGGGATGATTCGACTGCGAAAGGAACGAGTATCTTGCCGTCGAAGGCACTTGGACGTGCACTGGCCTTAGGAGTGATGGCATAGTCCCAAAGTCCATTAAGGGATTTCCATTCACTGCGCACCATCTGGGGACGCGGATACTCTGGATGAGCATTGGCTGGGGAAACCTCCTCCGCCCACTTTGTCCTGATCCTGTCACCTGCTGGAGCCCACTGCTGGGCAGATGCACTGCTGGCAACCGCAAGTACGGCTGCAGCCAATGTAATAAATCTGATTTTCATTATTTGTGAAGAATTAAAAATGTGCTTCTATCTTCACAAATATAATCATTATTTCTCTACTTCGTACTTATGGTAAGGACCTTTCCTTTCTTCATGTCGCTATCCTGAAGGAACCAGCCGTTCAGCTTCTTTCCATCGTATCTGATTGACGTGATCTTGGCTCCATTTCCTGACTTGCGGATAGTGAAGACCTTGCCGTTGGAAAGGGTGAACCGTACCTCGTCAAAAAGCGGGACAGTAACAATGTACTCAGGATCGGCAGGAGAATATGTGTACAGTCCGATGGCATTGAAAACATACCATGAAGACATCTCTCCGGCATCATCCATGCCCGCATAGGCCAGTTTCTCCTTACCCATATCATAGAAACGGTCAAGGATCATGTTGATGTAGTACTGGCTCTTTTCCTGTTTGCCGATGAAGTAATAGGTGTAAGGGATGTTGTGTCCCGGCTGGTTGCCATGGCAGTACTGACCGATAAAACCGGTCATATTCTCAACTTCATAGCCACGCCAAGGCTCTGAGAACAAAGAATCCAGTTTTGCTTCCACAGCTTTCTTGCTCGGATAAAGCCCGATCACACCCTGCGGATCATGAGGAGGGTAGAAAAGGACATTCCAGGCATTCGCTTCCCTCCACATATGCTGGAAATAAGGATAATAAGGATCAAAATCCTTGTACCAGCTCCCATCATCGATCCTGCCACGGTAGAAGCCGGTAGAAGGATCGAACATTTTCTTGTAATTCTGGGACTGCCTCATCAGGAACTCATAATTCTCCTTGTCTCCTAGTATCTTCGCCACCTGGGCTGTAGCATAGTCATCATAAGAGTATTCAAGGACTTTCTGCACTCCTCCCTTGAATTCATTGAAGAAGGGAAGGTTGGTCGTGTCTTTGTCGGAGATCCATCCCCTCTCAAGGTATTCATCCATGTAGCGGCGGCCGTTTCTGCCCGCAACCGTTGCGTTCTTGAGAATAAGCTTGTAGGCCCTTTCAAGGTCAAAGTCATGAATGCCACGTCGCCAGGTACCGGAAATAAAGGTGGAAGCATGGTCCCCGTGGAAGAAGGTCGGCATGAATCCATCCCTCTTTTCACCTTTGTCAGTTATTGACTTGATCACATCCACGGCCACATCAGGTGATATGAGTCCGAGGAGAACGAGTTTGTTGCGATGGTCATCCCAGAAAGAAGGGTCGGTGTAATAGCGGAAACCGTTGTTCACGACTTTCCCAAGCATGTCCACATAGTCCCCGTTGCAATCGCTGCGCAGGGAGGGCCATAGGAATGAACGGTAAAGTGTCGAATAGAATAAACCTTTCTGTCTTTCAGTTCCTCCTTTAACCTGGATCCTGGATAGCAATTGCTCCCACTCCTTGTCAGCATCCGCGCAGACCTGTTCGAAGGACTTGTCAAGCATCTCTTGTTCCAGATTCTTCTTGGCTCCTTCTACGCTTACGAAAGAAAACCCTATTTTGAGTTCTAATGGACGGGATCCTTTGCTGTCGGGAAAATCTATGACCGAGACACAGCCGCCCGCTCCTGCCCCGGCACCGGCTCCTCCACGACGGCCGAAGCCCTGGTACTGGTTGACCTCTCCGACGGGATAATTGGAAACGGCGTAGAAGTAAATCTTACCGTCCCCCCATTGTGAGCCGCTGAACGCGTAGTCGGATTCCTTGCGGATGGACCATTCTCGGATATTGTTGTTGGAACGGGTTATGTCAACCAGGATCTTTTTCTCATCTTCAGGACGGAAAGTGTACCTGTGGTATCCACAACGTAGCGTGGACGTGAGCTCTACATTGACGTTGTAACGCTCAAGCCAGACCTGATAATAGCCTGGACGGGCGGATTCCCTGTCGTGACTATATGGTGAGGCATAATCAGAAGCATTGACCATCACACCGGTAACAGGAAGGATCGGCACATGGCAAAGGTTCCAGTGACCTTTGCTGGTGTGTGCAAAACCGAATATGGTCTTATCCTCATACTGGTACCCGGAACCGCTGTGATACATGGTAACCGGGGTCAACTGGACCATTGCGTTAGGAACGGATGCACCGGGGAAAGTCTCAGCACCCCAGGTTCGTGCCTCGCGATGGCGTTCGTAACCAAGATCCTCGGTCTCCCAAAGAGTAGTGGTCCCAAGGAAGGGGTTGACGTAATCCGTCAACTTCTGTGCGGATGCCGGCGTAAAAACATCCAGGATCATTGCCGCGATGACTATAGCGGTCAATTGGGAATATCTGATCATTTTATAAAAGGTGAATTATCCGGAGAGGGGAACGACTTATGAAGTTAAAGATAAACAAAAAGAAAGATATTCTTCGTTTTTATTATATTTGTATGATATGATTTCTCTAATCCTCAGCCTTGTTGCCCTCATCCTGGGCTACTTCCTTTACGGAAAATTCGTAGAGAAGGTTTTCGGGCCAGACAGCGACCGCCAGACACCTGCCATCTCAAAGGCAGATGGAGTTGACTTCGTCGCACTGCCCACTTGGAAAGTGTTCATGATCCAGTTCCTCAACATCGCGGGAACCGGACCGATTTTCGGGGCCATCATGGGAGCCAAATTCGGTCCTTCCGCCTACCTCTGGATCGTGTTCGGTTGCATCTTTGCAGGTGCGGTCCATGACTATCTTACCGGTATGCTTTCTTTGAGGAAAGGAGGGGTGGGACTCCCCGAAATCATTGGAGACTACCTTGGACAGGGAACCAAGAAGGTGGTCCTCGTCTTCACAATGCTCCTTCTGGTACTGGTTGCGGCCGTTTTCGTTTACAGCCCTGCCATCATCCTGGGTGACATAGCCGGAGACGGTTCTTCCACCTCGATGATGATATGGGTCGGAGTGATATTCGTATATTACTTTATTGCCACGATGCTCCCGATCGACAAGATAATAGGCAAGATTTACCCTCTTTTCGCCTTTGCCCTTATCTTCATGGCAGTGGCGCTAATGGTCGGCCTGTTTATCAAATGGCCTTCAATCCCCGAGTTCTGGGACGGTCTAGCCAACAGGGGACCTTCGGTCGGAGTCAATGGGCAGCCAATATTTCCCTGTCTGTTCATTACAATTGCCTGCGGTGCCATCAGTGGCTTCCATGCCACTCAGAGTCCATTGATGGCCCGCTGCCTCAAAAACGAGAAGCTTGGAAGACCGGTTTTCTACGGCTCAATGATCACTGAAGGACTGGTCGCTCTGGTCTGGGCAGCGGTCTCTTCCTATTTCTTCTTCGACGGAGGCGCTGCCGAATGTGGTTCAGACATCTCTGCCGCTGCTCCTACTGTGGTCACAACGGTGTCCAAGACTTGGCTGGGAATCCTTGGAGGTGTCCTTGCAATACTCGGAGTGGTCGCTGCACCCATTACCAGTGGTGACACTGCTCTCAGGAGCACCAGACTCATAATCGCCGATTTCCTGAAGTTTAACCAGAGGCCTGTCAGGAACCGGCTTATGATAAGCATACCCCTATTCATAGCCACCGCCCTTCTGCTTTGGTTCAACATCTCCGACGCAAACGGGTTCAACACGATTTGGAGATATTTCGGATGGGCTAACCAAACGCTTGCTGTGTTCACCCTCTGGGCTGTCACAGTCTATCTCATCAAGAACAAGAAAGGCCTCCGCTACTTGATAAGCGGGATTCCGGCTGCCTTCATGACTGCTGTCAGCATCACCTTCATCCTTGTGGACAAGGTCGGTTTCCGTGTCAATGCAGCCGCCGCCCCATGGATAGGCTTAACAGTGTTCGCGATTGCAGCCTTCGTCCTTTCAATCATGAAGATGCGCCAAGGCAACAACCAGGAAGACAATAAATAAAATACAAGAATATGTTCGACTCAACCCACGGGCTTTGGATAGCCCACTGCGACAAAGGACCTCTCTCGATAGTCGGGAAGATGGCCAACAGACATGGACTCGTGGCCGGTGCTACCGGTACCGGAAAGACCGTCACCCTGCAGGTGATGGCTGAGAGTTTCTGCCAGGCGGGAGTTCCCTGCTTCATGGCCGACATGAAGGGAGACCTTTCCGGTATCTCCCAACCCGGAAAGACAAGTGGCTTCATCGAGAAGAGGATGCCTGAGTTCGGAATAGATAATCCTGAATTCCAGAGCTGCCCGGTTCGTTTCTACGACGTGTTCGGTGAGCAGGGACACCCGATGCGGTGCACAATCTCCCAGATGGGTCCCCAACTCCTCACCAGAATCCTTAGCCTGACAGAAGCACAGGAAGGAGTGCTTAACATAATGTTCAGGATCGCGGATGAGAGAGGCCTGCTTCTCGATGACATAAAGGACATGAGGTCATGTCTCAACTACATTTCCGAACATGCTTCTGAGTATTCCCAACTTTATGGAAATATTGCATCTGTTTCTGTCGGGGGCATCCAGAGAGCCCTTCTTACTCTGGAGAACGAAGGTGCGGACATGTTCTTCGGACAACCGTCATTCGACATACTCGACCTTCTCGCTACAGAAGGGGGTAAAGGTGTCATGAGCGTTCTTGCAGCCGACAGGTTGATGCTTAAGCCGAAATTATATTCAACCTTCCTGCTGTGGCTGCTTTCAGAACTCTATGTCACCCTTCCGGAAGTCGGTGACATGGACCTTCCGAAACTCGTATTCTTCTTCGACGAAGCGCACATGCTCTTCGACGACACTTCGAAGGCTCTTACGGACAAGATCGAGCAGGTTGTCAGGCTCATCCGAAGCAAGGGTGTGGGTGTCTATTTCGTCACCCAGAGTCCAACCGACATTCCGTACAATATCCTTGGCCAGCTCGGAAACCGCGTACAGCATGCACTACGTGCCTTCACTCCCAGGGACCAGAAAGCTGTCCAGGTCGCGGCCGACACCTTCAGGTCCAATCCGGAATTCAACACCTATGAGGCTATTACCAACCTTGGAACCGGAGAGGCCCTTGTTTCCTTCCTCGACGAGAAGGGTGCTCCCAACATCGTCCAGAAAGCCAAGATACTCTTCCCGCTGAGCCAGATCGGAGCTATCGATCCGAGCCAGAGAAGCCAGATTATCAACAGGTCCAGAATCTACGGCAAGTATGACAAGACTCTTGAGAGGGAGAGTGCTTTTGAGGTCCTTATGGCAGAAAGGGAGGCACAGCTGAAGCAGGCTGAAAAGGAAGAGACCAGAGCCGGATCCGCAAAAGCCTCCGGCAAGTCTTCAACAAAGGCTGCCAAGGTTCCCAATACTTCTACCAAGAAAAAGACAGGAGTTTTAGGGAAGGTTACCAAGGCTGTGATCACAGCGGTCACCGCCACTGTTGCAACGGCTATCGGTAACGAGGTATCCGGAAGGGTTACGGGGAAGAAGAAAAACACTTCCGCAAAGGATAGTGCCGGGAAGGTCGTGAAGAGCGCCACCAGTGCTGCTACACGCACCATCACACGCGAGATAACCCGATCGATCCTAGGGAACCTGGGGAAATAGTTTCCCTGACAGGGATTTATTCAAAGAAAGAGAAGTGCACACGACCGTAGCGCTTCTCTTTTTTGAAGTGCGGATGAGTAGTGAATGAGTGCTCGTCTCCGTGCTCAAGGATAAAATAACAGCCAGGGTGCAGAATGTCCTGTGAGAGAACTTTGTCAGGAAGGGTTTCAAGGCCTTCCAGGGCATAGGGAGGATCAGCGAACACCAGGTCGAATCTCTCGTGGCATATCGGCAGGAAATCAAAGACATTGTCCCTGACCATCGTCACGTTGTCAAGGCCGAGGCGTCTGGCCTCAGTCTTTATGAAAGAAGCATTCTCCCTGGCCATTTCTACAGAATAGACCATGGAAGCTCCCCTTGAGGCAAACTCAAACGCAATTGCACCGGTGCCGCCGAAGAGATCGAGGACCTTCAGATCTTCGAATTCATATTCATTCCCCAATACATTGAAGAGCCCCTCACGGGCGAAATCCGTGGTAGGTCTGGCCTTGTAGGAGGCCGGTGGGTTGATGGTCTTGCCCTTAAGACGTCCTCCTATGATCCTCACGGCTGTTCAACGGATCTAAAATAACGGTAAAGAGACATCTCCTCATCCGAAGACAGAGGTGTCAAGAAATGGATTGTGGACACCTCCGGATTGAGCTGAAGTTTACGGACTGCCATGAATATAAAATACTCGGCAGTGGTGAAATCGGCAGCCTCGAACACATTGGCAAGAAGAAGGTCGTTCCCTTGGGCTATGGCAAGGGAAAGGACTCCGTCGCCATAAGAGGCCACTATCTTGTTGTGTTCGGCAACACCTGAAACTGCCTTAAGGACATTATACAACTCCGGTATGCTTTCTTCCGAAGGCTCAATGTCCATAGAAAGGGAATACACCAACTCAGCGGAAAACTCCGGCAAGCTGATGTATTCAATTTTGTCGTCTTTGTCCAGCAGGACAGTCCGGGACAAGATTTCTCTTGCAGATGCCGCGTCAAAGAACGCGGACGGAACCAGGGCTGCCTTTGGAGTATGACGTGACATGCACAGTCCTACTCCCAGTTACCCGCATTGTTGTTAGGAGCGGAGACGCTTCCAACCTGGAGACCCTCGTACTGGCCGAGATCTTCGCGCTCAGCAATCAGGTTGACAATGAGCTGATGGTCAAGACCGTTCAGGAGAGACTTGTAAGGCATCTTGGCCTCGAAGAGAGGCACATCGACACCGGATACCTTCTTCACGATAGCATCCATCTCGACATTCTGGACAGCTGCACTTCCATCCTCGCTGACAGCGAAGGGGATCTTGTCAATGCTGTCGATGTCAAAATCAGTCCTGCTGCGGAAAAGAGTATCCCTCACGGGAATCTTGTTCTGGATGGCGAAGACGAGATTCTTGTCTCCATTCTGGTAGAGTTTGTAAAGATCCAAGTCAGTAAGCCTGCCCTTGGCAGCCTTCTTCACCTCATTGGTGTGGGCAACGGCAAGGGAGTCATCCTTGGAACCGACCTGCATGAGGACAACCATCTCTCCGGTCTTATAGAACTGCTTGAGGGTGTCGAATGATGCAGTGAACTTGTCGTTGACGCTCTTGTACGCGACCTGGAGATCGCGGATGTCCTTGAGCTGCTGGATGGCTACCTTCTTTCTGGCATTAACATCCTTTTCAAACCTTACAGGCTGCATGACGCCGTCGTAGATCTTGTAAACGAGGAACACGCAGAGGAGTGCAAGTACGATGGTGAGGATCGCTTTCAGTGTCTTGTTCATTATCCTTAGATTTT
>JAEEGL016592281.1_pt1 | contig 13798 bp, 10 predicted proteins | sample 9134231 | NCBI WGS metagenome assembly JAEEGL01 (sample SAMN16246548, study PRJNA631951) | gut metagenome | biome: gut microbiome; feature: rumen; material: fiber-attached | host: Bos | place: Iran: Karaj | collected 2018-10 | reverse complement strand
GGAGGAGATCCATGAACTCGGTAGCACGGACTTCAATGTCGAGCACCACTTTGTTGATGCGCGTTACAAGAACGTTGTAGAGGAAGTAGCAGATGATGCCGACGATAAGACCGCCGATGGTGGTGACCATGGCTTGGTACATGCCCGTGGCAAGGGTGTTGATTTCGATGTTGTTGCCAGCGTGTGCCATATCCTGGAAGCAGGTGACCATGCCGGTGACTGTGCCAAGGAAGCCAATCATGGGACCGAGGGAGGCGACAGTGGCGACGAGGGAGACACGTTTTTCGAGGCGAGCCACTTCGAGTTTGCCTTCGTTCTCGATGGCTGCCTGAATGTCGGAGAGGGGACGACCCAGACGTGAGAGGCCTTTGTCGACCATACGTGCCAAGGGAGAGTTGGTGCTTTTGGAAAGTGAACGGGCGCCGTCGACATCGCCCTTGTGGATATACTCCCTGATGCTGTTCATGAAGAGGTTGTCGTTTTCGGCATTGAGGGCTTGGCGAAGGGCAAGGTAGCGCTCGACAGCGATGTAGATGGCCATGGCGAGGAGGATGGCAAGGACAATCATAATCCAGCCTCCGTTGAGAGCCATTTGCCAGAGGGTGATACGTTCGGGAGCGGCAGCAGCTGTTGCAGTGTCGACAACTGTCTGCGTTTCAGCCATGTCGGCCTGAATCATTAAGAATGGGTTCATGGGTTGTTAGTTTTTATCTTTTTGTGTTATTTATTTTCAAAAACGGAATGAAAGTTGGATAGCAGGGGCAAAGCCCATGGGGGTGGAGTAGTCGGGGGCAAGAGAGGGCGAGAGGTTGAGGGAGAGGTCGTCGGAGACCTGGAAGTCGTAGAGATGGCCGAAGACATAGGCATCGATAAGATTGAGCCCATAGACGGCAGCTGTGATGATAACGAAGAGTTGGAAGTTTTTATTGTTTGACTGGTAAAGATTATATATACTGGAGTTGGGATAGGTGGTATAACCCTCGAGCTGAGGCTCGCCACCATTGACACGATGCAGGTATTCAGTTTTGAAGTTGTGCATTTTGGTATAATAGTCGTAGGCGAAATATCCTACGCCACCCAAGGCTCCGTAGATGATGGGGATTTTCCAAGCCTGGCCGTTGTAGATTTGTCCGAGGCCGGGGACTATGGAAAGGAGGACGGCTTTGGTGGGGTTGTGGGGGGGGACTTCTTTGACGGGGGACACCACTTTGGTTTCGACAACCACTTGCTGACTTCGAAGAGGGAGAGAGACTAAGAGCAGCGCGGCTACAATGAGCAGCCGTAGGGAGCGCCACGAGTGCCAGAAAAGGTGACGAGGCATGGGTTTTCTATCGCTCTGCAGGGCAGACATGCGGGTCGAGCAGTTTCATGATTCTGTCAAAATCCTCATCGTTGTTGAAATGGATGGTGAGGGTTCCCTTGCCACGACGCGAACGTTTGATTTCGACATCGGATTGAAGCGTTTGGCGAAGTTGTGACTGGGCAGCGCTGTGGGTGTTGGGAAGTTCGGGCTTGGAGGAGAAGGATTGTTTGGCCGACTGTTTGTTGGCTTTGACAAGCTGTTCGGTCTGATGGACGGAGAGGTGCCGGTTGACAATGTCGTGAAGGATGGCGAGGTGCCGCTCGGGGTCTTCGACGTTGATGAGGGCACGGGCATGAGCCATGCTGATTTGCCCAGAGCTGAGGGCGAGCTGGGTTTCGGCAGGAAGGTTGAGAAGGCGCAGGTAGTTGGTGATGGTGGAGCGGTCTTTGCCTACACGCTGGCTGAGTTGCTCGTGGGTGAGCTGACACTCTTCGATAAGGGCGTTGTAGGAAAGGGCTATCTCCATGGCGTTGAGGTTTTCGCGCTGGATATTCTCGACGAGTGCCATTTCCATCATTTGACCGTCGGTGGCGACACGGATGTAGGCGGGGAGTTCGGTGAGACCGGCGAGCTGCGAAGCACGATAGCGGCGTTCACCGGCAATGAGCTGGTATTTGCCGTCGGGCATACGCCTAACGGTAATGGGGGTGATGATTCCCTGTTCGCGGATGGATTGCGCTAACTCTTCGAGAGAGGTGTCGTCGAACTCTTTGCGTGGCTGGAAGGGGTTTGTTTCGATGTCGGAGAGGGGAACCATGCTGATGGCTGCAGTGACATCGGAGGGGTTGCCATTGATGCTTTCCAAATCGATATTGCCCAAGATGGCATCCAGTCCACGTCCGGGTATGAGGGGTTTCTTACTTGCCATTGTATGTTTAGACCTTTGCTTGTGTGTTTGTGTGTGTTGGTTTTAATGTTGTCTACATTCCTTGCAGTCGCCCATGGAATGGAGAAGGGTATGCCCTACCCCACCGTGATGAGGTTGACTAACTGTGGGAAGGTATTTTCATCTTGTTGCGTTTCAGTATTTCGGTGGCGAGATTGAGGTAGTTGACCGCACCGGCACATGTGACATCGTACATGATGACCGACTTGCCATAGCTGGGAGCTTCGGCAAGCTTGGTGTTGCGATAGATGAGGGTGTCGAACACCATGCGCTTGAAATGGGCACGGACATCTTCGACCACTTGACGAGCAAGGCGGAGGCGGGAGTCGTACATGGTGATGAGGAGGCCCTCGATGGTGAGTTGGGGGTTGAGGCGCGTTTGCACGATGCGGACGGTGTTGAGGAGTTTGCCTAAACCTTCAAGGGCGAAATACTCGCTTTGGATGGGGATAATGACCGAGTCGGAGGCAGTGAGTGCGTTGACAGTGATGAGACCCAGAGAGGGGCTGCAGTCGATGATGATGAAATCGTATTGGTCTTTGACGGGGTCGAGAGTGCGTTTGATAAAATATTCACGGTTTTTCTCGTTGACAAGCTCCACCTCGGCACCCACAAGGTCGATGCGGGTGGGCAGAAGGGTGAGGTTGGGAGTGTCGGTCTCCACCAGGCAGTCGTTGATGTCGGCATGACCCATAAAACACTCGTAGGCGCTTTTCTCAAGTTCGTCGGAATTGATGCCCAATCCCGAGGAGGCATTGGCCTGCGGGTCGGCATCGACAAGCAGCACTTTATACTCCATCACCGCCAGTGCGGCACTGAGGTTGACGGCCGTGGTGGTTTTGCCCACACCGCCTTTCTGATTGGCGACAGAGATTATTTTACCCATGACCGGAATCAGTATTTGAAGTCGATGTCGTCGATGGTGTATGAGGGTTTCTCTTCGTCTTTGTCGAAGAAGCCGTCGCCTTGGTTTTCGTCATCGGATTTGTGGAATTCGCTTTCCGGCACCACGGGCTCGGGTTCGATGCCTGTTTCGATGAACGACATGGCATTGTCAAGGCCTTTGCGGAATTTCTCAAAATCCTCTTTATAAAGGAACAGTTTGTTTTTGTCTATGTAAAATTCACCAGTATTGTTATCGAAAATACGGCGGCTTTCGGCAATGGTAATGAACTTGTCACCTCCACGGGTTTCCTTCACGTCGAAAAAGTAACGGCGTTTTCCAGCAGGAATGGCTTGCGAATACAATTCTTCTTTTCTGTGTTCCATGTTATATATACGTTATTATTTCTAAATGCAAAAGTATGAATTAATTTTGAAAGAGCAGGGTTTGACAAACGAAAGTTATCAACAGGATGTTGTTTAGCTCTATTCCTTTGTGGTGAAAGAGCGCGGAGCAGCTGTTGCAATGAACGATTGGCAACGGCCAATCCGCGCTGACAATTACCTGATTCCCTGCACTATTGTTTGTGTGTCATAATATCGAGGACTGTGTCGTCGACTTGGTCCATACCGTCATGGCCGAGACGGCCGAGATTGTGGATGGAACAGTCGACATCGCTCTCGCTGAGACCGTCGGTGGCATCGACAACGCAGTCGTGATAGGCCAGTTCGGCACTGACAAAGGCACTGTAGAGCCCGGTGCTCATCTTGAGAGCGCAACTGGGTTTGGCCCCGTCGCATACCATGCCGGCAATGGTGTTGATCATGTTTTTGATGGCAAAACAGATTTGCTCGAAGCTACCACCATGGAGGAAGACGATGCCGCAGGCCACCCCGATGCTGGCGTTGACAATGCCGCAGAGTGCACTGAGTCGGCCGATACCTTGTTTGATGTAGATGGACATGAGGTGGTTGAGTACCAGAGCACGGGTGATTTGCTCGTCGGTGCAGCCTTTGGCTTTGCCATAGTTGTAGACGGGCAAGGTGCAGGCTATTCCCTGGTTACCACTGCCGCTATTGCTATAGACTGGCAAGGTGCAACCGTCCATGCGGGCATCGGAGGCGGCGACAGTGCGGGCAACAACGGTGTGGACAATATCGCCCTCAGCGTTTTCCATCAGAATCTTGCCCGTATTGAGGCCGTAACCCTTGAGGCCTTCGGTTGCAGCAACGTCATTGTATTTGACGGTTTCTTTGATGAATTCAAGCTCCTCGATAGGGGCTGTGGTGGCATAGTCATACACCAACCGAGCCGTAAGAGCGATGTCGCTGCCACATTCCTCCTGTGCAGGAGCGTCGACATTAGGGGACAGCGCCGAGCCATCGTACACTACTTCGCCATTGCGGGAAACCTTGACAAAGTGGGTGTGACGCTGGCTGATGATGGCTGTGGCCGTGTCGTTCCCTGCCGAGCAAGTGCACTCGATATAGAGTTTGTCGCTTTGGTTCTTCACGCCTATGGAAATCCGCCCTGCATTGTTGGCGAGCCAAGCCTTGGCTTTTTCCACCTTTTCGGCGGGGACGGTGAGAATTTCCAGACCCCGCCTCGAATCGCCTGCAACCACAGCGAGGGACACCGCTATAGGCAATCCAATCATGCCTGTGCCGGGGATGCCGACACCCATGGCATTTTTAAAAACATTCTTACTGAGATGGAGGTCGAGAGACTCAGGTTCGCGCCTGAGAGTCTCGCAAGCCTTGCTGACGCAGAGGGCCACGGCACCGGGCTCGGTACATCCCGTTGCAAGGACCACTTCCTGCTGGAGCAAGGCTTTCAGCTGCTTGCGGATATTCTCTTCCATAATGCTAAAAGGAACTTGTTATTCGAAAAGTTTCTGCCAGTTCTTATACTCGCGGTCTTTCCAGCAACCGTTGTGGTAGGCATAGGATACGATGGCGGGGATGACGGTGGTGCCTTCGGCGTAGACCATCTGCTGCAGCTCCTCGCTCACCTTGCCCCAGCTGCCAGCCTCGAGGAGGGTGGACGAACTGCAAGCACCGTCGCGGACATCGGCCACGGTGATTTGGATAGCATACTTGTGCATGGGCACTTCGTGGCCGAGGATTTCGGCGCACACCACTGTGTCTTGTGCAAAGTTCTTGGGGGTGCCGCCACCAACCATGAAAAGACCAGAGTCGGGGCAGGCCATCTTGATTTTGGTCAGTTCGACAAAGTCACACACAGAGTCGATGCTGAGGTATTTCTCGCCCTTCTGAGCACGCTCCCACTGGTGTTTGCCAATGCCGAAACCGGCTGAACAGTCGCTGAAAGCAGGACAGAAAATAGGCACACCACATTCGTAGCAGGTCTGGATGAGGCTGTCCTTCTTGACGGCACGACCGTTGTGGAGCCATTTACCCAGTTCGTAGATAAACTCGCGGGAGCTGTAGGGACGTGCTTCGAGCATGTTGGACAATTCGTAGGTGGCATTGTCGCAGGCCTGCAGTTCCTCTTCGTCGATAAAGGTGTCATAGATACGGTCGATATAGAGCTCACGGAGCTTGGTGTCGGGGATGACGTTCTCCTTGGTTCCTACATAGTGTTTGAAGCCAAGAGCCTCGAAGAGGTCCATGTCGATGATGGAGGCACCGGTGGAGACCACCACGTCAATCATCTTGTTGCGGACCATGTCGACATACACCTGCATGCAACCGGCAGCACTGGTCGAGCCGGCAATGGTGAGGATGTTGGTGCAGTCCTTCTCTTTGCACATCATGGTGAGTATATCGGCGGCACGGGCGGTGTCGCGGCTGGTGAACGACATGCCACGCATGGCATCTATCAACTCGGTGGAGTCGTATTTCTTGATGTCAATGTGCTTGATAGTCTCTTTCAAGAGATCTTGCTTGGTCAAATTTTCAATGTTTTCCATTATGAATAGTTTTAATGATTAATTCAATATTATCAGAACGGGGTTCCCTCGTCTTCGGGCATTCCCGTTGGGAAATTCAAATCGTCGTTTTGCTTGTTAATCTTCGAGTCGACGATGATGGTGGGAACACCTTGCGAGTCGAAGTTCACATTCTGAGGGATGAGATTGTTGGCAAGCTGCTCGTTGGTGACAAAGTCCACGTTCCTGAAACGAGCATATTTTCCCTCGAAACGCAACTTCACCTTGCCCTGGCTGCCGCTACGGTGCTTGGCAATGTTAATGTAGGCGAAGCCTGCTTCCGACTCGCCTTTGTCATCCTGCATAATGCCATAGTATTCGGGACGGTAAATGAACATGACGATGTCGGCATCCTGCTCAATAGCGCCCGACTCACGGAGGTCGCTGAGCATGGGTTCCTTGGTGCCGCCACGGGTCTCGACAGCACGACTCAGCTGCGACATGGCCAATACGGGGATACCCAGTTCTTTCGACAGAGCTTTCAGCTGGCGGCTGATGGTGCTGATTTCCTGTTCGCGGTTGCCGCCACGGTTGTTCGAGTCGCCACCGGCACTCATCAACTGCAAGTAGTCGATGAAGACCACTTTAATACCATGGTGCTGTTTAAGTCGGCGGCACTTTGCTCGCAACTCGTAAATAGTCAGCTGGGGGGTGTCGTCAATGAAAATCTTGGCATCGTTCAACACCTGTGTGCGAGTCTCCAACTGCACTTGTTCATCAGGTCTCAATTCGCCTTTCTTCAGCTTTTCGCCAGTGATTTCCGCCTCGGCGGAGATAAGGCGCATGGCCAGTTCCACACCCGTCATTTCCAACGAGAAGAAAGCGACAGGGGCTTTATGGTCAATGGCCATGTTGCGTGCCATGGTGAGGGCAAAAGCCGTTTTACCCATACCCGGACGGGCGGCAAGAATGATGAGGGTGCCGGGATGGAACCCGGCGGTGATGCGGTCTAATTCAGTAAATCCCGTCTGCACACCCGACATGCCATCATCTTTCTCCCCAGCTTCAGCTATCTGCACTCTGGCATCATGCATAAAATCGCCCAAAGGATGAAAGTCGGAACGGAAATTCTTGTCGTTGATGTCCATCAGATGGCCTTCGGTCTTGTCGAGCAAATCCACTACATCGGTGGTTTCGTCGTAGGCACTCTTGATGGTCTCGGTGGAAACACGGATTAACTCGCGAGAGATATACTTCTCGCTCAGCACACGGGAATAATACTCAATATGGGCACCGCTCACGATGCGGCTGGTCAACTCACTGATATGATAAGCGCCGCCGGCAGCCTCCAACTCACCTGTCTGGCGCAGCTGATTGGTAACCGTGAGCATATCCACAGGCTGGTTCATCTCAAACAGCTTATGGATGGCACGGAATATCACCTGATGCTCCGGCTTATAGAAATACTCTTCGTGCAGCAACTCAATAGCCGTATTGAGTGCATTGGCATCCAGCATCAACGCGCCAAGCACATTCTCCTCTAAATCGGGAGCCTGCGGCGGCCTGTTGCCGCCGTTGAGACTGAACACCTGCTCGTAAGACATTCTATCCTTGCGTCTTGTGTTCGATTGGGACATTATTTCCATGATACAAAGTTACGAATAAAAATCGTTGTAGTCAAAAAAAAATTATCAACACGCACCTTGAGGGCTCCTAATAATTGTTTCGAAGTCCTTTTGATAGTGTTGTTGTCAAGTCAGTATCACCCTCGGTATATGCTTCTATTCGTAATATTTAAATGTCCTGATGATAGAGACACTATAAGATTTTCTGTTCTCTTTCACGGTGACTGAAGCATTTGTCCAGTTACCGTGGTCGTCGTATTGGGTATAGTGGTAGTATTTATGTACGCCGATTTCGTGGTCACCCGTCTCGCCCGCAAGGTGCTCCCAGTTGGTGTGCCACACCTCGAGGGTGTCATGGTTTGCATCGTAACGGTAGTGTGTGTCCTCATAATGTTTGTCTCCAATACGCACTCTTTCCAATAGTCCATGTCTGTTGTAGTCGAAAGTCTCTGCCTTGTCGGTATGCCAGGACTGTATTTTCTTCAATAACCGGCCTTGGTTGTCGTACACATACCATGTGGTGTCCTCCCAAACCGAGGCACAGGTCAGCACTCGGCATTGAGTGTCGCAAGTCACGTGAAAGGCCGTTACATCGTTGCCCTCGGTCGGGTCGGCACCGAATCCATATTCCTCATAACCGAAAAGGCAGCCGTTCTTGTCATAAAAGAACACAATGCTGTCCTTTCCTCCTTCAGAGTAGGTTTCCACATAATAGACCAGCTTTCCGTTGCTATCATACTTATAATGGTAGTTGGTCTGATAGATATTATCAACAATGGACATATCAGTCCGCAGCCCCAACGTATTATAAGCCTCCGCCGTGGTGACAAAGAACCGGTTGGCAGAGTCCATGCAAAACTCCGTGTGCTGCACCGTCTTCACCCGTCCCCGATACCCCATCTCCTCAGCACTAACCCGCCGCGTCACCTCGCTCTGCCCCCACCCTACCATGGGCAGCAACAGCATATATGTAACAGCAATTAAACATTTATTATTCATACAAAAAGTATTTCATTTGTCGGCACATCCAAGGCCAAAATACCATTATATTGGGATTTTCAGTGCAAAAGTACAACTATTTATCCATTTAGCATAATATAATCGCAATATAATGCGATTTTTCCAAAACTAAACACAAGTCTCATGACTCACCCTACTTATTACCCCGCCGGTTTTCCATCCAATTCTGGATTTCGGCCACCAAATTACTTTCTGTTTCTCCCTGAGAATCGCAGAATTCAGGATACTCCCCTGAATTTGCAATTGGAATACCAATACCTATTATCTCGCCTCCATATCCAAGCAGTTCTCGTGGTGTAGATAGTACAATGCCACCGGAGTTGGATTCATAAGGCTCTATTGGGTAGAGCAATGCACAATGCCGAGCTGGCAGAACATGCATATAGGTTATCATCTGGAACAAATCTTCTCTACCTATAGCAATAGTATTTGTTTTCTCATCGTCTTGACTATCGACTTTCTCGTCAGATCCTAAGCGCTTGTATTTTGCATCCAATACAAAAGACGTTTCCGCACAATTATTGCTCCTATAGAAATCCGGGTAGTAACACTTTCGTCCATTTTCATAGAGAGCTATTCCATTTTCTCCTGTTTTATTCTTGGCATGTGTAATATTCAATCTTGCTTTGGCGAATATGGTACCCAAGTATTCTTCCCATAGCCAGGCACCATCAAACAGAACACCATAAATTTTGTCCTTTTCCTGCCCATATTTTAATGCTTCATGTCTGAGAATCTGAAGGCATATTTTCTGCAATGCAGTGTATTCAGAGTAGTATGGATGGGTAACAGGTCTCAGGTTTAGATTAATAATTCTGTTGCGGTCTCTCGTATTGTATGTCGGGGTGGCTTGCGTCATTGTCATGACGGCATCTTTAGTCTCTTGGTCACAGTTCAATACTCCATTACCCATTGGGTGAGTTTTAATGTATTCTATCGTGTGCCGAATCAACTCTGTCAACTCATTGTCATAGGTATGTTCCCGTGTCGAATACGCCACCGTTCCACGGAAAGGTATGTTTTCTCGAATATGACGATTTACATCAATAGGTCCTCGTATATTGGAGTCATTGTATTCGAACCGCCTGTATTTTTTATAGAGGCCTTGCCGAAGTGCTTTCTTGAGAAAGTATGGAAACAGGTAGAGCAAGAAGTCAAATATTGGCTGACTACTGGTCGTGTGCTTAATGTCAAACAGGTTGATGGCAAACACTCGCTGCAGCATATAGTGCAGGAAATAGTCTTCGCCATCTGTTTTTGCAAAGCGGGAAACGATATCCACTTGGGTGTCGTTCACACCGACAAATCCCATTATATTGCCTGTAGAAATGCTGTCATCATGAAAGCCGATAATCCTGCCTTCGCCCACATCATCCCCATAGTAGCCCAAGTCTCTTGGAAAAACCAACAGATTCGGGCGTTCATCACTTTTTAAGTCTTTTATTTGAGCATTGGCTATTCGCTGCAAATCCTTTCGAGTATTGTCATCTATTTCATCATGACAATACCCTATATCACTCTCAAGGGTGATTTCTACTGCCACGTGGTTGTCTGTAATACGTAGACGGCTCATGACGGGTTGCTATCTGACTTTTCAAAAGCTTTTCTTAATCCATCTAGTTTTTCTTCGGCATCCGGCATCCCTCGCAGATATTCAAACAGCAATCCTTTCAAATGATAGTCCCAAAGTTTGTCATAATCAAATGTGCCATCATCTTTTTTGTAATTGGCTAATTTCAAGAAGTAGCTAGCACCGATGTGATATGCTGAGGATAGTCCTTCTATACCCTTTTTGTCTGAATTATTCTTGTCTTTTGGGCATATTGCTTCATTCAATTTGTTCATGCGATCTATTATTACGTCGACTTTTTCGCTCAATGCTGGTTCAGATTTGAGCATCTGCTGGCTGTCCTCAGCCGTAATCTCCTTGAAAGCAAACCTGCGACGGAAAGCGAAATCCATGCTTTCGACACTGCGGTCAATATCATTCATAGTGCCAATGATATAGACATTCTCTGGTACATAGAAGCCATCGTAAAAGACATCTTTTTCCTCCACAAGCTTCTGATATTGTGTTTTCACTCTTCCGGCTGTGCCTCTGTAGCCTGGGTCTATCGAAAAGAATAGCTCTCCAAATATCTTAGAAATCTCACCGCGATTGATTTCATCAATAATGAAGACATACGGAAACTTCTCAATATCATCAGGATAATTATCTAATATATATTTCCCAATAGTGGGTACATACGTCTCATGTGTATCGTATTCCTGTGTCTGTAGATATCGAATAATCTTGTCATCATTTACGGAATATTTATTACCCGAGGAGGCTATTGCATATATCTGGCCGTCTTCTAATTCAAAAGATATCTCCTTGCTTGAACGAAGAGATATTAGAGGGTGATTTGGAAAATTATTCTTACACCATTCAAGCATCTTTAAAGCATTACTCTGCGTGATTTTAATAGCATCTTTACAAAAGGATTTGAATGCACCATCACGTCTTTCGAAGCCGACATTCCCATTGTTATCATTAATAGGTCTTAAACCTTCCACAAAATCAGTATAATCATAGCTAGGGTGAAACTGAACAAAACCACACTGCTCCTTCATTTTTTTCTTTTCTTCATCCGAAGCAGTTTTTTCGTCATACTCTTTCCCAAGTATCATTTGTGCCGCAATCTGCTTGGCAAGGTACGTTTTCCCTGTACCAGGAGCACCGGTTAGGATAATGTTATTATTGCTTTCAAGAAGATTTATATATGGGGTTATCATATTTTTATGATTTATATCATTAATCATTTTTTTAAATGAGATCTTACTATTATGTTTTTTCTCTTCAAATTGATTTTTTATCTTGGTATACGCGTCTTCACATTCAGAAGGTTGAAGATTAATATCGTTTGAAGAAGTATAATCATTCCAATGGCGTTTACAGTAATCATTGATGTTTCCCAAATTTGATTTTTCAATGCCCCTCACACCTTGACCTCCTTGACCTTGCAAATCCTTATCCTTACAAAAATCACTCCATTTTACCCAATTTACAGGAAATAAACTGTTTTTATATTCCTTAACGTTTTCGTTGTAGAAATAAATAAACCTTTCTGGTATCTGCGTTATCCCTACCAAAGTATCCCCTTCGAATGCTAATATAATATCCCCAGGTATTATATATTTTAACAGTCGAGGCAATGTATAGGATATTTTTTTATCACCGCTGCCAATTATATCTAAATTATCATAGAACAGACTAAACCCTTCTTCGTCACGGAAAGCAAAAGATAAATCGCCAGTACCAGACCATCCTTGAGAGACGACATGGTTTTTCTCTAATTCCTCAAAGCTTGTGTGTCCTCTATCAACACCGATTTTATAAATATTATTTATCTCCATTACTTGTTATTTATGATGCAAAAATAAACAAAGTTTCTGATATTAAAATACTTTTTTTATTATTTCTTTCAATTCTCATCACTCCACCCAGATAACCATCTGCATATCAATTATTATTCGTTACATTTTACATTTTTTCGGACGATGAAAGCATAAAATAATACATTTTTTTGGACGACGAAAAGCTTAAAAACTACATTTTTTCGGACGAATGTGGTACTGTTGCGTACCTTCAGCACGCTGTCTGTCCCTATACAGGTACCCCACACTGCTCTTCGTTTAGTGTGGGGTTAATAAGATGACGTGCCTTCGGCACTGAATGGCAAAAAAAGATTGGGCACGCGTGCGTGCCCAATCTACATTTGAATTGCGACTACATTGCAGTCACAATTGAATAATCTATCAACCCAAGGCCTCTATTTGGGCTTTGAGGGCGGCTATTTTGCTTTCGGCGTCGGCTTTCTTCTGACGCTCGACGGCGACAACCTTCTCGGGGGCTCCGTTGACGAACTTCTCGTTGCCGAGTTTCTTCATCACAGTGGCGAGGAAGCCTTCGGCATACTTCAGCTCTTCGTTGAGCTTTTTCAGTTCGGCCTCCTTGTCGATGTTGAGGCTGACAGGCACAAAACACTCGGTGGTGCCGACCATGAAGCTCAGTGCGCCCTCCACCTTGTCGGTGACGGACTCAATCTTGCCCACGTTGCCCAGCTTGCAGATAATGCCGTTGAACATGGCAGGGCAATGGCCTTTGATATAAAGGTCCAGCACCTCCTTGGGAGAAAGTCCTTTGCTGTTGCGCAGGTTGCGGACACCAGCGATAATCTCGCGCGCCATCTCGAAGTCGTCGAGCATACGCTGGTCGTAGAACACGCTGTGGGGCATGTGCTGCACCATGATGCTGGCACCCTCGGGGCGGTCGGCCAGGGCATGCCATATCTCCTCGGTGACGAAAGGCATGAAGGGGTGCAGGATACGCATGAGGCGGTCGAAGATACCAAGAGTGGCCTCGTAGGTCTCGCGGTCTATAGGGGTGCCATAGGCGGGCTTGATCATCTCCAGATACCAGGAGCAGAAATCATCCCAAACAAGCTTGTAGCTCTTCATGAGGGCTTCGCTCAGGCGGAACTCGTCGAAGTCTTTCTCAATCTCTTCCAGCACTTGTGCCATGCGCATCTCCATCCACTGGACGCTGACATTGTTGTTGTAGAGGGTGTCAGACTTGTCAGACTGGTCGGACTGGTCAGACTTGTCGGAGCCGTCCGAAACTTCCCAACCCTTCACCAGACGGAGGGCGTTCCATATCTTGTTGGAGAAGTTGCGGCCTTGCTCGCAGATGCTCTCGTCGAAGGGAATGTCGTTGCCCGCAGGGGCGGTGAGCAGCATACCCATACGCACACCGTCGGCGCCATACTTCTCAATCAGCATGATAGGATCGGGGCTGTTGCCCAGACTCTTCGACATCTTGCGGCCCAGTTTGTCACGCACGATTCCCGTGAAATAGACATGGTGGAAAGGCACCTCCTGACGGTATTCCTCGCCAGCCATAATCATACGTGCCACCCAGAAGAAGATGATGTCGGGAGCGGTGATAAGGGTATCGGTGGGATAGTAGTATTTAATCTCCTCGTTGTCGGGATTGCGGATACCGTCGAACAGACTGACAGGCCACAGCCAGCTGCTGAACCAGGTGTCGAGCACATCCTCGTCCTGACGCAGGTCGTCGGCACTCTTCACG
>JAEEGL014568041.1_pt1 | contig 13798 bp, 7 predicted proteins | sample 9134231 | NCBI WGS metagenome assembly JAEEGL01 (sample SAMN16246548, study PRJNA631951) | gut metagenome | biome: gut microbiome; feature: rumen; material: fiber-attached | host: Bos | place: Iran: Karaj | collected 2018-10 | reverse complement strand
CTCATTATTTTCATTAATTTAATATTTCATTATATAAATATTTAAAATAAATTAAAATAAGAGGGAGAAAGAAATTTTGATTCTCATAAAAATCAAATGTAATATAATGAATTCTAAAATTATAATATTAAATCTTTAATGTTGTATAATGCTATATTTTTTCAGAAGTTTTTTCTTTACTATTTTTTCAAAGGTAAATTTTAATTTTTTTATTATTTTCTTCTTATCATTTGAAGTAAAATTAATAACAAATATTTACTAATTTATTTATATAAGTGAAAAACAATTATTGTTTGAATTTTATAATATATTTAATAAAAGAATTAAAATAATAAAATCTAAAAATGCAATTTACAATTAATTTAAAAGCGAATGAAATCAGAGAAAAACTTTTAATTACAACAAACAAAGAATTGCAACAAAACAAAATCATTCAAAATAAAAGTTTTATGATAAATAGTCAATCACTTGAATCTTATGAAAAAATATTTGAAAATTATATAATAATAGAATATGATTCTTTCATTTATTTAAATGACGACAATGAATTTGACAATAAAAATAATTATCCAGATTTATATCAAAAGAATAATTTTCTAAACAATAATTCTCCAATAAAAGTAAAAACTAAAAGAATGAGATTAACAAAACATCCAGAACAAATTTCTTGTAGAAAATTATCTGATAGTATAGAATTTCATATTAAAAGAACTGAAACAAAAAAAAAAGAAATGGAGAATAATATAAAATTTTTAAGAAATTTATCAAATGAGCTTAAAAGTTTAAAATCAATTTATCCAAAAAAAAAAATTGGTGAAAAAATAAGAAAAAAGAAAATTAAAAGTAATGATTTATCTTTTTATGATAAAACAATTTTAAATAAGGAAAATACAAAAAATAATGAAAAAGAAACAAATATTATTCAATTACATAAAATGTGGGAAACAAATAAAAAAAATTTTTCGAAAATAAATTCAAGAAATAACATTTTTAAAAATGATTTATTTTTAAAAAATGATATTTATTCAACAAGAGAATTTGAAATTTTAAATTTTGATTTGAATTGAAAATATCAAATTGATTTAAAAAAAAATTTATAAATGAAATATTGTAATATAAATTTGAGATTTGGGTTTGTAAAAAGGAAATATTTGTAAAAAGTTTGTTGGTTATTGTTGTTAAGTTATTATAAATTAAAAATTTTAAATTGTAAATATAAATAAATTAAAAAAAATCTAAAAAGATTGTAAAATTTTATTTTCATATAATAAATAAAACAAATTAAAAACACTTTGTAATATACAATTTTGATTTAAAAATGATTTGCTGTAAAGAAAAAGTTTTCATATTAAATTTTCTTTTAATTTTTGAGGAATTAAAAAAATAAATAATTGAATATTTTTTTATAGATAATTTATATATTATTTATCAAATTCTGGAAAAAGTGATAATTATATATGTAAAATATTTAAAAAATTGGCTTTTTAATTCAAAATAAATTTCATATAAAGTATCATTATTTTTATTTTAAAAAAACTGTTTCTTTTGTTTTTATATAATTACAATAAATACTTTTAATAAAACATTATAAGTCAAATTCGATAATTTTTTGAATTTTTTAAAAAGAATTATTTTAAAAAATCAAGATTTATAAATCTTAAGAACACATTTCAATAATTAAATTATCAAATATGTTTTTATTAATTTCATAAGTTTATATTAAAAATAAATAATTATAAATGAAACAATTATCAGAATTACTAAATATAGAGGATAACATAACAAATGAAATGTTATTTTCAAGAATAGAATCCCCTGATTTAGACCAAAAAACAGGAATTCCATTTGAATATTTAAATGGTGAAAAAGATGATTTCAAAAAATTAATAGAATGTCCAATTTGTTTAAAAATTTTAAATAATGTTTCAACATGTGGAAATTGTGCAAAATCATTTTGTAAAAATTGTATAGATTCTTCTTTAAAAAAATCAAAAAATTGTCCTTGTTGTCGAAAAGAATTTACTGAAAATAGAATAATGGGACAATTAACAAGAAATCAACTTGATATTTGTAAATTTAATTGCTTTTATAAAAAAAAAGGATGTAAAGAAATTATTTCTTATTCTAATTTTTTCACTCATATAAATAAATGTGGAAATGGAGATTATAAATGTAATAATATTAAATATGATTGGATTTTAATTGGAAATAAAAAAGTATCACCTAAAGTTTTTAAAGGTATAGAATGTAAATTTAAAGGAAAAAAAAAAGATTTAATTAAACATTCTAAAGAATGTGGATTAGAAAAAATATTTTGCTTTTGTTGTGAAAAAGAATATTGTTCTATTTTAATTAAGCAACATTGTGATATTTGTTATCAAAAAACAGGAAATTGTCCTTATTGTAAAAATGAAGTTAAATTATTTGATTTTGATGAACATATTCAAAATAATTGTTTGGAAGTTGAAATAAGTTGTGATAAATGTAATATGAAATTTTTAAGAAAAAATATTAACAATCATGATCAATTAGAATGTCTTGAAAATCAAGTGACAAATTTGAAATATGAAAATACAATGTTAAAAAATGATAATGAAATAATAAAAAAAAACTTGAAAGAATTAGATGAGTCTGTGCAAAAATTACTTGAAAATAAAAGAAGAAGAAAAAAAAAACCAACAAACACATAAAAATTAACCTATAATTTTTAAATTCATTAAACAAAAAAAAAATAAAAAATGTATTAAATTATAAATTAAAATTATGAATTTTTTTTTTCATTTCTTTTCTTTTTCTTTCAGAATAGATATTATATTAATTCAAACTGCTTTAACTCTTTTACCAAAAAAGTTAATATACTTTTTTTTCAAGAACATACAAACAAAATTTAGAAACCTAACAAAAAGAGAATGAGAAAAGAACATTCAGAAATTGAAAAATAATGAATTATAAGTAAAGAAATAAATGTTTAAGGGAATAGATTCTTTTTATTTCAAATTTCATATATTTTTATTATATCCCATTTTCTCCTTATTATTTTTTTTAAAATGTTAATATTTTTTCTATAAAATTAAATAAAATTTTAAGTTGAATTACCATATCTTATATTTAATATTTTATTTCCTTAATATATGGAGTTATTATTTCTTTTAAATCTGAATATATATGACATTAATAAGTGTAAAGCCGACAAAATCCAAACTTGACAAATCTAAACTATATCCAAACTCTATAAAAGTTTAATAAATAATTAAAAAATGAATAATAAGATATAAATAAAATATACAAAAAAGCCAAAAAATAATTAATATAAAATAAATTTTTAAAAGATTAATTATAGCATTAAAAACGTTGATTGAAGAATTACATAAATAAAATTTGAAAAGAAGATATTAATAATAATGGCCATTAATTTCTTTTATATAATTGAGTAAGAAATTTATATATACCACCCAAATAATATTATATTAATATTTTGAAATATAGAAAAAGAAGTAAAAGAATTAAAAACCAAAAATTTTGAGAAAATTATTTATATAAATAAGATATAGAAAATTGGAATTATTATGATAATTTAAGACATAAAAAAAATAATGCATAAATCGTATATTGCAGAATTTATTAATTATTCGATACAAACCAGATTTTTTTATGCTTATGAATTAAAATTAAAAGAGCATAATATCGTTGTAACTTATGAAAAAAAAAAAAATGATTATTAGGAAAAAAGTTCAAAAGATATTTAAAAACTGAAAAAAATTATTAACAATAGGAGAAGAACTCCATTTAACAGAAGAAATACTTATATATAATAAAAGTACTTTTAAAAAAAGGAAAATTATGATTAGAATGTTTGAAAAAGCTCCGAATAGGGCTATTAGATCAATAAATTAATAATATTAAATTTTATTAATTATTATTAATAGAATATGAATGTAAATAAAAACTATTTTTTAATTAATTTTATTTAATCAAATAATTATTATAATTTTTTTAATATTTAATTTCAAATTGTATAAAAATATTTACTATGAATAATTTTTTAAAATTTGATATTGATTTTATTTTTAATATATTTTCAATTCCTAAGAATCCTCTGTGAAAGTAGTGAATAGGAGACAAATAAATATATCTATAATGAATTAAATTATGCATATAAACAAAAAGATTTAACAGAAAAGGAATTGATGAGCTTAGAAAAGATAATAATAATTATACTTAATAAGAGATTTTAATGTTTATTTTCATAAAAGAAATAATATTTCATTTTATTTTTAAAAATTAAAGTAAGAGCAAATATTTTCTTATATTTTTCATTTTTGAATTATTTTCCTTTTTCAATTTTCCATTTCTATAATTCCTTTCTATTAATATATAAATCTCCAAACAACACAAAATTAAATTAATACATTTGGTTATTATTTCAATCTTTGAATAAAATTATTTATGTAATTCCCAATTATTCAACTAATAGGTTTAAACTCATAACTTCTAATATTAAATAACTTTATTAATTAATTGAGTATATAGGTGAATTTATTTGGAGAGGAAATATCCTTCTTGGAATGTACCTCCACCCAAATGGAAAATCAAGTAGAGATATTTATATAGACTTGAAGTGGGAGGTGGGTTAATCTGGATCATCATTTCAAAAAGTGTAATTTTCATTTAACTCCATAAAACCTTCCATTATATTTTATCCATATTCTAACTTTGTTTTTTAATTTTCATATTCATATAATTTTTTTAAATCATGATTCATTCTAAAATATCAATACTTTCTCTCAAGGAAACATATTATTGTTATGTTTTTTCAATTTTTTTTACATTAAAATATTTTATCTATTATAAAAATTAACAAAGGTAATTATATTAGAATTCAATTATTTTTGATTGAAATCAAATAAAAAAGAAAATATAATATTATAAATGAATAAAAATCAATAATTTTATTTTAAATTTATCAATTTGATTTATATATAAAAAGGTTAATCATGAAATAATTTAAATAAAAATTTACTTAAATAACTTTCATTATATAAATTTTATAAACAAGGAATGATATGATTTAAAATAAAATGACAATGTTGAAAAAATAAAAAAAAATTAATTTTTATTAAGTTTATTTTTTTTGGTTTTTTTCACTGGAACAAAAATTCATTTGATTTTTTAATTCTTATTTTAATTCATTCATATTCTTTTTCAGAGAAATATTAATTTTTTATTTATTAAATGAATATTTCACAAAAATTTTAAGTAATATTTCCTAAATCATGATTATTAGATTTTAATTTCAATATGTTCAATTATTAAAGAATATGGATTTTTAATCTTTAATCATATAAAATATTCATCTAATATTCAAAAATAGAAAAAATGAGAATCTTTAATGAAAATAAAAATATTTAAAAAGATTTACTTTTTAAAAAACAATCAAATAAATTACAATTGTGTTAATATTTGGAATTAAAAAAATTTATAAAAAACCTTTTCAAAATTCAATAATGAAGTTTTCATAAAATTTATCAAATATATTAATTAAAAAAACTCTATGAAAGATTTAATATCTTTTTAACAAAATTTATAAATCAAAATATAAGAAAGTAATAACATATAAAAAAAATTAATGATGAATAAATAAATATATTTTTTTTTTAAGATTTCCTTTATTAATAAAATATCCAAAAAAATGAAAGAAGATGACTCAACAGAACAAACCACACAAAATGTATCAGAAACAGAAAACAAAGACCTGATTTCAGAACCATCATCAACAGAATTTCAATCATTTTCTTCTCAAAGTTCAAAAGATTTTTCAAATGAATTTATTATAAATTCTTTAAAAATTTCTGTTAAAAATCTAAGGATTTCTCAAATTATAAAAAATTTTATTCAAACTTCTTCAAATCCAGATGAAGATCTTTTAGAATTTGAAATTGAATTAGAAACAAATGAAAAATTTAAATGGAAAGTTTATCATCATCCAGAATCAATAAAAGAAAATATGATAAAAATTTTACAAGAAATTTCAATTGAAGGAATTAAAATAAATGCAAAAATTAAACAAATTATTTTAAATTTAAAAAGTTTATCTCCTGATTCACTTATAATGGATAAAGAAAAATTAAAAGAAATAGAAAAAAATTACACTGATTTACTTTTAGATTTAAAAGATTCTTCATTTTTTTTATTGGAATTTTTTAACATTTCTTCAGGAAGTTTTTCGCATTATAATGGAGGAAAAAAGCCTTTTGAAGGTTATATAGAAAAAAAATGTGATCCTAGAATATATAGAAAACTTTTAGGAATTGTTTGTCCTTGTGTTGAATGTTATGTTTTCAAACAATATAATAAAAGATGGTTTGTTTTAAAAGATGATATGATATATTATTCTGATTCTTCTCAAATGCCTATTGGAAAAAATGTTTATTGGTTTGATTCTAATTTTCAAATTTCAAGAGATGGAGAAAAAAAAATCGTCTTAAAAAATGTTTCAAGAACTTTAAAATTAAAATTCGAAAGTTATTTCAGAAGAGAATTATGGTTTGAAGAAATTAATTCTAGAGTTCAAAAATATATTAATTCAATATCTTCAAATATATATCGATCATATGCAATAGAAAAAAGCATGAATTTATGTCATTGGTTTGTTGATGGAAAAGCATATTTCGAAGATTTATATGAAAAATTATTAAATGCAAAAGAAACAGTATATATAACAGATTGGTGGTTAAGTCCTGAAGTTTATTTAGTTCGTCCAGTAAATGAAAATATATATTTAGAAATTGCTCAAAATAAATCATCTGAAGAAGATATAAAAAATGTAACAAGATTAATGGATGTTTTAAATAAAGTAGCAGAAATTGGTGTTAAAGTATATATTCAAATATATTGTGAATGTTCATTAGCATTAACATTAAATTCAAAACATTCAAAACAAGCAATAATTCAATTAAATAATAAAATTAAAATAAATCGTCATCCAAAAGATGCATTAGATTTACTTTGGTCACATCATGAAAAATTAGTTATTATAGACCAAACAATAGGTTATGTTGGTGGATTAGATTTATGTTGGGGAAGATTTGATACAAATGAGCATCCTTTAATAGAAGAAGAAAATAATGATAAATTGTATTTATTCCCTGGAATTGATTATAGTAATGCTAGAATATGTGATTTTAATAATGTTCAAAATTATTTGATTGAAAGTATTCCTAGAGTAAAAAAGAGAATGCCTTGGCATGATGTTCATAGTAGAATAGAAGGTCCTGCTGTTGTTGATATTGCAAGACATTTCATTGAAAGATGGAATTTTGCTAAATTTAATGATAAAAGTGAAGGAATTACTGGAATTAAAAATATTGTTGTTGAGAAAAATGAAAAACCAAAAACAAGTTGGATTGGGAAAATTATTAAAAAAGTACAAAAAGAAGAAGTCAGTGAACTTGAAAAAAATAAAAAAGAGAAAATTAAATTAATAGAAGAAATTGTTATTGAAAGTAATCAAGATGAAATTAAAACAAAAAAACCTAAAAAAGTAATTGAAAAAAATCTAATTAAAAAGAAAAAAATGTTAGATAGTCCTACACAAATAGAGAGTTCTGAAAGAGCTGGAAATGTAAAAACAGATTCTGAATTTAAATTAGAAACAGATGAAATAAATACTTCTAATAAAAATAATCAAATTTCTTTTGAAGAACCAATTCAAATAGAAAATCGTATAGAAGGAAAAGTAGGAGAAGAAGATTTAAAATCTTTGGAAGAAAATTTTTTAAAAAATAAAATAATAATAGATGAAGATCATTTAATGATTCCTAACAAATTATCAGGTTTAAAAACATCTAAAGGTAACTATTATATGAAAATGATAAAGAAATATAGTGAAGAACAGAAAAAAAAGCATAAGGGGTTTATTAATTCTTTAAAAGATAAAGATAAATTAGATACTAAATTTCATTTTAGTGATTTTTATAAAAAAGGAACAAGAGCTTCTGTTCAAGTTTTACGTTCAGCATGTAATTGGTCAGTAGGATTAACAATTCCAGAACATTCAATTTTAAATGCATATTATCATTTAATCGATACAAGTCAACATTATATTTATATAGAAAATCAATTTTTTGTAAGTAAATCATTTACAGAAGAAGAAAGAAAAGAGTGTAAAAATATGACTAGTAAAGTAGTAGAAAATGAAATTGCTTGGCATATAAGAAAAAGAATAGAAAAAGCTTATGCAAATAAAGAAAAATTTCGAGTTTATATTTTTATTCCTTTATTACCCGGATTTGCAGGTGAACCAGAACAAAGTTCAACTTTACAAATTATATTAAAACACACTTATGCTGGAATTTGTAGAAATTATGGTTTATCTTTAATAGAACAATTAGAAAAAATAATGGGGAATGAATGGGAAAATTATATTGGCTTTTATTCTTTAAGAACTCATTGTTTAATAAATAATGTTCCAGAAACTGAATTAATTTATATTCACAGTAAATTAATGATTATTGATGATACCACTGTTTTAATAGGAAGTGCTAATATAAATGATAGAAGTATGCTTGGAACAAGAGATAGTGAATTTGCTGTTGTTATTAAAGAAAAAAAAAGAATTCCTATGAAAATGAATAATGAAAATTATATTGGTGCAAAATTTGCTATTGGATTTAGAAAACAATTAATGAGTGAACACTTAGGTATTAATGTTAATGATAATATTTTAGATGATCCTGTTAGTGATAGTTTATTTCATTTATTTAAATCAAGTGCAAAAAATAATACTGTTTTATATAGAGAATTATTTAGATGTTATCCTGATGATACATATAAAAGCTTTGTTGATTTGAAAGAATATTATAAAAATAAAACTATGGAAGATTATAATAATTTAATTAAATTGTATCAAGAGAAAAAAGACTCTTTCAAAGGTCATATTGTTGAATTTCCTTTGCATTTTTTGGAAAAGGAAAATTTAGGAATTGGATTTTTCGCTGTAGAAAATTTAGTTCCTGAAAGAAATTTCACTTAATTTAATTTATTCAGTAATATTTTTTATTTATTTAAATTTGATTATTATTTGATTTATTATTCATTTATTGAGTAAAAATTTAGATATTAAATATTATTTTTTTTATTGTGTCAACAAAAAGTAATAAAATTTAAATTTTTTAATAATAACACTATTAACGTTGATAAAACATAAATAAAAAATTAATAATCCAAGAATTCAAAGAAAAATTATAAAAAGTAATCAAAGAACCATTATTCTTGAAATTTATAAATCTATTTCAAATGAAAAAAATTTTTTAAATCATTCAATAACTTTTTTTTAATTTGTGAAATATTGTAGAGATTAAAGATGAGATATTTTTCTCTTAAACTTAAACTAAATTTTATTTTATTATATTTTTTTTAAAATAAAAAATATTTCAAGAAATTATTATGTTTCATTTATTTTAATTAAGTGAACTTATTTAAGAATATAATTTTTCGTATATAAATTAATCAATAATTGATAATGAATTTAGAATGAATAATATAAATTTTAATTTTAAATATTTTAATACGATTTAAAAAAAAATATTTTTTTAAAATTTAAATTTTTCTTATTAATGGATGATAAAATACTTCAAGAAAGAAATAAAATTTTTTTTCATAGTAATTTCATTTTTAATTAAAATATTCTAATATATAGATTATAAACAAAATGATTTAAATAAAAAAGTTGAAGATTATAAGTTAGCTATAAGAAAAACAATAGTTTCAAATTATCTATCTAATAAGAGAAATCTACAATTTCAAAAATCAGATTTTGATATTTGTTATGATAATATTAATCTTCCTCAACATCAAAAAGAAAAAGAATATTATACTATCAATTCTTTTTTTAATGAAATGTTTATTTATTTAAAATCAAAAAATTATGAAGAAGTGAAATTCAGTTTATTATTATTAAAAGATTTTTTTTCAGATGAAAAAAAAATTATATTAAATGAAAGTTATAATATTATTGATAATATATTTGAATGTATGAATCAATATATTAATGATAAATTTATTTTATATCAAGGATTAACTGTTTTAATCAATTATATTTATCACACAGATAATATGGAAATTTTTTTAGTTTCAAATTCTTTTTTACAATTATATGAATTTATTTTAAATTTAAATGATATTGAATTATTTTTTCTTATTCTTTTATTATTATCTAATATTTCAATCTCTGATAATAATGAAATTAATTACATAATTTTAACTTCTAATCTATTAAATCAAATTTTAAATTTATTTAATCAAAAAGAATTAACTTATCATTTAGATGAAGAAAATAATATTTATTATGATATTGTTTATCAAGGTTTTAATTTATTTCTAAATTTAATGAAAGTTAACAACGAAAATGTTCAATCATCAGATATTAATCAAATTAAAAAAGAAATTATTAAAATCGTAGTTAAATTTATTAATACTAATATAGAAAATTTGTATTTCCTTATTTTAAATAATATTACAATATATTATAATTATGTTAAAGATTCATCTAATTTAATTTCTATTTATTTCATTGAAACAATTATAAATCAAAAAAAATTTAAATCAAATTCAAATTTATTGATAACTAATAGAGTAATTGGAAATTATTTATCAAATAATGATATAACAGATTTAAGTTTAATTGACTTAATTATAAATTTTGAAATTTCAATTTTAATAAAATTAAACACAATAGAAGCTAAAAAGGATGTTTTTTGGACTATAGGAAATTTAATATGTAATTCAAATTTAATTTCTGATTTATTAATTGAAAAAAATAATTTCATAGAATTATTGATTAAAAATTTAAAAGAAGATAATGATAAATCAGAGTTAAAAGAAATTTTAATCACTTTAGGAAATCTAATTTGTAATATTAAATTTGATAATTTTATTATTTTATCAAAAACTGGAATCTTCAATGAATTGATTTGTTCTTTAATTAAATTTGAAAAAGAAGAAGATTTACTCCCTTTTATTTTTCAAAATATTTCTTTTTTTATTGAAAAAGGAAATTTAGTTAAAAACTTTACAAATAATAATAATTTAATTTTAAATGATTTTAATGAAAAAGGAGGAAAAGATTTTCTAATAAAATATCAATTTTGTAAAAGTGAATTATTAAGAAATGTTGTTGAAAAAATGTTAAATAATTTTTATCATAATATAAAGTAAATTATTCTTCAATTATTTAAATATTAATTAAAAAAAATAGTTTGAAATAATTTCATTATATTTGAATTTTAATAATAATGTTTTTATATTATTTTTTAAAAATAGAGAAAATATCATTTTTCTTAATCATATATACACTTAAATATTTATTGTTTTTTCTAATAAAAATATTTATATTTCAATAATAATTTAAATTTTATATTTGATTAGCAAGTTATTTATAAAAACTTTTTATTATTTATATTTTTTATTAGAAAAATAATGAGAAATTTATCCTTTTTCTTTTTTATATATATACATGCTTTTATAATTAATTATTTCAAAAACAGTTCTCTGGATTATTATTTAATTTATATACATTTGTGTTAATAAATTTTATTATACAATTTTTTTATTTTATTATATCATAAAAAATGATAAATTTCATTAAAAAAAACTTTTCCTATTTATTTATATCTGAAAAAGTAATTTTTGTAATATTTCCAAATCCTTTAAAAAGTTTAAATAATCTATATTTTTCATCATTTGAATTAAATTTAATTTGTGGATTTTGTATAATATTAATTGTTAATTTTTCCTGAATCATAAATTTACCTTCTTTTTTTTGGTTATCAATTTTTTTTTGATTTTTCTCATAATTTTTTTTATTTTTTCTTACACTTTCTAATTTAGGATTTAACTTATAAGCATAATTTAATTTTATATTTTTTAAACTACTATTTGAACTTTTAAATTTAAAATTTGAAGAAGAATTTGATTTATTAAAAAATTTTTCTTTTGAATAGTTTTGATTTGAAAAATTTGTTTGAGAATAATTTAAATTTAATAATTTTAGTTTATTGGAAATTGTTTTTTTCTTTTTTTTTTCTTTTTTTTTTTGAAGTTTAATTTTAGATGTTATCTCTGTTCTTGGAATGAAAGATTCAACATATTTTTTTTCTAAGTTAGTCCCTTTTAATTTATTTTCTGTGTTTTTATTATAAAACATTTGAACAACACTCATTTCTCTTAATATTTAATTTATTAACTAATAAAAAATAAAGAATTAAAAGAAAAATATTGATATATATTTACTAATATAAAAATTAATAAAAAAACAATAAAAAAATAATAAAAAAAGGTTAAAAAAATCATGAATGATAAATAATTAATCTAATTTGAATGAATTTATTTTAAATTACTATTAATACATAATTCTATTTAAAATTATAATAATAATTTATCTTCCAAATTCAAATTTTAAAAAAGAATTTATTCAATTTCAGGAAAAATTTTCCAAATGCCTAAAGTATACATTTAATATATTTAAATTCTAATCTTTTTTTTATTAATGAGATTGATTTAACTATTTTAAAAAAATTTTAATTACACACACTAAAAATTGATGATAAGGATTAGCATCATTTAAAACTTTTAAATATATTCATTCAATTTAATTTTGAAATCTTCTTCATCATCAATTAAATATTAAAATGAAAATTCTTATTTTTATATAATTCAAGGGAAGTTATCGTTGAGATTAATATGTGATAATTCATATTTGAATTATTATTTAATATAAATGAAATATTAAATTCCATGAATCGTGAAAAAATTTTCTAAATTAATAAAAAAATATATTTATAAAATAATATAAATTCAAAAACATTTTTAAAAATTTTCCTAATCTATTTACAACATTTTTTTTTATTTTTACCATTTTTTTTATCATCAGATAATTGAAGATTATTTTTTCTTTCAGCAAAAGTATTAGCAATAACAGCTTCAGCTATTTTTTCAAAAGATTCTTTAACATTAATATTTTCTTTTCCACTAGCTTCAAGAAATTCTAAATTAAAATTATTAGCTAATTTTTTGCCTTCATCTTCAGAAACAATTCTAGAATTCTCATCATCTTTTTTATTTCCTATTAAAATAATAGGTAATGAATCACAAGTATCTCTTATTATATCAACCCAATTTGTTATATGTTCAAAACTTTCTCTATCTGTTATTGAATAAAATAATAATATTCCTTGAACTTTTAAAAATAAATTTTTATTTACTGACATATATCTTTCTTGACCTGCTGTATCCCAAATTTGTAATTTTACTGTTTTTTTAGATTTTGATAATTTTGTTACCACTGATTTAAAATCAAATCCAACTGTTGATAAATGATTTGATGTATAACTATTATTTAAATATCTAAATATAAAATTTGTTTTTCCTACTGCTGAATCTCCTATTAATAATAATTTTATTATATTTTCAAATTCACTTTGTACATTCATTTTTGTTCAAAGAATATTAAAATTGAAAAAAAATAATAATAAAACTAAATTATAATTTTTTAAAAATATCATTTTTAACAATTTATCATTTGTTATTCAAGAATTATATGTATATAATAAAAATATTTAAATAATAATTTGTTTCTTATTGTGGTTAATTGAAATTTCTAAAAAATATTTAATAAATATAAAAAGTTAAAATTAATATATTTTTATAAAAAGAATATATTTAAAGATTTAAATAATTTTTTTTTAACTCTACAATTTGGGGATTGGGGATTGGGGATTGGGGATTGGGATTGGGGATTGGG